>Ga0256833_1000177_pt1 | contig 50238 bp, 53 predicted proteins | sample 356284metaG_FD_190535 | JGI IMG/M metagenome (GOLD analysis project Ga0256833, IMG submission 190535) | Hydrothermal vent microbial communities from Mid Atlantic Ridge, Atlantic Ocean - 356-284 | ecosystem: Environmental > Aquatic > Marine > Hydrothermal vents | place: Atlantic Ocean: Mid... | reverse complement strand
AAAGAGAACATAGAGGAGGCTATGAGGAGGCTTTCTGAGTTTATCAAATCTTAATTAAATTAATAAAAATTTTTGAATTATATTGAATTGCAAAGCAAAATATAAAATAATAAGAAATATAAAAAATTCACTCAAGTCCGAAGTAGTACTTTACGTGCGGTTGCAAGAAGTAGTACAGTATAATTCCGTTGATTACTACGCCTAACAATGGAAATATTATTATTGCTGCGCCTAACGGAGCTGTTGGGCCTAACAGGGCTGGAAATGTGCCTAAGATAGATACAACGTTTATGACTATGCCTATTGCTGAGAATATAACTGTTAACCACCAGCTCCAACTCATACCATTTAAAAGTCCGTATCCAATCAAAATAAAGACTGCTCCGAAGACGATGTTGATTGCTCCTAAGGCTCCAAATACGTGTACTATCGACGGCCCCATGCTTCTACTCATCATCGCACTCTGAAACGCTGGTCCCAACGCAAATAACATTATACCTCCAATCAAGTTTAAAGCCCCTATAATTATAGACAAGATACCTAAAACTGTAACTCCAGTAGGTCTATCGCTCATGAAGTTAAAATAGAAAAGAATTATTTAAAAATTTTGTTTGCAATGTTTACTTTGATAATCTACTCCGATAGAAACGAAAATTTTAAAGTATTCTGAAACTACGAGAGTTCATGGAGTTAGAAGGAGTCGAGAAATACATTGGTGGAGATAAAATATTCAGTCCCGCCTGGATGGTTTTGCAGATGACTTTGGCTATTATCTCGTCCATAATCGTTTTTGCATCAAACATTGAAAAAATAACTTTTAATTTTTTACACAGCAAAATTTACTACTACGGTTTTCATACCTACACTCAGCCTTACTCATACTACACGTATCCTTACCACTTAACTCCGTTGAGCATAGTCTCATCAATAGTTTTTGCCGTTTCAGAGATATTGAATATTTATATATTATCAGTATTGATTTCGAGAAGAAATTTTCACTTCGAAAGAACTTCTAACCTTTACAATGCTATTTCAAAAGTTTTCGAGGAGAAGGGTTTTAAAAAAGAAGCTTGGAAAATCAAAGAGTACGTAAAGAGGTGCGAAGTCGAAACGGGAAAGAAAAACGTAGCTGGGTGGGTAGTACTTTCCTTAATACCTGTAGTAAATTTCTTTGCAATTCCGTACATATATCACTTTCTGACGAGAGATTTCTTCAAGCACAGCAAGTACGAAGAATTGATTTACGATATGTTTTCCGAAATCTTTAATAGAGAATTGGAAAGTGAAATAGAGCTTGAAATTTACTATCCAGATAGGGATACGGTCATGTACTTTTTACTCAGCGTTGCAACTGCTGGAATTGCGGGTATATACTGGTACTACACGCTGTTCTCCGATCCAAATAAACACTTCAAAGAACACTCGATTGCAGAAGAAAAACTGATTCAGTGTTTATCTAAGTTATTCCCGCTCCCCTAATTAAAATCTCTCTCTTCTCCTCGTCTATTTTAACGCAGTTATCGAAAAATTTGTTTATAACGTAAGCATTACTTATTTGGTGCATAGTAATCTTAGAAACTGTGTACTTAGTTACACCACTCGCAATAGAGGCAAAAACCATTATTTGATCCCCAACCCATTCATCAAGAGCGGCTTTGCTATTAACTCCTTCAAGAAATCTATTAGCTGCTTCTCTACCAACAACTTCAGCTTTTTTACCCTTCTCACCAAGAGAGCTACCGCCTATCAACCCACACCACAAAGTTATTCCACTACCAGTAGAGATACCTTTCCTAACTTCTATTTCTATTTCCGTTTCAAAAGGTAGCAATTCCTTAGCAGATTTTGCCTGTCTTTCCGCTACGTGAGCGGGTAAATTCTGACAGTGGCTAACGCCTTTAACAACTTTCACTTTTTCAGGTTTAAACTCCAAACCCAGCAACTTAGAGGGTTCGAAAAAAGCTCTGACCTTACCTCCCCCTTTTGGGTAATACCCTCTTTCAAGAACTAGTAGTTCAGCTTTACCACCCATCCTCTTCAATCCGTAAAAAGTAACGTTTTTCATGTAATCGACGGGAGGAGACCAGTTAACGTCAGTCCCACCTTTTATAAAAACTTCTACTTCTCTTTCAGCCACCATAGATATTGGAGAAATTACTTGAAGAATTAGAGTTACGCTCCCAGCCGTTCCCACGTCTATTTTGAGTTGTTTACCTTTAACTTTTCCGGGAAAGAATGTGATTTTGGTAGATCCCTTTTTTAACCCTTCCACTTTAGCATTAGCGATTTCTCTTGCTGCTTCTATTCCTTTCACGTGTTGCATCGCCAACCCCGGTTTAGGCCTATTAGCTCTTATGTTGTAAACCTCCACAGCCTCACCAGTTATACAAGAAAGCGCTATTGCAGTCCTTAGAATTTGCCCTCCTCCCTCTCCATAACTACCGTCAATTTTAATCATTTTAATCATTGTATCAACCCCAAAATTTTTAGCGATTGAACGACTCCATCGCCATCTTTTCCGGGAACTACTATGTCAGCTACTTTTTTAAGCTTTAAATCAGCATTTGCAACAGCTATTCCGATTCCAGCAATTTTTAGCATCTCTATATCGTTTTCAGAATCACCTATGGCGGCAAAATCTTTTACGTCAATTCCAATCTTTTCAGCCATGTATTTAAGGGCGTTACCTTTACTGACCTTACAATCGACTATGTGGTAAGCGTAACCCGAATCCAAGAGTTTTACTCCTAAACCTTCAATTATTTTTCTCGCTTTTTCAGCCGGAAAAGTCCTTCTAACGCAAACTTCAGACTTTCTGTACTCTTCATCTAAGAATTCGAGTTTAAAATAGTGTGAAAGTTTTTCTGCTGCTTTAAGGCATTTTTCTTTATCTCCTAAAACTACATCTTCTCCATCGTAGCTAAACCTTACAACACCGCCGTTTTCACATATAACCATGTCCGATACTCCTATCAGCTTTGCAGCTGTTCTCGCAAAACAGGAAATATTACCAGTAGATAAAATTACTGGGACTTTGACTTTTCTGAGTGCTTCTACAGCCCTACAGTTAAGGCTTCTATTCTTGTAAGTTATAGTCCCATCTATATCGACAGCAATCGCCCTTATCATTGTTCAATTCTGCCTTTTTCCAACATATCCATTAACTCACTTAACTCTACAGTCCCAAAACCAACTGCAGAATCAGATGCCCCATAAGATATCAACAGCTCATCATCTACTAAGATAGCTCCACACGGAAATACTGTGTAAGGCCTATCTCCATATATTTCGTAGCATTCCTTAGGCTCCATTATGTAGTGAGGAGTAACTGATGTAACTTTTCCTTCTCCATCCATAAGCATGGCAAAAACCCTGTAAGCTTTTGTTTCTGCATCTACTGCGTGCAGTAACAATAGATACTCTCCGTCAACTTTTACTGGTGGAGTGTTCCATCCGAGCTTTTCTTCGTACTTTGCCGGTTCGAGTACAGTTTCTGTATCGTTTACTATAACGTCTCCAAGCTCTTTCCTGCTAAAAACGTCGCAATTTACGACGCTTTTAACCAAGTAAAAGTTCTCATCTCTCATGTGCAATCTGTGGAAAAGATAGCACTTGTCCATTTCAACTAAGAACGAGTCTTTATCACTTATTACAAATCCTCTAAACTCTTCCGGAACTCTGAAAGCACAAAGCTTAACCCACTTTCCACCTTCGCAAACAGCAGTTACTGGCAGAGTTCTTTCAACCCTAACTGAAGGGTCGAAGTAGTGAACAGTTCTCCCGCAGTAAGTCATTACCCTTTTTCCATCTATTCTGTAAACTCTTGGATCTTCGACTCCCCAGAGATCGTACTTGTTGTCTGGAAAAACACATATATCTGCTGTATAGTGACCAGCTTCAAAACCGTTCAAAACATCGTTTAGCGGAACTCTAAACTCCGCTACTGCACTAGCGTATGTGAAATAACCGAGGACTATTCTGCCGTAAACAATGATTTCGTCTCCTTCGACATCTATTGATGCATTGAAAATCGTGACGGGATTGTCTATGGGGAATTTTTTCAGATGAACGTTTTTCGCAGTTATAACTCCCCTTCTCTTAACGATATCGGTCGTTTTGTTTTCTCTTTTTACTTTTATCCCGTCTTTTAGCTTGAATACCATGTTTAATCCGAATAACTTAGAAAATTAAAACGTTTTCCTTATGACTTCTTCAATGTCATTATCTAACTCAGAAATCCAGTCGATTTTACCGGGAGGATATTTAGCCTTACCTTCCACTACTGAAATCACTTCATCCGCTACTTCATTAATACTCTTATTAGAAGTATCTATTTCGTGTACTTCTCTGCAAACATCTAAGGCTTCAATTAGTATGGAATCTATTAGCTCCGCTTCAACGTTTTCCATGACTTTTTCCTCTCTCCACCCTCTGCAAAGAAGTCTATTCTTCAGGATTAGAGGATTGCACCTCAAAACTATTGCTGTATCGGCGAGGTGGTGAGATAAATGCCCCTCAATTATGACAAATTTTTTCGGTTTAAACTTTTCTTTTAACTTTTCTAAATCGACAACAAAGCAATTGTCCTCACAACCAATAATGCAGTCGAATTTTCTCGCCAGTTCGTTAAAACTGATTACTTCGTACCCTTTTCTTCTTAACACTTCTGCTACGCTCGTTTTTCCAACACCGGGAGTCCCAGTTAAAGCTAACGCTTTCAAAAAATCACCTCAGCTTACTAACTGCAGATATAAGCAAGTCGTTCTCTTCTTTTCTGCCAACGGTAATTCTAACATGTCCTCTGCAACATCCATAAAATTTAGAACAATCCCTGACTATAATTCCCATCTTCATTAAGCTCTCTACGAATTCTGAGGCATTACCTACGTCAGCAAAAACAAAGTTCGCATTACTCCTATAAACTTTGAAGTAATTTCCCAATTCTTTGATTAGCCTCTTCCTCTCCTCAGCATTTTTCTTTAAAACGTAATGCAAAAACTCTTTATCTTCGAGTGCCTTAGCAGCTGCATTAGCGGAAAGAGTGGAAACTGGAAAAGGAGTGGTTGCTTTGAGGTATTCTTTTCTAAGTTCTTCGCTCATAACTGCGTAGCCTATTCTAAGATTAGCTAAGCCAAAGGCTTTAGACATAGTTCTACCGATTATAACGTTTTCGTAATCGAATAAGTGTTTCAAGCTGACTCCATCGTAATCTGCAAACTCTCCATACGCCTCATCTATAAAAACTGGGCAATTACAAGACTCAATTAAAGCTCTTACGTCCTCTTCTCTCTCAGCCAAACCAGTTGGATTGTTGGGAGAGCATACTATTATCAGTTTTGGTTTTTCTCTTTTGGCAGTAGTTATAATCCTATCCACGTCAATTCTAAATTCTTCATTCCTCTCCACAAAAACTCCTTTAGCACCAAAAACCTGAATGACTGTATGGTAGTACGGATATGTTGGAACTGGTAGCAATACTGAATCTCCCCTATTGATAAAAAGTCTGAAAATCGTCTCGAGAACTCCATCCAAACCTGCACCGACAACTACCATGTCCTTAGGCCATCCGATATAAGATTCGATAGCCTCTAAAAGTTGAGGGGGAAAAGTTTCAGGATACTTGCTTAACAACTCTGAATTGAATTTTCTCAATGACTCTATTGCCTTTGGACTAACGCCATAGGGATTCTCGTTAGACGCTAACTTTACGACTCTGCTCAAACCGTATTTTCTCTTTACGTAATCCTCACTCTTTCCCGGTTCGTACGCTTTCATTCTCCTTATCTCTTCTCTAACAAATTGCATAACCCTACCTCTCACTTAGAAATTCTGAGTTCAGCTTTTTCCCACTCCTCAACACCTTTTAACGTGGATATCAAAGCTGAAACGACTCTAAAAAACACACTTTTAACGTAGGAGTTCATAGGCACTTTCTTTCCATCAACATACAGCTCCACTTCCATGTTTCGTACTTAACACTTCTGGCTTTTTACGTTTTGTGTAGCGATTAATTTTTTAACGATTAATTCTTACAGCGAGCATGCACAGAATAACGGTAATTCCGGGAGATGGAATTGGAAAGGAAGTCATGGACGCAGCAATGCTGGTTTTAGAAAAGTTTGATTTGCCTTTCGAGTTCGTCTGGATGGAGGCAGGAGACGAGGCATTAAAGAAGTACGGAAAAGCCTTACCAGACGAAACGCTTGAAGAGTGTTTAAGGAGTGATGCTGTGCTTTTTGGTGCTGCGGGAGAGACAGCTGCAGATGTTATAGTCAGACTCAGGTTTGAATTAGAAACTTTTGCAAATATAAGGCCTGCAAAGTCTTACAGAGGTATAAATTGTTTATACAAAGATGTTGACATAGTAATTGTTAGAGAAAATACAGAATGTTTATATAAAGGTTTGGAATTTGAAATTGCAGATGGAGTTACAGAGGGTATAAGAGTGATAACTAAGAAGGGTAGTGAAAGAATAGCAAAGTTTGCGTTTGAACTCGCTAAGAAAGAAGGTAGAAAAAAAGTTACGGCGTTGCACAAAGCAAACGTAATGAAAAAGACTTGCGGTCTTTTTAGAGATGTTTGTAAAAAAGTTGCCCTCAGTTATCCGGAAATAGAGTTCAACGACTACTACATTGATGCTGCATGTATGTACCTCGTAATGAATCCTCAAAGATTTGATGTAATAGTAACTACGAACATGTTTGGAGACATAGTCAGCGACTTAGCAGCGGGATTAGTTGGAGGGCTTGGTTTAGCTCCATCTGCAAACATAGGAGAAAAACACGCTATTTTCGAACCCGTACACGGCTCTGCTCCGGACATAGCAGGTAAAGGAATCGCAAACCCTTCAGCAATGATTTTAACAGTATGTATGATGTTAAGACATTTTAACTACACAAGCGAAGCGAACAGAATTGAAAAAGCATTAGAGGAAACTTTCGTAGAAGGAAAAACAACACCAGATTTAGGAGGAAACTTAAAGACTATGGAAATGGCAAGAGAAGTTGCAAAAAAAATTTAGAAATTACTCTATCTTTATTTTCTTCTTATCAGACTTCTTAGGATACTTCTTCTTAAACACGACTTCTAAGACGCCGTTGTTGTACCTTGCCTTGGCTGAGTCTGGTATGACTTCACAGGGTAGATCTACAACTTCGTAGTACCTCCTGTTTTCTCCTTCTGCTCTTATCTCCACAGACTTCTCTGAAGCACTAACGTCTATGTCTTCCTTGTTAACTCCGGGCATTTCAGCGATTATCTGAACTTCGTCGTCTGTTTCCATCACATCAACCAGTGGCTTCCTTTCCTCTACCCCCTGTCCAGCTTCCTTAGTTCCGAATTCTCTTATTTCAGGCTTTCCGTCAGGCCCTATCCTTATTGAGAAACCTCTGACTATTGGCTTTATTTCTCCACTTGTAGCTCTTCTAAATATTTCGTCTAAATCCCTCATCATTTTTTCAAACAAGTCGTCAAAGACGTCGAAGTCTCTAAACCCAAATCCAAACCAATCGAAGTCGTCCTCTCTATCTCTTTCTCTTCTCCTCCTCCACCAAGCCATACGAATCACCTCCAAATTTTCTAAATTTTCTAAATTTTTATTTTACACATAATATTTAAAAAATTTTTAGAATAATTAAATTATCGGTACATTCTGTGGAAGTCCTCCACTATTTTCTCGTAAGCCTCTATGTCCTCCTTCGTCATACTCGGCTTAACTTTTTCTAAGGCTTTCTCGAAGTGTTTCTTGGTTATCTTAAGCTTCTTTGCAACTTCCTTAGCCTCTTCTTTACTCATTCCCGGCTTTATTGCTTCTCTTATTGCCAGCATTCCAGCCTCTCTACAAACAGCTTCTATGTCAGCACCAGTGTATCCTTCAGTCTTTTCAGCGAGTTCATCTATGCTAACATCCTCTGCAAGAGGTTTACCTCTCAAGTGTATCTTGAAAATTTCCTTTCTCGCCTCCTTGTCTGGTGGCGGTATGTATATGTGTCTCTCTATTCTACCGGGTCTCAGTAACGCAGGATCAACTATGTCAGGTCTATTAGTCGCAGCTATTACTACGACGTCTTTAAGCTCTTCAAGCCCGTCTAACTCCGTTAGTAATTGGCTTACAACTCTCTCAGTCACATGGCTATCGGCACTGCTACCTCTCCTTGGAGCGAGGCTATCTATTTCGTCGAAGAAGATAACACAAGGTGCTACCTGCCTCGCTTTTCTGAACATCTCTCTAACGTGTTTCTCGCTCTCTCCTACCCACTTGCTTAGAAGCTCAGGACCTTTTACACTTATGAAGTTGGCGTTGCTCTCGTTTGCAACAGCTTTTGCAAGCAAAGTTTTACCAGTACCCGGTGGTCCGTAGAGCAGTATGCCCTTTGGAGGTTTAATGTTCGCAGCGTTGAAGACTTCAGGATACTTTAACGGCCACTCGACAGCTTCCATTAGCTCCTGCTTCGCTTTGTCAAGCCCACCTATGTCGCTCCACTTAACGTTTGGAACTTCGACTAAGACTTCTCTCATTGCAGACGGCTCTATGTTCTTCAAAGCCTCAAGGAAGTCTTCTCTCGTAACTTTTAGATTTTCTAAAACCTCTTCGGGTATCTCTTCAGCTTCTATGTCTATTTCTCCTTTCTCCATCCTGCTTCTAAGAGCGTGCATTGCAGCTTCCTTGCAGAGTGCTTCTAAGTCAGCACCGACAAATCCTATCGTCAGCTCTGCAAGCTCATCTAAGTCAACGTCTTCTGCAAGAGGCATACCTCTGGTGTGTATCTCTAATATCTCCTTTCTACCCTCTTTGTCTGGAACTCCAATTTCTATTTCTCTGTCAAACCTCCCCGGTCTCCTTAGAGCTGGGTCTATTGCATCAGGTCTATTCGTCGCAGCTATTACTATTACATCGCCCCTCGCTTCTAACCCATCCATTAAAGCCAATAGCTGTGCAACTACTCTTCTTTCGACTTCTCCAGTTACCTCTTCTCTCTTCGGAGCTATGGAGTCTATTTCGTCTATGAATATTATGGACGGCGCGTTCTCCTTTGCCTCTTCGAATATCTCCCTTAACCTCTGTTCCGACTCACCGTAGTACTTGCTCATTATCTCTGGCCCACTTATGCTGATGAAGTGAGCGTTTACCTCGTTCGCAACAGCCTTGGCTATTAGCGTTTTACCAGTACCCGGTGGGCCGTAGAGCAAAACACCTTTTGGTGGATCAATGCCAAGCCTCTGGAATAGCTCAGGATGCTTCAGTGGTAACTCTATCATTTCTCTAACCAATCTAAGTTCTCTCTTAAGTCCACCTATGTCTTCGTAAGTAACGTTCGGTACAGCTCTTTCGACTCCCTCAACTGGCTTTTCTTTGAGCTCTATCGCTGTGTTTCTCGAAACGATGACAACCCCAGCTGGTTTAGTTGCTGTAACGACGAAAGTTAGAGTGTGTCCAAACAGTTCAACTCTAATTTTCTGTCCTCTTGTAACGGGTCTGCCTTCCAGTAATCTTAACAAGTAAGCTTCTCCACCCATTAGTCTAACGGGCTCCGTTGGTGCAAGAGTTACCTTTTCAGCAGGCTTTGCTTCGACTTTTCTCACTCTAACCCTGTCGTCTATACCAACTCCAGCGTTGTTTCTAAGGCTGCCGTCAATTCTTATTATGCCCTTACCCCTATCCTCAGGATAGCCGGGCCAAACTATTGCCGGAACTGATGACTTGCCAATTATTTCTACGACATCTCCACTCTGCAATCCAAGCTTAGCCATTACTTCGGGATCTATTCTGGCTATACCTCTACCGACATCCCTGTAGTAAGCTTCAGCAACTCTAAGGGTTATTTCCTTAACATTTTTTTCCTCAGCCATACAAACACCTCCTTATATTTTATTAATTTTCAAATTATCTAATTTTACTTCATCTCATTATCGCTAAATTTCATTTAAGCTTCCAGATTTCACCATTCTTACTGATTACCTTAGCGACGATTCCTCTTTTCTCCAAATTCTCGAGAGTTTTCTTTACTTCGCTATAAGGCAAGCCAAACTGCTCAGCTATTTCCTCAGCACTGCAAATACCCTTGCTTATTCCGATTACAACTGTTCTTTCAACCTCATTAGTAAAATCCTTAGAGAGTTCCTCAGTCAACCTCTCGAAGGCCTCGTTTATTTTCTGGTTTATTACGCTCTGTATCCTTGAGATGTCTCTTTTAATTCTCTCTATTTCCTGAATTGTGTTGCTGAGCTGAGACACGCTTATTTCATTGAAGTGACTATCCAAAACCTTCTTTGCACTGCTTACAACTCTTTCAAAGTTCGTGTTGTTGGTTCCGGTGATTACAGAAGTTTCGAATACGTGGGGAGTAATTGTTATCTCAATTCTGATGCTTTTGTCTATGCAGTAGTACCTCCTTCTTCCCTCTTCAAAGCTTCTAACTATTCCTGCTCTCTCAAGCTTTTCGAGGTGTTCCAACACTGCTTTCGGTGCCATTTTCAGAGAGTAAGATATCTCACTTACATAGCAAGGTTTCTTTGATAGCAAAGCTAGTATCCTCCTCCTGCTCTCGTTTCCCAGAACTTCCAGTAGCATCTCAGCTGAATCCATGACAATCACCATTTCTAACTGATTTACTTGTTACTAACCTTAGGTTAGTAAAATGGTATATAAAGTTTTTGGTCGTATTGGTATGCGAAGTAAAATCTATTAACCCCAAGCTAAAAGAAAAGCAGGAATGATGAATGAATCCAATTCTGAGCCTTAGCGATGATGAAATAGCCCGCGTCTGACTTTTCCAATTTCTATTTTCCATTTTTTAGCAAACTCCGATCATTTTCAGTGCCATGTAAACCATTACCGCTGCAAAGATGTACTTTAACTTCTTTGGATGTAGTATGTGCGCAACTTTTACTCCAACTTGAGCCATAGGTACGCTTGTAGCTGCAAGAGCTAACCAAGAGTCCGGATTGAAGTATCCTATCATGTATCCAACTGGATATTGCCCAAACACATTGGTGTGAAGTCCGTTAACGATGTACCCTATTAACCCTCCAGCAGAAGTGAAAATCATTACTGCAGTAGAAGTTCCAACTGCTCTACGCATACCAAATCTGAGGATTACTGCCATAACTGGTACCATAAGTACTCCACCGGCCACCAATTATACCAGTAGCAGTACCAAGCAAAATTCCCCAGAACACGAGAGATGCAGTAGAAAGGTTTGGTTTTTTCCCAATTTCCGCTTTCTTAGCAGTTAACATTCTGATAGCACCAGCGAGAATTGCTACTCCAAAAGCGATTTTAAGCACTTTTGCGGGTAACATTGTAGCCGAGCTTGAACCGAAAAAAGCACCTATAGCCCCAGTTATTCCAAGTAAAAGTGCCGCTTTCCAGATAACGGCATTCTTTCTGCTGTGTCCTAAGGCTCCGCTGATTGCAGTAGGCAACACAACTGCCAAGTTCGTCCCAAACGCCGTTAGTATAGCAAGCTTTGGACTCAAGCCCATACTCGTGTAAACCCAGTACTGGACGGGTATCATTATGAAACTTAATGATATTTAAAAGATACTATTTAAAAATTAAACTAACGAAAGCAAAAAAATTATGAAAAATTATAAAAGTTATAAAAGTTAAGAGAGCATTTTGCTTTCCCACTTCTTTAAATAGCTCGAACTCTGATTGACGTCAACGAATAATTCTGCTGCTCTTTTAACGTCATCAACGGTAATGTTTCTTGAATTTCTAAGTTTTGCAAATTCATAAGCTGGAGCTAATAGCTGAACTGCGTACCTGAGGCTGTTTTTAACTCCAAGCTGCGTCAACATATCAAGTGCATCTTTTTCTAGAACCATACCAGATTCGCTCGCTCTTATTTCTAAGATTACTCTTATTTCCTCTTCGTTATACGGCTCCGTAGTTATTATAAGTAACCTGTCGAGTAAGTCGAGAGGTATTCCGTGGGGTGCAACTATATCAGTACCTCTTATCTTTGCAAAACCCCTATTAGACGCAAGTATAATTATAGGAGCCATTTCTGATTCCATAGCTCTGTTCATAAAAGCGAATAACTCTATATCCAACAGATAAGTTTCGTCTATGAACAAAACTCCCGGCACTAATTCAGCTCTCCCCTCTTCCACTAACCTCTTCACTTTTTCGTCAACAGCGTTTCTAACTTCGCTGTCTATTTCTCTACTTGATAGCATAAAGAAGAGAGAACCGCTTCTCGCGTTAGCTTCATCCAAGTCGTGAAGCGTTACGACGTAGGTGAATTCCTTCTCTTTTTCAACGCTACCAGAAGGGACTTCTACTATTTCCTCACCACCTATGTCGTATTTTCTGCTCGCTTTCTCTGTTTTACCCAATTTGGAAACTCTGCCAGTTTCTTTGTCTATTACTATTACATCTCCCACTTCTATACCCTGATATAAAAATGTCATTGCAAGTCTTCCAGAAATAGAAAACGTCTTTCTCTCATCCTTAGTTGCAAGAGTTAGCGTTGCGGATTCAGGAATCTTTTGAGTCGGATTGTACGGATTAGGCACCATGTTGTAGTCAAGACCTACGACTTCTCCTTCCAAAACTTCCCTCCTTTCCCTAATTCTAACACCTATAGCCTTTCTTATAGCCTGAATTAAAGCTTCAGTCTTTTTCATTTCAGTGCTGTAAAATTCGCTCGCAGAAACGTGAACAAAAGGCACGTCTTTCCCTAATTCCTTGCTTATTGCAACAGCTATCGCTGTTTTACCCGTTCCGGGTGGTCCTGCTATTAGTATTCCTCTGCCAGCCATTTTTCCAGCTTTTATAAGTTTAACAACTACTCCCGCTGCTTCTCTTGCCTTTACTTGTCCAACCAATCCGTCAGCTACTTTTTTTGCCCTGAGGTTTTCATCCAATCCCAGTCCCCTAATGTGAGAGTGTGCTCCTATCCTTTCAAACCTCGTAATTTCTCTTATTTCAGCCATATTGACCACCTGCAAATTTCAGTAGATTTGTAGTTCAATATAAAAGTATCGTTAGTAATGATGTATAAAAATAAATAGTATATAAAGATAAATTAGGCTCAAAAGCGGGTAAGTTTTAAATACTCGCAGTACGACATACTAACATGCCTAAGAAGAGAGAGGCACCTCCTTTAATGTCTTCTGCAGGAATAATGAGGTACTTCGATGAAGAAAAAACGCAGATTCAAATAAGCCCTAAAAGCATACTGATTTTTGGATTTGTAATGGGATTTTTAGTATTAATCCTAAACGCGTATTATGGACTCTGGCCAAAGTAAACTGCTCGTTTTCGCAGGCAGATCAAACGTTGGAAAATCAACTCTTTTTTCCAAGCTTTTTGGAGTTTCTGTTAGAAAGGGGAAAAAGCCGGGGACTACTATTAAGCCAAATTTTTGTAATGCTGGAAAAGTCGTCGCTGTAGATCTTCCGGGATACGGTTACATGAAGGGCTTGAGCTACAACTTCAGTGAAAAAGTCAGAGATTTTTTCGTCCATTACATAGAAAAAAATTCTGAAAGAATAGTTCTTGCTGTACAAGTAATAGACATAAGTTCTTTCAGAGAGATAGTGGAAAGATGGGAAAAGAAGGGGGAGATACCGATAGAAGTCGAAATGTGTGAATTCTTAAAAGAAGTGTGCAAAAACGTTTTGATTGCAGCTAACAAATCCGACAAACTTGAGAGAGAAGAGCTAAAAAGAGAGATCGATTTTGCAGTAAAAAAACTTAAAGCTGAAGTTATACCAGTTTCTGCAAAAAAAGGGGAAGTTAAAGAACTTAAAAAGAAGATAGTTGAAGTGTTGAAAAAAGAAGGTATTTCGATATCTTTCAAAAATTAACCAATCTTTTCTTTAATTAATCTTTCTAAGCTTCTCTAACAACTTTTCTTTTTTGCCATCTACTTCTACTAAAGCGTGCTCTAACACTTCATCTATTCTCGAAACGGGAATTATTTCAATTCTTCCTTCGTGTTCTGCATCGAGCATAACGTCTTCAACGTTATCTTTTGGTATTATGACCTTTTTAAGCCCTGCCTGAATTGCAGCTTCTATTTTCTGAGTTACGCCACCAACTGGTAACACATCTCCTTTAACAGACAAGCTACCTGTCATCGCAACGCTTTGGTCAACGGGTATCCCCTCTATTGCCGATATAACTGCTGTAGCTATGCTTATACTTGCAGAGTCTCCTTCAACCCCTTCGTAAGTGCCAACGAATTGGATGTGAACATCCTTACTCGATATGTCTTTTCCAGTGAACTTCTTTATTATAGCAGAAACGTTCATAACAGCTTCCATTGCTATTTCCTGCAATCTACCAGTTGCTATAACTCTTCCCTCAGATTTGCTCATCGAAGGCGTTACTTCTGCTATTATCGGTAGAACTATTCCAGCAGATTCTCCAATTACAGCAAGACCGTTTACTCTACCAACTATTTCTCCTTCATTCATAAACAGCTTGTAGTCTTTCCTTCTCTCTATGTATCTATCAGCCATCTGCTCCTCTATAGTTTTTGAAACTTTCTTAGCCGCTATTACGTGTTTTTGAGTTACGATTTCAGCCCCTTCGCTTTTTGCTATATCTCCAGCAGTTCTGACTAAACCTCCAAGTTCTCTAAGCCTAAGAGTTAACCTCTTTCTCCTTCCAGCTCTTCTCTTAGCCTCCTTTATTATCTCCGCAACAGCGTATCTGTCGAAGTGAGGTATCTTACCGTCCCTAACCACTTCCTGAGCAACAAATCTAACGAGCTTTCTTCTGTTCTCTTCCGTGTCTGGCATTGTATCGTTCATGTAAACTTCATAACCGTACCCCTCAATTCTGCTTCTAAGAGCGGGATGCATACCCATTAAAGCGTCTAAGTTACCTGCAGCGACGAGTATAAAGTCACACGGAACGGGTTCAGTTCTAACCATTGCTCCACTTGACCTCTCGCTTTGCCCAGTTATCGGAAACTTCTTTTCCTGTAGAGCTGTTAACAACTTTTGCTGAGATTCTATGGTTAGCGTGTTTATTTCATCGATATATAAAACTCCTTTGTGAGCTCTATGAATCGCTCCAGCTTCAACCCTCTCATGTGCGGGAGTTTCCAATCCGCCACTTTGGAATGGGTCATGCCTTACATCTCCAAACAAAGCTCCAGCGTGAGCTCCAGTAGCGTCTTCGAAAGGTGCTGTTTTTTTATCAGCGTTGTTAACTAAAAGCTTTGGAATGTTTCTTTCTTCTTTTGGCATCATATACCTGGCAACGAGGAATAGCATTGCAGCAGCTATAATCCCCCAGATCATCTGACCTTCAAGAGCTGAGTAGAGGATTATGAAGGACAATAGCATCATCAAAAAGAAGTTTCTCGCCTGAGCTTTTTTCATCGCTTCCTGTTTATAAGCTTCAACTATCTCCCTACCCTTTCCAGCAGGAACTGTTCTAATCTTTGGCTGATTGGGATCATCGGGGTTTGGATATACAAGTATATCTTCTAAATCCTCTTTTGGAAGGAGTTCAGCCATCGCTTTGGCGAGCATCGATTTTCCGGTACCCGGTGAGCCGATAAGCATTACATGCCTTTTCTGAACTGCAGCTTTCTTTATTGCCTCGACCGCGTGATCCTGACCAATAACTTGATCAATTAGCTTTTTTGGTACTTCTATTTCTGCAGTTGTCTCGAACTTCAGGTTTCCCAACAACTCATCTACCTTATCTTCACTTTTCTCTCCATCATCTAACATGCCAATCAAAACAGGTAAAATAGTATTAAATAAGTTTTTATGGAGTTTCAGGATTTCGTAACGAGATGAAGGTGTGTGTACTCTACTCTGGCGGTAAAGATTCAAACTTAGCGTTGGTAAAAGCAATGGAGTGCTTTGAAGTTAAATGTCTGGTATCTCTAAAACCCAAATCTGAGGAGAGCGAAATTTTTCACTATCCAAACGTGGAATTAGTCAAACTGCAAGCAAAAGCTCTTGACATCCCCTTAATTTTAGTTAACTGCTTAGATGATGAAAAAGAGAGTCTAAACGCTTTAAAATTAGGTTTAAAAAGAGTGAAAAAAATGGGGGTAGAAGGGGTTGTAACGGGAGCTATAAGGTCAACATACCAAGCTACGAGGTTTCAGAAAGTTTGCAAAGAACTAAACTTGTGGTGTTTCAATCCACTTTGGTTGAGAGAAGAGACTTCTATACTGGAAGAAATCTTGAAACTCGGATTCGAAACTATAATTGTAAGAGTTGCAGGACTGAGCGAGAGATTTCTTGGAGCAAAAATAAACAGAAAAGTGTTAAGCGAACTGAAAAAAATGAGAAAGTTTGTGAATGTTGCCGGAGAAGGTGGGGAATACGAGACTTTTGTTTTGTACGCCCCACATTTTAGGAAAAGAATAAAGATAATAGAGAGTGAAGTTACTAAGAAAAACGAATACGAGGCAACTTTAATTATAAAGAGAGCGGAACTAATACGATTATGATTGTTGTATCCGTTTGCAAATACAAACTCCACGAAGAAGAATTTGTTAGGCCCGTTGTCGAAATAGTAAGTAGAGTTGAAGATGTTGAGGTAGTCAGAATCGACGAAGAATTGGATTTTAAGGGAGAAAAAGTAATCGTCTGCGGAACGGCTTTAAAAGATTTTGAATACCTGAAAAAAGACGTTTCATGGATAAAGAAATGTAAGAGTTACCTCGGAATATGCTCAGGATATCAGATGCTCGCTAAGGCGTATTCTCTAAGGCTTGAGAGAATCGAAAAAATTGGAGTTTACGAAGTTAAAAACGTAAGACAGAACGGATTAACAAGTAAAAAGAAATTTAAAGCTTACTTCCTGCACGAATTGGCAATTCCAGAGAAAAAATACGAAGAAATAGAAATTTTATCTATATGTAGTGAGGTAGCCGCTTTTAAAGTGAAGGAAAAAAATTTTTACGGAGTTTCTTTCCACCCAGAAGTTCTGAATCCAGAAGTAATAGAGAACTTCTTGGCAAAGAAAATATAGCAGTAATTGATTACAGTAAACATGGAAGAAATAGTAGGAAAAAAAGTCAAAATAAAAGCCAAAGGTAGAATTTTCGAAGGAATAGTCATGCCTTCCACAACCGGTTCACTCGTTTTAAAGCTAAACAACGGATACAACGTAGGGTTTGTTGACTACGAAGTTATAGAAGTTGAAGACTTAGAGAGAAGAGAAGAAAAACCACCTATTTTTAAAAATCCTAAGCTACCAAACGTAAAAATAATATCGACTGGTGGAACGATAGCTAGTAAAGTAGATTACAGAACCGGTGCTGTAACAAGTCAATTTACGGCTGAAGAGATAGTAGGAGACGTTCCTGAGCTGGCAGAGATTTGCAACGTAGATGCTTGCTTACTATACAACATACTAAGCGAGAACATGAAAGTCGAGCACTGGGTTAAACTGGCAAGAGAAGTTTACAAATCTCTAAAAAAGTACGAGGGAGTTATAGTTACCCACGGAACTGATACTATGGCTTACACCGCCTCAGCCTTAGCTTTCATGCTATCTACGCCAAAACCTGTTGTTTTTGTTGGGGCACAGAGAAGTAGCGACAGGCCATCGAGCGATGCTGCAATGAACCTCGTTTGCTCAGCATTAACAGCTACATCAGACTTAGGAGAAGTCGTCGTAGTCATGCACGCGACGACGAGCGATGATTACTGCTACATCCACAGAGCTGTAAAGGTGAGAAAGTGTCATACTTCGAGGAGAGACGCTTTTAAGTCTATAAACTACCCCCCTCTCGGTAAAGTTATCTACGATACCAGAAAAATTACCTGGATTGCAGATAGAATTAGAAGAAACGAAAAAGAGCTTAGCATTAAAGATAGAATGGAAGAAAAAGTCGTGTTAATAAAGTTCTTCCCCGGCTTAAAACCGGACATTCTCGAATACTACTACTCGAAAGGTTACAGAGGATTTGTTTTAGAAGGGACTGGACTCGGACATGTTTCCACGGACTGGATAGACACGCTGAGAAAGGTAACAGAAGATAGCTTAGTCGTAATGACATCGCAGTGTTTGTGGGGAAGAATTTGTGATAGAGTTTACGACACTGGCAGGTATTTGCTGAAAGCAGGAGTCGTAGAAGGAGAAGATATGCTACCAGAGGTTGCTCTCGTAAAGCTTATGTGGTTACTCGGCAATTATGAATTGGAAGAAGCGAGAGAATTGGTAAGGAAAAACATCGTTGGTGAAATAACTTCGAGTACGAGGTATTGGGAGGCGGAGTATTGAGGAGGTGATAGATTTGAAAATACTTGCTATGGCAGATATACACAATAGAGAGTTTGGAAAAATAGATGAAGACGTAGATGTCGTCATTGTTGTTGGGGATTTTACAAATGCAGATGGTGTTGAATTTGCAAAAAAAGTTGTAGAAAAATTAAAAGAGAACTTTCCCGATACGAAGATTTTAGCCGTTCCGGGAAACATGGACGTAAAGGATGTTTTGAGCTTCCTTGAGAGTGAAGGTATTTCTATTCACGGAAAAACAGTTAAAGTTGACGGAGTTACTTTTGGTGGGCTTGGTGGTAGCAATCCAACCCCATTCAACACACCGTTTGAACTGAGTGAAGATGAAATAAAAAGCGTTTTAGAAAAAATAGAGTGTGACGTTGCTTTAATACACACACCACCTTTTGGCTATTTTGACTGGATTGCTGGTAATTCCGTGGGTAGTAAGGCTGTTGAAGAGTGGATGAAAGAGAAAAAACCAAAAATACTTGTGTGTGCTCACATCCACGAATACGAAGGAGTAGCGAAAGCAAAGGATACGCTAATAGTAAAACTCGGAACTGTAATGAATGGAAAAGCAGCAGTGATAGATATCGATGAGAGTTTCGAAAACGTAATAGTTAGATTTATAAAAATATAATTTAAAAATTTTTAAAAAATTTATGAAGATTTTTATTGTTAGTTCGTGTATTCTCGGACTTGAGTGCAGGTATGACGGAAAAGCTTTTGCAGATTTAAGTGATAAGTTAAAAGATTGCATAACTATTCCCGTTTGCCCAGAACAGCTTGCAGGTTTTCCAACCCCAAGAGAGAAGTGCGAGATCGTTGGAGGAGATGGATTCGACGTAATAAATGGAAAAGCAAGAGTTTTAACTGAAAGCGGTAAAGACGTCACAGAGTTGTTTTTGAAAGGGGCAAAAATGACTCTCAAGATTTGCAGAATCGTTAAAGCAAGTGATGCTATATTAAAAGACCTTAGTCCATCGTGTGGTGTGAAAAGTATATACGACGGCTCTTTTAGCGGGAAAAGAGTTAAAGGTGTAGGCGTAACTACGGCATTATTCTTAAAAAATGGAATAAAAATAAGGAAAATTATTTAACAGGTATTGGGAACTGAGGTGGAAACGGCTTGTGGTAGTAGTGGATGAGTATAAAGACATGTCCGTGACAGTCTTGGCAATCAACCCCATGTGGTGAGTGTATCACAAATACATTCCCGTTACTCGGCGATACAGGATTTGGATATCCGTGGCAAGCTCCACAATCTCTCATGTTTTCAGTAGTCGTTTTGTGGCAGAAAGAACATTTACCTTCCTTAGCCCAAGTCGTGTTGTGATGTAACTCAGCAATGTATTCGTCTATTTGCTTTCTCGTCTTGTGAGTTACGTTTGGTACGTGGCAATAAATACAATACTTCGTGGCGTTTAAGTGTCCGGGTATTTTATCAACCTGTGGTATGTACTGTGTTTTGGGGTTGTAATGACAGCCTAAGCACTCTCCACCAATAGGTTTAGTCACTGCAGCTTTGATTGACACGGACTCGTTTTGCTTAGTTACGTTTTGCTCTACTTTTTTTGTTACAACTTTTACAACTTTTTTCTCAGGTGTTGCGTTTAATTTTACTTTCTCTGTTTGAACACACATGCTCAAAGCGGCAGCTGTAGCCAGTGCAAAAATAAGTAAAAAAATAACAGACCTCATGGCCATGTTAACCGAGCTTTCCTGTTACAGGCTCGTAAACTGGGAGTGGTGTTGTTTTGTTAACGTACTGGTTAGCTGCACTGTGAAGCTGGGCAATTGGCTGAGTGTGGCATGCAGTACAGTAAACACCCTTTGGTAAGTGAACTTCAACGTAGTTCGTAACAGGCTTTACTGGGTTCTTCGGGTTGTGACAAAGCATACAGGGTGAGCCTCCATTTGGAGCCTTAGGTATGTGAACGTGAGTTCCAGTGCCGTGGCAAACAGAACACTGTAGGTTTATAGTTCCAGGCCCACAGTGAATCTTGTGCGGGTCACTACCATGACACTTAGTACAACCATTCGGATCCTTGTGAGCCTGATAATCAGCTGCCTTGGTGTGGCAGAGCAAACAGTTAACTTTTGCATTACTACTCGTAGTAGCGGCTTTAACCGTTTCCGTAGCAGTTGGTGTTGGGGTTGGAGTTGCCTTAGACGTAGCGGTTGGAGTTGGAGTTGGTGTTGGAGTGGGTGTTGGAGTTGCCTTAGGTGTCGTATTTTGCTGAGCACATCCAGCAACGAATCCCGATACCAATACAACCAGTATTAACAACATAAACAGCTTTTTCATTGTCATCCCTCCATTCCGGGCAGTTTAGTTTTGAAGAATAGTATATTTTAGTCTTTCGATTTTTAGAAATAAAGCATTGTAATCAAGCATTAAAGTGTTTATTCGCTTTCCGTAAAGTCTCGCCTAAAAACAATTTTACTGTTAAATCTCAACTCGTCTTTAATAAATTATAAACTTAAACCATTAAAATATAACAAATTATGGAGGAGTCGGGTAAAATCGTTAAGTCTATTAATGCAACAGTTAGAGTTCCACCAAATGTTTCCGGAAATAGAAATGATCAAAATAAAGAGAAAGAGACTCGGATTAACGCAGAAAAAACTTGCGGAATTAGTAGGGGTTAGCCAGCCCTTAATAGCAAGAATAGAGTCCGGAGATTTTGACCCAAAACTCTCCCTCGTTAGGAGGATATTTGAAGTATTAGAAGAAGTTGAAGGAAAAGCCATAAACGCTGAAAAAATTATGAATTCACCAGTAAAAGTCGTAGAAACAACTGCGAGACTTAGAGAAGCTGTAGAGATAATGATGAAACACGGGATTTCTCAAATGCCAGTAGTTAAAAAGAGTAAAGTCGTTGGCAGTATTACTGAAAGCGGAGTCGTTAAAATAATGTTAGAAAAAGGTGTAGCTGCCGGAAAGATAAGAGTTGAAGAGTGTATGGAAGCACCTTTCCCAACAGTATCTAAGGATGAGTGTCTCGACACAATATCAAAACTCCTGTTGAGTAGTCCAGCCGTTTTGGTGAGTGAGAGAAGTAAGCTTTTAGGAATAATTACCAAGCACGACGTAATGAAAGCGATAAGGTTTTGACGTCCGATAAATTCAAAATCAATTTACGCGATATTCTGTTAATGGTAAAGTTTGCTCATATGGCTGATTTACACCTCGGATACAGACAGTATGGTAGTGAAGAAAGGGCGATAGACTTTGCTCAAGCGTTTTTAAAAGCGATGAAAGAAGCTGTAAAAGAAAGAGTTGACTTCATAATAATTGCTGGGGATATGTTTCACAGAAAAAGCGACATGGATCCATTAACACTAACTCAGGCAATAAAAGTTCTGGAAATTGCAAAGGAGAGAGATGTACCAGTTATTGCAGTTGAAGGAAATCACGATTCTGCGTACTTTAGAGATACGTTTTCTTGGCTTGACTACTTAGCACATCAAAACCTTCTGATTAACTTAAAACCTAACTTTGAAGAAGACATGGTAGTGGAAGAGTGGGATGGAAGTAGCGGTGCTTACGTTGACTTGGAGTGCGGCGTCAGAGTTTACGGGATGAAGTACTACGGTTCGATGACAGAAAAAGTATTAGAAATGTATTCCAAGAAAATAAAAAAGAAGGGATTTACGATTTTTGTTGCTCATGCTGGCGTGGAGGGATACGTAAATATTCAGGGTTGCGTACCATCTTCGAGATTTCACAAACTTAACGTTGATTACATAGCCTTAGGGCACATACACATGAGCTTCATTGAAGGAAAAATACACAATCCCGGTAGCTTAGAGGTCTGCGATATAAGTGAATTGAAATACGACAGAGGATTTTTTATAGTTGAAGTCAATGGAGAAGTCAAAGCTAAATTAAAAAGAGTTGGAGGGAGAGAATTCGAAATCATAAATGCTGAAATAAAAAACGAAGAAGACATTAAAAATTTAAAGAGTAGGCTTTCTAACATAAAGGTCGAAAGGCCTGTAATTTACTTAAACATTAAGTGCAGTAGAAGTATGAGAAAAGTTTTAGATGAAGAAGAGATTAAGAGGTCTATAAAAGTTAACCCGATAGCGTTAAAAATTAGGTGGGAAATTTTTGACGAATTCTCTCCCGTAGTCAAGTTCGAAAAAGAAGACATAGAGCTTTCAGTAATATCGCAAATACTCGAAAACTACAGCTATGGAAATATAAGCGAAGAAGTCGTAACGCTCAAAAATGCATTCTGCGGAAAGTTTAGCTTAGAAAAAATAGACGAGTTCGTTGACGAAATTTTTGTTAACTCCAAAAAAGTTAAAAAAATTACTAAAACGTCTAAGGAAAATAAAGATATAGAAAAAGAAATAGCAAAGAAAAAAGAAGTAATAGGTAAATGTAAAGCTGAAACCGAAAAAATAGAAAAAGCTGAATTAAAGATGAAAGATGAAGATGAAGAAGAAGTATGGGATTGGAGGAGAACTTATGATCATAGAAGTAAGACTCGTAAACATTAAAAGTCATTCTGATACAAAATTAAATTTTACAGAGGGTGTAAATGCGATACTGGGGGAGAACGGAGCTGGAAAAACAACGATTATAGAGGCTATAGGCTTCGCTTTGTTTGATTCCCTGCCTTACAAGATAGGAGAGTTTTTGAGGAGAGGTGAAAAGAGAGGTGAAATTAGAGTTACAATTAGAGGAAGAGATGACAGGCTTTACAGAGTCGTAAGAAAAATAGAGGAAAGTAGAACCACTGAATACTACGTAGAGGATTTAGAGCTTGGAAGAATAGCTGAGGGCAGGGAAGAAGTACTCAGCTGGATAAAAGAGAACTTTGGATTTGAAAGCGATCCAAAAACGATGTTCGAAAACGTGATGGGAGTTAGGCAGGGAATGATGGTCTCTCAATTTTTAAATCCACCAAACGCAAGAGAAGCGACGTTTTCACCAGTCATAGGTGTGGAAAGTTATAGAAAGGCTTACGAAAGGAGTAGAGAGTATGAAAATTGGTTAAGAGATAAATTGAGAGACTTAGAAGTCAGAGAAGCGGAACTTAAAAGTGAAGTTGAAAATCTGAAAAAAAGGAAAGAAGAGCTTGAAAAAACTGAGAGCTTGATGAATTCCTTAAAAGGAGAAGTAGAAAAAATATCCAAAATTTTGGTAGAAAAAGAAGAAAAACTAAAAAACTTAGAAGATTTAAAGGAAAGAATTCAAAAAAGCAAGTTAAAGCTTGAAGAAGTTAAAGGAGAACTAATGTCCGTTTTAACTGAAGTTAAAAGCAAAAAAGAGGAACTGAAAAAGGCAATAGAAGCTGAAAAAAGGGCTGAAGAGCTAAAAGAGAAAGCAGAAGAGTGCGAACAAATCGAAGAAAGAGTTGAAAAGTTGGAAAAATACAAAGAAAAACTTGAAAAGAGAATAATGGAGCTAACCATAAAAGTTGAAGAGCTAAAATCAATTAGGGAGAGAGTTGAGAGCTTAAAAGCCAATGTTTCTGATATCGAGAGTTTGAGGTGTAAAGTAGAAAAACTAAAAGAGAAAGCAGAAGTAGAGAAAAAACTTGAAAATGAACTTAGAGAACTCGAAGTTATTGAAGAAAAAATAAACGGTCTCGAAAAGCAGAAAAAATACCTCTTTGAAGAAATAAGTAAAAAAATTGAAAAAATCAAGAAAAAAGAAGAATTGATAAAAGAGAAAGCAGAAGTAGAGAAAAAACTTGAAAAGTTAAAGAATGTAGAAGAGATCAGAGATAAGGCAAACGAAGCTTATGTTTATCTAAAAACAAAGCTAAGAATGGACAAAGAACAGATAGAAAAGATGTTAAAAGGCACTTGTCCAATACTCGAAGAGGATTGCAACAGAATAGTGGAAGAGGGAAAAAAGAGAAAGGTAGAATTCGAAGAGAAGTTGAAAAAGCTGAAAGCTTTGAAGTTGAAACTTGAAAAAGCTGAAAAAGCTTTAGAACTAAAGAAAAAAATGGAAGAAAAGCTCGGAGAAATAAATTCTGAGCTCAAGAACTTGGAAGAAATAGAAGAAGAAATAAAAGAAAAGAAAGTAGATTTGGAGAAAATAAAAACTGAGTTAGAAGAGCTGAAGAATAGAACTAAAAAAATAGAGGAAATTAGAGAGAAGTTAAGAGAAGTTAAAGGCTCAGAAAAAAAGCTTGCAGAAGTCCAAGAAAGGTTAAGACAGAAAGAAGAAATGCTAAAAGAGTTGAAAGAATTAGAAGAGAAAGCATTCAAGCTAAGAGGGGAGGTAAAAGAGTACCCTGAAGTAGAGAAAAAGTTGAGAGAGTTAAAAGAGGAGATTGAAAAGAGTAAAGAAAGGCTTAAGGAGTTAAAGCCAGTATTAAACGAGTACGTTTCTCTAAGAAGGATTGCTGAGGAGAGAGAAGATTTAGAAAGAAAAGTTAAAGAAAAAAGTGAAGAAGCGAGGAAGCTGCGCGCAGAGATAGAAAAAATCGAAGAAGAGCTAAAAATTGAAGAAGAGAATTTTTCAGAAGAAAATTATTATTCCGTTAAAGAAAGCGTTGAAGAGCTGAGAAAGAGATACTACGAGTTAAAGGGAAGAGTTGACGAGTTAAAGAGTAGAGCGAACGCTCTTGTAGAAGAAGTAAAAAAGCTTTGTAGCGTGGAAGAGGAATTGAAAAGAATAGTAGAAGAGAAAAAAAGAGTTGAAAAAAAGTACTTATTTGTTAAAGACTTGAGAGACGTATTCAAAAAAGCTATACCCGAAATAACCAAAGCTTACACTGATGCCGTATCTATAGAGGCTAACAGAATTTTCTGCGAACTGATGGAAGATTATTCTTGGGAGATAAGGTGGGAAAAAGATTACTCTATAAAAGCAATTTACAGAGGAAAAGAGATAGAACTAACCCAAATGAGCGGTGGAGAACAAATGTGTGCAGCGATAGCAGTAAGACTTGCACTTTTGAAGTTGCTTTCTTCTACAAGCATAGCCTTTTTCGATGAACCAACTCAAAACATGGACGAAATCAGGAGAAGAAACTTAGCAAATCAGATTTCGAGAGTAGAAGGTTTCAAACAGATATTCGTAATAAGTCATGACGACAGCTTCGAAGAAGTAGTAGGCAATGCTGTAAAGTTGAGAAAGGAGAATGGAATTACCTTAGTTGAGTAAAAGTTTTAACGAGTACAAAACTCAAATCTTCCGGATTAAGTTTCATAAAAATAGAATTTTTTACTTTCCTCGTAATCCTTTCGCAAAACTCATCATACTTTTTGTCCTTGCTGAGCATTATTAAGGCTAAGGATGATCCTTCAACTTTTCCGAGCATTTCAGCTGCATCAATAGCTTTTTTAACTGGATCATTAGGACATGTTGGCTCTCCATCAGTTATAAGAAAAACTTTTGGAGACATACCCTTAGCTACGTTGACAGCTTTCATCAAAGCTTTGGAAATGTCAGTTCTGCCCCTCGCTCTAAGGTTCACTATATCCCCATCTTTCATCTCTCTAACTGAATGATTAAAAGCAAAAATCTTGAAGTTCCTTATGTTTTTCTTTTCTAACAGAATTTTAGAGGCTAAAGCGGCTCTTACTGCTGCTTTAAGTTTTTCTCCTTTCATAGAGTCGCTCGTATCTATTAAGATTATAAATACAGCTTTACCTGTTTTTTCGTATTCTCTCGCAAGTAAGTTATCTTCCAGCCCAACCTTTCCACTAACTCTAATTTCGTTGATTAAGCTTTCCTGAATGTCAATCATGTCAAAAGTGTGCAAAAATTCGTCGAACTCAATAATTCTTTCCGGAAACAACGAGTTTGAGTTACCGCTAAGGAACTCATCTAACCCATCTGACTTATCTAACCTTTCGAGTATAAATTTCAAAGCCCTCTTAGCAATAATCCTTTCAGCTTTTTTCGTGAAAAAAATTCTATTACCTTCTCTCCTTATTAAACCAAAAGTTTCCATTTCGTCTATTACTTCCTTCCTAAAAGAGTCGTAAACTTCAATTGGATTTTCAGGTTCAATTCCAGAAGCTATATAAGATTTAACTTCTTCCCACAATTCTCTTCTTTTATTCGAACAAGCTCTAAAAATGGAAAAAGCTTTCTCGTATTCTTCTGTTCCTTCCAATTTTTCCATTTCCTTCGTTAAGTAGTAGATAGACTTGTTAATTGAAGCCTTCTCTACTTTATCTTTCACAAGCTCTCTAACTTTTAGAGATTCTTTTTTGAGCTTTTTTGTTAATTCTTCATCGAATAAACTAACACACAAATTTTCCAAAAAAGATTGAATTCTATATCTCTCCTCAAGTCTTCTACTGCAAGTCATACGTAAATGTATATTCCGTCTCCTTTCCTTTCAGCAACTTCAACACACCTCGCAAGAGATTCAAGCATGAATTCAAGAGCCGATTCTTCCATTCCTTTTGGCAAGAAGGAAAATTCTTTGTAATCTTTATAAACGTTTATTTCCTCTTTTTTCTTTAATTCCTTAGCTAATAAGGACATTTCTTTCTGCATCGAATTAAAAACTTCCGAACAGGTTATTTCGAGAGCGTCGTTTACGAGAGTGTTTACGACTTCTTCAACTTTTTCCTGCTCAAACTCTAATTTGATTCTACCCCTTACGCCCAAAACTATATTACTAAAATCTCCGTTAACGCCGTAATCAGAAATCATAACAGCTTTGTGTCCTCTCCTTACTGCAGAAGACATCACGTGATCGAATACTTTTATAGTAGCTCTGCAAGACGGTTCAACTTCCACCTTAGCGGGTAGCCTAACCTCATCACCTCTTGCAAGCCTAACGACTCTCGCCAAAGTTTTTCTATGCCACTCTGGTATTATGACTTTCTCTTTCAACCACTCGTTTGAATTTCTCATCGCAATTTCTATTTCCTCCTCAACTGTTTCTGGAGGACCAATTTCTATGACCTCCATTCTGTCGAGCAAAGGCTCCTTTATGTCCGAAACACCTCTGTAATTAGAAGGATTAGTAGAAGCAATAAATAGAACATCTATTTTCATTGGAACTATATCCCCCTCAGGAGTTGTTATCTGCTTCTCTTCAAGTAATTCGTGAAGTAGAGTTTGTAAAGCTGAGGGAATTGCACCCAATTCGTCAACGTAAGCTATCCCCCTATTAGCTTTTAGAATTCTTCCCGGAGTAAACACTTCTGGGCTATCTAAGTCGTAACCTTCTCTTATCTTCTGAAGACTTATACCACCTATGAGCTGTCTCGTCGTCATCATTGGATCTCCGCATATTCTAACAAACCTTGGTTTTACCCACTCAAGTTCGACTACTCCTTTTTCGAGCTTTTTTCTGCAAGAAAAGCATACTGGATTTACTGGATCGTCGTTTATCTTACAACCCTTTATGGCAAGTAGTTTTTCTGGCAAAAGTTTTGCTATCGCCTTAGCGAAAGTAGTTTTGCCGTATCCCTTTCTACCTCTAAACAGTATGCTCGATCCACTCATTAAGGCGTTTTTCACCAATTCTTTTTCGACGTTTTTTCCAACTATTTCACCAAACACGTCTTTTTTTAGCAAGTTCTCTCTTACGTAATCTGCTATGCTTTTTGAATGGTATTCTACATACTCATCGCTCCATATGTCTATTTCCTCTCCATCGAGTACGTACTTCATTTCGTTAGATTTTGCTCTAACCGAAATTTAGACTTTATCCTTGAAAACTGGTATTACTTTCTTCCCAAGCAATTTTATTGCCTTAGCTTTATCGACACCAATCGGACTTCCAGCAACAACGTGAGTTACCCCAACTTTTTTTAGTTCCTCAATTCTCTCGACGACTTCTTCTGGTGTGCCGCTTATCGAAAAAGCGTCGATCATTTCGTCGCTAACAGCTTTTTTAACGTCAGCCCAGCTACCACCAGAAAAAGCGTCGTTTAAAGCCTTTCTAACTTTTTCTGCTTCTTCTTTCAAGCCGTACCTTTCCAAAACTACATCTGGAGAACCAGACACTATAAAAGATACTACTATTTTCGCTTCTTCTCTCGCCTTCTCTCTATCCTTGTCTATGCTCATAGAAGTGTAAGCTACAACGTCAAATCCTTTTTTTAACTCTCCAAAACACTTAAAAGCTTCCTTAAAGTCGAGGGGGTGAGAGGCGTTTATTAGTACGCCATCTCCTATCTCAGAAGCGAGGTTCAACATCTTTGGCCCCTGTGCTCCTATGTAAATTGGAAATTTTTCTATCCCGTAATCGAGTTTAGCGTTTTTTACTTCAAACGTTTTTCCGGAGTAGTTAACTATATTTCCAGAAATCAAGCCTCTAATTATTTCAACCGCTTCCTTAACTCTCGTAAGAGGTTTATCCCAACCAATTCCGAGCCTCTGTAGAGTCATTTTATCCCCAGCAGCAATCCCCAGTATAGCCCTTCCACCACTCATTTCGTTTATAGTTGCCATAGCAGATGCTATTACGGCTGGATGGATCGTATAGGGATTTGCAACTCCGACGCCGAGGCTAACTTTCATAGTTTTTATTGACAAAATCGAAAGTATCGAGTAAGCATTTCTGTTGTTGTAGTGATCAGTTATCCACACGCTGTCAAAACCGAAATCCTCTGCTATCGAAGACAAGTATTCAATTTCATAAGGCTTTACGTTCGGAACGAATTCCACACCAAATTTCATGTTTGCCACTAAATATCACGCAATAAGTCTTTTTCTATTTCCTAAACGTTTAATAATTTGAGACAGAATTCAAAATATGTACAAGTTTGTTGAGCATACTGCGGATATAGCTATAGAAGTTTACGGAAAAACAGTGGAAGAACTGTTTAGAAATGCCACTCTCGCGTTTAGAGATGCTTTTGTTTTCCCTGAAAAAGTTAAAGGCGAAGAGAAAAGAGAAATAACGGTAAAGTTAGAAGGAGAGAGCGAAGAAGAAAAGCTGGAATACGCACTTTACGACTGGTTAAACGAGTTGCTATACCTATTCGATGCCGAACACTTTGCAGCCTTAGACGTAAAAGTAAAAGTTGATGGAGTAGTAAAGGGGGAGTTAAAGGGAGGAAAACTTAGCAGTGAAGCTGTAAAAGTAGAACCAAAAGCTATAACTCTCCACAAGTTTAAAGTCGAAAAAAATGACTTCTACAAAGCATTTTTTATCGTGGACATCTAAAATCTAAAAAAACCTTTATCCATAATCGTTTAACGTAAAAACAAAAAATAAAACAAAAATTTAAATTAAAAATCAATCTCCAAAAGTTATTACAGGAGATGTAGCTATTCTCCTCGCTCCTAACTCCCTCAACTTTGGTTTTAGAAACTTCACTTTCGCCCTGTCAAGTATTATGTGCATAGCTACTCCGCCGCCAGCCAGAGTGGATATGGTCGGATTAAACCCTTCTTTAACTAAGAACTCTTTTATAGCAGGTATGTCTTCCTCATTCGGAACGTTGAACAGTAAGCTTACGAGGTTTCTCGAAGATAGTACTTCCCTTACGTCAGTAATAAGGTTGTCCATTAACTCCCTCTTCCTACTATCTTCGTAAGCTTCTTTGTTAGCTATGAAAACGGAGTAAACTGGATCTTTGAATACATCTATTATCCTGCACCCGTTCTCTCTAAGAGTTGTTCCAAATTCTGTGACTTCGAGTATCAAATCAGCTTCCGGCTCAGGTGGTAGCAAAGCCGCTTCAGTTTTACCTATTGGATCGAAAACTACAGCGTTTAAGCCAACTGTTTCAGCGTACTTTTTAGCAAGCTCTGGAAATTCAGATGCGAACATCACTTTTCTATCTCCTACCACTTGTTTGAAGTCTTCTATGCTCTTTACGTCTGGATAGACTTCTTCGCTTATAGCAACAACCAACTTAGTTGGCCTTAAAGGCAGTTTTTCGACGACTACGACGTTACTCAAGTCATACCTAAGCTTTGAGTTTTCGAGTATATCTTCTCCCGTAAATCCAGCGTCACCTTTACCCATCATAACGTAAAACGGCATTATTTGAGGTCTTACCTGTTTGAACACTATTTCTGGGTGATCTACGCTGATCATGTAACCTCTCTTGCTCTTGTGTAGCTTATACCCCGCTTCAACTAAGGATTCCCACACCGGTTTTTCTAAATGCCCATCTGGAAAGTAAACCTTAATCATACTTCTTAGCAAAATTTGACGTCTATTTAACTTTCTCGCATAAGACCTATCTCCTCAGCAAATCTTGCTACGTGTTCAGCCTGACTAATTGCTCTTTCCACTGGAACTTTTTTGAAGATTTCTCTGTGTGTTTTAACGACTTCTTCCGGTGGCTTTGTTAAAAGGCTGACCAAAACTATAACTCCCAGAGTAATAAAGAAGTTTACGAAGAATACTGGAACTCCTGCGAGTTTAGCACCAATAACTCCAAATATTCCCGGTGCCTTAGCGTTAAACGCCCAACCATAAATCTTAGATTCCAAGATCACTTCAGAAATCAATCCATACGCCATTCCAGCTATTCCCGCTTCCTTAGTAACCCTACTCCACCACAGAGTAAGTAGAATTATTGGTCCAAATCCTACTGCTAAACCACCCCACGCAGTAGCGACTATGTCGTAAACTATTTTGCTACCACTTAACGCGAGGTATATTGCGATTGCCGTTAAAGTAAATACTACGACCCTACCCAAGTTTACCATCGTATTTTCCTCTAATTCTACTCCAAAAACCATGTGCAAAACATCCCTCGCAACAGCTGAAGACGCTACTAAAAGCTGTGAGTCTGCTGTGGACATTATAGCTGCCAATATTCCAGCTATTACGAATCCCGCAAGCCATCCGGGAAGCAAAACCATTGCCATTGCAGGAATTATTCTTTCAGGGTCCGATACGTGAACTATACCCGCTTTGAACATAGCGTAACCCAAAAATCCTGAAAAGAAAGCTCCCCACAGCACTATAATAGTCCATATTCCACTTATAAATATGCCCGGTCTTCTCAACTTTCTTGGGTCTTCAACGCTCATGTACCTCGTGACTATGTGGGGTTGCCCGAAGTAACCAACTATCCAAGATGCGTAACCTATTGCAAAAACCAACGCTGCAAAACCGGTTCTACCTCCAAAGGGGTCGAGGTGTGTTGAGGACATCAAAGCAGTCGCTCTATCAAAACCACCCAGAACACCCAAAGCAAGAACGGGCATTAAAACGAGAGTTGCAACCATGAACATTGCTTGAACTACATCTGTCCACACAACAGCAAAAAACCCGCCCATTAGAACGTAAATCATTACCACTACTGCCGTTATTACAACTCCCGTGTTTACACCAATCCCAAAAGCCTGAGCAAGAGCTTTTCCTCCAGCTGCATATTGTGCTGAAACGTAAACGGTCATGAATATTAGAATTATAAGAGCTCCGAGTATTCTAATGAGTTTTGTGTCGTCCATGAGTCTCGCTTCCAAGTAATCTGGAACGGTAATAGCTCTAAACCTACCAGAATATATTCTGAGCCTTGGACCGACGAAGACGTAATCGGCGAGAGTCCCAAAAAGACAGCCTACCGCCGCCCAAAAAGCTCCCAACCCAGATTTAAACGCCTGTCCGGGGTAACCAAGCATAAGCCATCCGCTGAAGTCGCTTGCTTTATCACTCAAAGCTGCAGCAATTATCGAAACTTTTCTTCCTCCAACAAAGTACTGGTCTTCGTTTTCGGTATATCTATTAGCCCAAATCCCTATTGCCATCAAGATTATGAGGTAAACGACGATACCTACAAGAATACCTTCCAAAAAATCACCTCCTTTCTATGTTCACCATCTTCTCGTCGTAGCCGAGTATTTCATCATCTACGTAGTACTCCATACCCGTTATCTTATCCCAAAACCCGTAAAGCAACATAACGATTACAGCAAGAAAAGTTGGTATCAATAGCAAAGCCCATCCTTCCGCACTCAGCACTTTTACACCCCCATCCGGCGGAAATGTAAAAAGTATATAGAGTTTTTTAATTGCTACTTGCGTAAAGTTTAAATCGTTATTATTAACCATGCATAACGGTATGAGACGAATTATTCTGTTGGGCTTAGTTCTCGCAATAGCCCTCGCTGGTTGTGCACAGAAAGAAGTAGTCGTTTTTCACGCGGGGAGTTTGACAAAACCCATGCAAGTTTTCGCGAAGAAGTTCGAAGAAAAGTACGGAGTAAAAGTTTACTGCGAAGCTGCTGGAAGTGCTGCAACTATAAGAAAAGTTATTGACTTACACAGAAAGGCTGACGTGGTTGCTTCAGCTGACTACTCTCTGATACCAAAAATGATGTATCCAAAATACGCTGACTGGTGCATACTCTTCGCGAGAAACGAAATGGTAATAGTTTACACGAACAAAAGCAGATACGTTAACGAAATAAATTCATCGAATTGGTATAGAATTCTTGAAAAACCAGACGTAAGAATTGGTTTCTCAAATCCAAACGATGATCCGTGTGGATATAGAGCTCAAATGGTAATGATGCTCGCAAGTTTATACTATCATAAACCGATATACAAAAAGCTGGTAGAAGACAACAGTAACATGAAATTCGTATTGGAAAATGGTACGTACGTATTAAAAATGCCTCCAACCACCAAACTCAAAATAAACACGAGCAAGATAAAAATGAGGAGTATGGAAATGTCTCTGATAAGCCTCCTTCAAAGTGGAGACGTTGACTACGTTTTCCTGTACAGAAGTGTAGCGAAGCAGTTTGGTTTAAAGTACGTGGAATTACCGCCCCAAATAAATCTTGGAAGTAACGAGTACAAAAACTATTACTCAAAAGTAGAAGTGATATTAGCAAACGGAAAGAAAGTGAGTGGTAAGCCAATAATCTATGGGCTAACGATTCCTTTAAATGCACCTCACAAAGAATTAGCTATAAAATTCGTAGAAATAATAATAAAAAATCCAGAAGTCTTTAGAAGCTTAGGACAAATACCAATAACACCTCCATTAGCTGAAAACTACAGTAACTTGCCGTCTGAGCTGAAACCCTTAGTGAAACCGCTAAGGGGGAGGTAGCTAATTGAGGTTTTTCAAATTTTTTATATGCATTTTTTCAGCTTTATCTTTTGTTCTCGTATCTCTACCAGTAATAAATCTAATACTCACTCAGTTTACATCAATTAAATCTTTCACGTCAACTCTTTTAAACGTCAACGTTTGGAGCGTTATAGCTTTGACGTACTTCGCAGCTATGCTCTCAACTCTTTTTTCAGTTTTGTTTGGCGTACCTCTCGCTTACGTACTGGAGAGGTATAGCTTTCCGATGAAGAGACTGGTAGAGAGTTTTGCAGATCTACCAGCAGTTATACCCCACACAGTAGCTGGAATTGCTTTGCTATCTGTATTGGGAAGTTCCGGACTAATTGGAAAGTTTTCGCCCGTAAAGTTCGTTGATACACTGCCGGGAGTAATTGCAGCTATGTTCTTCGTCTCATTTCCAATATTTTTGAACAGTGCCAGAGAAGGATTTGCAAAAGTTGACAGAAGATTAGAAGATGTAGCAAGAACTTTGGGTGCTAATGAGTTTAGGGCTTTTTTAACGATAACTCTGCCATTATCTATAAGAAATATAGCAGCTGGGGCTATAGTAGCATGGGCGAGAGCTGTCAGCGAGTTCGGAGCTATCGTTGTTATAGCCTACTACCCATTAGTTGCATCAACCCTGATATACGACAGATACCTAAGTGAGGGACTAAATTCAGCTGAACCAATAGCTGTTTTGCTAATACTTATAACTCTGGCAATTTTCGGTTTAATAAGGCTAACTCTTTGGAGAGATGGTTTAAAGTAAGACTAAAGTATGGAATTTGGGAATTAAGTAAAAGTAATAAAGTAATTTTAAGCAAGACACTAATTCGGGTATGGAAGTAAAGTGCAGAGTATGGATAGAAAAAGATGGAGAACATGTGTTGGGAAAAGGTGGGGCTGAAATACTGAAAGCTATTGAAGAGTTTAAGTCCATTTCAAAAGCAGCAAAGCACCTTGGCATGTCTTACAGATTTGCTTGGATGTACATAAACAGGATCGAGGAAGTAATGGGCGTAAAAATAGTCGAAAGAGAAAGGGGTGGAAAGGAGGGAGGTAAGACTATTTTAACTACGGAAGGGAAAAAATTACTGGAATTCTACGAAAGTGCTGAGAAAGTGTGCAAAAACGCTTTAAAAAGCCTTACAGATAAATAAAGAATTAAAAAACAATCACTCCTTCTTAACCAGAGTGATCTCTATAGTCGAAACGTTAACGCTCCTACCTTCGGACATAAGCTCTTCAGTGTCTATCTTAATGTCTTTCACGTCAACGTTGGGCATAAATCTGTTCCTGACAATCTCTGCAACATCGACAGCTCTGCTTATGGCTTTACCTCTCGCTTTTATTACAATTTCACTTGCACCTTCGTTAAACTGGGTCAACACAGCAAGCACGTAGTTCATTACGGGTTTGTTACCCACGTAAACCACACGTTCCTCTGCCATGTCTTTCACCTCCTTTCGAAAGCAGAAGTTGATGGTTATTTAAATTTAGCTCTAAGGATTAATTACCAGCTCCGAAAAATTAAAGTCAAAAGCTTTAACTTCATCTCTGAACTTTGGATTTAAGCAACAACCAGAAGTAACTGGATGCTTAGGAGAGTAAACGCATTTTCCCTTAAAGCTTATAGAAATTTCGTAAGTACCTATTTTCTTTGCTATATTAACTATTTCAACTTTGTCGAGACCTATTAAAGGTCTTATTACTGGAATATCAATCAACTCCTCTTCAGACTTGAGGTTAAGTATTGTTTGACTTGCAACTTGCCCAAGACTATCACCAGTAACTATAGCCAGACATCCAAGCTCTTCAGCAAGTTTTTCCGCCACGAGGAGCATACCAGACTTACAATATACACAAATATCTTTTTTTGATGAAAACTTTTTTACTAATTTTATTAATTCCTCATGCTTTACAGAAAAAAGCCTTCCTCCTCCAAGAACTCTTAACAACTCAGAAACGTATTGCAGAGAATTTCCTTGCTCGAAGTGAAGAAACACTGGCCGGTATTTTAAGACTAAATAACTCGAAACTGGCGAATCTATTCCTGCCGAAATTAAGGATACTAACACTATATCACCCCGAGAATTTTTAAGGCAAAGACGTAGCATGCCGTTCCAGCAACGTCCATGAAAGACGCTATTATTGGTATTCCAACATTATCTGGATCAATTCCCTTTCTAAAGGAGAATATTGAGAAGTAGTACGCCATAGCGTCAATTATGAACATTATCAGCTGTCCCGCAACTAAGGTAACTAAAACCATTCTCGGAAGAGAGATCGTAGGTATGTGCAACAGAACGTTAGCAGTATAACCAAAAACTCCAACCATTGTAAACATAAACGCTGCTACTAAGTGCATTACAGCAAAAGTGTAAAAAACATCTCCATCCGGTTTTGCCTTCGGTTCAAGCAAACCCAGATGGAGTAGTGAAGAAAAGCGAGCTGCTAAGATACCACCCATCGCTCCACCATCTTCGAGAAAAGCGGGGACGAGAGTTAGCAAACCAGCAGTAGCTATGAACTTCTCAAGTTTATCTCCCAAAATAGTACCTGAACCAAAATCTAAAGCCACGCATATAGCCAGTATGGGTGCACTTTCCGCTATAATTCTAATACCTAAGTCAGATTTAACAGAGTTAAAGACAAGTAATATAACAATTAACACTAATATTAAAGCGAGAGTTTTTTCTTCAAATCCAACTTTAACGACGAAAATTGTCGCAGCAAAAAGAACGGGGAGAGTGATCATATCACCAAATAGAGTTACTATCGGTATAGTCGTATGATCCGGATTCCATCCCCATCTAAAGCTACCAATAGCCAAGAACACAGTTGCAGGGACGAGAATGCTAAAAGATATGAAAGCTGTTATTTCAGCAACAAGTACCAAGTTTAAAGCTGTTAAAAAAAAGTTTTTGTTTATTCCGAGGTAATAGGCTATTGCAGAAGCGAGAATTCCATCCACGAATCCAAAGAACATCAGGAGAAATAGGGCTGAAAGGATGTTTTGATTTAGCAAGTCATTCGGTTTAAAAGATGGAGGTAATCTTCCAGTGTGAAGGTAAGAACTAAACCTTGAGCCGAGAGAAGAGAAAACGTTACCTCTCAAACCTGCACTTGGAGGTATTAGAATTATTAAAGCCGGGACTAAAAGAAAAATTGAAGAAGAATGTCCCATGACGAGGCCAGTAATCAAATCTCCAGTCGTGCATAAAAAAAGTGCAACAATGCATTCCCATACATCTCTCAAAGTTGGCCTCGTCGATATGGGCAACTTATCACCTCAATCTCTTTTCTATGTCCATAGCTTTTTTGAGAGTTGTCAGAAACATGAGGAATACGAGTGCCATTACCACCATTGCCGCTTCAAATACTGCTACAAAGTCGCTCAATCTTTCACCTCCATTTCAAGTTCTGTTATCTTAACATCCAGAATTAAAAACGCAACGTACATCAGCAAAAACGAGAGTATCATTGGGCCAAGAGCTCTACCAACGTTAAACCCAATCTGCAATGACTGCGTTGTTGGATGTAAAGAAAAAAACATTTTTGCTGATAAATAACTTAGTGGAATTGTCGCATAGCATAGAATTGCTAAAATAGACGATACTTTCGCTTTTTCTACTGGATCTTCTATAGATGCCCTTATTGCAAAATAAGCTGCATAAGCAGCCCAGAGTATTAGAACTGTAGTCTCCCTCGGATCCCAATTCCAGTAAGCTCCCCAAGCAGCTTTAGCCCATATAGAACCGCTTATAAGTGCAGCTGTAATCATAAAAAACCCAGCTTTTGCAGATGAAACGGCTATGATGTCCCATTTCTCCTCCCTCTTTATGAGGTAAGCTATTGCAGTTATCAAGGTAACTGTAAAAGCTGTGTAAGCAGTTATTGCAGAAGGCAGGTGGAAGAATAGAATTCTGTAATTGTTGTGAAGTATCGGTTCGACAGCTGGTGGTAGAACTACTAAGCCGACGTAAGATCCGTACGCAAATAGTATCAATGCCAGAACCATGGGAACTAAAGCTTTCTTCATGCCTGAATTTTTTAAAAGAAAGGTATATAGCGTTTTTGATAAATTAAAACAGTTAAATTAAGACAGTAAAAACAGTAATAGAATTCAAATCACAATTTAAAAATTTAAAAATTTAGCACTCATCGTGTGAAATTGCTCCGTTTGGACAGCTCTCAACACAAGAACAACAAACTGAACAGTTCTCCATGTTTACGGGCACGGATTTTCCTTCATCGTTCAGCTCAAAAACATCTTCCGGACAGACAGATATACATTCACCGCAGCCATCACACTTGTCGTGATCGACAACTATATTTACCACACTTACCACCTCCAAGCGAAGTAAACTCCGACCAAATTTAAACTTTTTGATTTATAAGTTTCGAAAAAAACAAAATAAGAAAGAACTTTAACCTTCGGCTCTTCTCCTCTCGTATTCCTCAATATATCTTGGAGTTGCGTAGTAAGTTGTTGAACCAGAAGACCAGTATGCTGCTTTTCCCTCTTCGATCAAATCCATAACAATTTTCTGCACAACCTTCTTGTTCATTCTAAGTACCTTGGCCAAATCCTTTATCTTCCATGTTTTCTGGTCAAGTTTTTCTAACACTTTTTGTTTGTCTTCTTCCGTATAAGTTATCTCAGCCATGTGTATCACCACTAATAGTTTAAAAATATTAAGGAATAAATAGTTTTACCATCTGAACTGAGTACCCACTCTATAGGAGGCGTACATGAACGGTGGTACTCTAAAGTCATCTATTAGGTGCCACGAGAATTCAAGCCCTGCGAGGTCGAAGAACCTCTCCCAGCCTATTCTCTCTATGAACTCAACCATTCTCTCGTGCTTCTTAGCGTTGTTTGCCCAAGCCATGAATATACTCTTAACTTTTTCAACGAGAGTTGGCCACCTTGGTGGCTCGTTTGGTACCCATGGAACAACGACTTTTGAAAGTTCTGGTGGGTGCCTTGCATCAGAAACTTTACCGGCACAGAGTATAGCAGCACCATCGTTCTCTGGGTCGAATAGGGGCATACCTGGACACATTGTGTAACAGTTTCCACAGTACATGCACTTCTCTCCATCGACTTCAAGAGTTTTCTCCTTCGCTTTAACCTTTATAGCAGCGGTTGGGCATGCTGCTGCTGTTGAAGGCAATTCACACATCCTTCTAACAGCATCGTCATCTACGAGTGGTGGAGTTCTGTGAATACCTACTATGGATATGTCAGACGCGTGGACAGCACCGCACATGTTCGCACAGCAAGCAAGACTTATTCTACACAGCCCAGGTAGTTTCATGTCAACGAAGTACTCGTAAAGCTCGTCCATTATTGCCTTAACGATACCTGAAGCGTCAATAGCTGGAGTGTGGCAGTGTATCCATCCCTGAGTGTGTATTATGTTCGTAAGACCATACTTACCTCTCGGAGTGTCCCAAGTACCTCCGCACGGGAAGCCTACTTTTTCTTCTACTTCTTTTATAAGATCATCTATCTTGCTCTCATCAGTTAATATGAACTCAACATTGTGTCTGCTTGTCCATCTCAAGTAACCGTCACAGTACTTGTCTGCAATGTCACAAAGCTCTCTGATTGTATAGATGCTTATAAGTCTCGGAGTACCGAATCTTACAACGTAAACCACATCCCCACTTTCAGCTACTCTCTTTATTACACCCGGCCTTATAACTTCGTGGTAAGCCCACTTGCCATAGTTCTTCTTTAACACGGGGTGCATCAAGTCTTTAAAGTATGGTGGACCAAAGTCGGTCTTCCACCAGGGAGGTTTCTCCTGCTGCTGCATTTAAATCTCCTCCTCCTCATATTCAAATGATCTCCACTTAATACCCTTCTCCTTAAGTTTCTTAACAACTTCCGACTGCACAAGCTCTTCTTCTTTGAAGAACATGAACGGATTCGTTCTTGGATGCTTGATCATTCTTACATCAGCTTCCTGTCCTATAACGTTCAAGAATTCTCCAATGCCTCTTCTCCATATTAGTTCTCCTACTCTTTCTCTGAACTTGCCTATGTCGTCCCACCATTCCCAGATCTTTTCAGCCATTTCACAGAGTCTGTCAAATAGCTCGTCAGCTGGTATGAAAGGTACAGCTACCCATCCAATTATTGCACCTTCTACGAATGGAGCTTTAGCTCCAATGAGTACTGTTGCTCCTCTCTCCTTACCAGGCTTGAGGGCTTTGGGCATCTTGTTTATGCAGTGCATGCACCTAACACAGTTTGAATTGTCTATCTTGATCTCCTTCTTTTCCGCATCGTAGCTTATAGCTCCCGTTGGACAAAGCTTAACTACTTCTTCTTCTATGTCCATCCATTCTGCATACTCTTTAACAGCATCCTGATCAATCTGTATTTCATCCTTCCAAGTTCCAATAACCGCACAATCTGCTCTTGCCTTAGCGGCAACACAATCGTTTGGACAGCCAGAGAACTTGAACTTGAACTTGTAAGGCCACATCGGCCTGTGAAGCTCGTTCTGATATTCCATGGTTATGTCGTAACATACTTGCAGAGTATCGTAGCATGCAAACTCGCAAAGAGCTGGACCCATGCACGCTGAGGGTGTTCTCAAGTCAGAACCGGAACCACCGATGTCAAACGGTGGGTCAAGCTTCATCATGTCTTCGAAGCAGGGCTGGAGGTATTCGCTCCTCGTACCCAGCAAGATTATGTCTCCAGTAGAACCGTGGAAGTTCGTAATACCACTACCCCACTTCTCCCATACATCCATTAGCTGTCTGAGAGCTTTCGTGGAGTAGAACCATCCAGTAGGCATGTTAACACGTATTGTGTGGAAGTGGTGTACCTCTGGCACGATATCTTCAAGATCTGAATACCTACCTATAACTCCACCACCGTAACCGACAACTGAAACTATACCACCGTGTTTCCAGTGCGTTTTCTTGTCTTTATAGCTAATCTCAATCTGTTTCAAAAGAGCTCTAGCAGAACCGGGCATTTTTATTTCTTTACCCTCTGCAACAGCTTTGTCCTGCATTTCGGCAGTCTTTTTAATTTCCTTTACAAAACTGGGCCAAGGCCCATCGGGAATCTGGTCAAGCAAAGGTGTTTCTGACAAATTCTCACCTCCGTTTAAGATTTAGCATATTCTTAGAATATATAAGCCTTTCGAAGTTTATCCATCCGTTATTTGACGTATTGTTAATCAAAGCAATCTTAAGTTGAAGAAAATTCAATTAGGAATGAATTCAAATACCCTTCGAATGAGGGTGATCGAATGACTGGGAAAGTTTACATAGTTGGTGCTGGACCGGGTGATCCTGAGTTAATGACAGTAAAAGCGGTAAAACTAATAAAGAGAGCTGATGTAATACTGTACGACAAACTTGTTGGAGAAAAGATAGTAGAAGAGATAAAAAAGCTCGGAAAAAAGGCAATATACGTTGGAAAGAACAGCAAGGAAAGAGGTATGGATAGGCAGAGAGAAATAAACGAGATGATGAAAAAGTTTGCACTTGAAGGCAAAATCGTCGTAAGGCTTAAAGGTGGAGACCCTTTTGTTTTCGGTAGAGGTGGTATAGAAGCTGAATTCTTAGCAAAGGAAAATATACCATTTGAAATAATTCCCGGGGTTAGCAGTATAAATTCTGTACCAGCAACAGCTGGAATTCCACTAACTCATCCCAACCACTCTTCGTCTATTTTAGTTGTTGCTGGTAGAGACGACATTGAAGAGTGGAAAAAAGCCCCCCTTAAAGGTACGATTGTTGTACTTATGGGAAGAGATACGCTGAGCAGTATATGCGACAACTTGATAAAAGCGGGTAGGGATGAAAATACACCAGTAGCCGTTGTGGAAAACGGAACCACTCCTGAACAAAAAGTAATTGTAGGAACTCTGAGAGACATAGCCGAGAAAGCGAAAGGTGTAAAAGGCCCAGCAATAATTGTCGTTGGAGAAGTCGTCAAAGTCAGAGAGAGACTGAGAAATTATAATCAATAAGTATTGGTTTGTATTTCGAGAAAGTATTTAAAGATGCTTTAACGTCAAGTGTCGTAAAAATTAATCGCTATCTGAATTGCTCCAAAGTTCTATTTCCTTAACAGGTTTTCCATCCTTAGTTTCCGGAGCTAACCAATCTATAAACCTCTCAAAGTTTACTCCATAAACTCTAAATACAACGGCGATCGGTGAAAGTACGCTATTCTCATCAGTAAAGTTTATTCTTGAAACTGTAGCAGCTTGCTTGTTGAGGTAAACAGTTGATTCGTTTCCTCTCCACCCTCTTCTAAGCTCAGCTCTCGCAGTGTCTAAAATTCTCTGCATCCTTAAAAGCTCTCTAAACCTGTCCAGCTTTTCAACTCTACCTTTCAAAACTCCTGTACTATCGTCAAATTCTAATTCTATTTCCGGAAACAGATTTTCAATAGCTCTTCTAACTTTTTCAACATCCTCAGTTGGATTTACCTTAGTGTAAATTTCAGCCTCCAAACACTTAGTAAAAGCTTTAAGAATTCTTCTAATCTTGTCTTTAAAGTCTTCTATGTCTCCAGAGTTTTCGACTGTCAAGTTTGCAACTTTCATAGCTTCTAACATTCCCCAAGATATTTCCCTCTCATCTCTCTTCTTTAAATCTTCAATGGACTTTATATCCCTATCATCATCTCTGCATCTTTTCAAAGCCCTCTCAAACCTCAATTCAATTGGACTCTCTATTGCTATTAAAACGAAATCCTCGCCAAAGGCTTTTTTAAATCTCTCAACTTCCGCAATACCTCTAATACCATCAATTACAACGACGTCTGAGTTGAGTTCTCTTATTTTGGGTATGCATTTCTTTGCTATTGCGTCCATACCTTCTTTTTCTCTCAACTCACTCGCGATTTTTCCAGCGTTTTCATCAGTTAATTCCAATCCCCTCCTTTTAACTTCTTCTCTAACTACATCACCCATTACAATTACGGGTACCCCCATCTCTCTTGCAACGGAAGATGCGGTACTCTTTCCACTGAGCGGTAAACCGACGAATGCTATTATCTTCATGTCAGAAAATCTGTCAGGGGAGTATTTAGAAGCTTTGTCAAATTATTTGGTAAATAATTTCTATTAAAAAGCTAAAATTTTTTATAAGTAATTTTTTATAAGCTTTTTAAAAAGCTAACGCTCTGCACCAATTCTTCTCTATTACCTCTTTTCACTTCTAAAACTACTCTTCTGCATTTTATATACCTTCTGAGTTCTCCGTAATCAATTAAACCTCTGAAAATTGGATTGTGTTCGTCATAAGGAACTGTCCAAGTTCCAAAGTTGTTGTGTACATGCATATGTCTAACGTAGCCGTTGAGTACTTTGAAGTAATCAACTAAATTAATTCTGTACTGCAGAGAAGCTATGTACGCATGTCCGACATCGAAGTTTATAGATACGCTTCTACAATTTTCAACTATTTTCAGCATTTCTTCAGGCATCTCTCCAACCCTTGTTATTCCACTTTCATCAGTGTAGAGGTTTTCCACTACAATTTCAACATCACTTATTTTTTCAAGATTTCTAAGATTTCTTATCACGTTTTCAATGCATTTACTGCTTGAATAATCCCCACAGTGAAAAACAACAGCTTCTCCATTAACTTTTTCTGCAAACTTGAGAACTTTTTCCACTACTTTTATTCCAACGTTGTTTGCGAGGTCAATTCTCGTCGATTTAATTGGAGAGTTTTGGTAGGGCGCATGAATTGTTAGATCAACTCCTTTAAATGCTTTTACCGCATTTTCCCACTCTTCAGGTCTTAATTCTGCTATTGATAACTCGACGAAGTCAAATGTATCTCTCAGGTATCCAAACTTTCCGAGTGCGGAAGAGTTTATACCCACTCTCATCCTTTCCTTTGGCATTTTAAGCACCTCTTGAAAAACATAATTTTTAAAATTTTATTAAATTTTCTACATATATTTTCAGAAAATACAGATAATAGAAAAAATTGAGAAAGTATATACTTTTCTTATTTTTTATGTTCGAAAATCGATTCAAAAAGTTATAAAAACAAATCCTTTAAATCCCAGAAAAGTTTCGGATTTTTCTTTATGAGAGCTTTCACTATACTCCCAACGCTCATATCTTTTAAATCGCAATCTTTCAAACACCTAACGAGTTTGTCCATAGTTTCATCGCTCATTTTGAGCAGTTTTTTCTGTAGAGCTTTATTTCTCTCAAGAGTTTTTCCAAAGTCTTCTTTCCACCTCCTGTCGTAAACACTAAGAAATTTAGCTGAAAAGTCGTTTCTTTTTACAGCTTCAGCTGCAACTTCTCCAGCAATTTTACCACCTTTCATTGCATTTATAATTCCTCCTCCAGTTATTGGATCTGCATGTCTCGCAGCATCTCCAACGAGCAAACACCTTTCAGCAGAAGCCTTTTCCATTGGACTTACTGGAACTCCTCCAGCTACAACTTCAACTACATGAGTAGTGTCAACTCCCTCTTTTTCAAGAAAATCGTCAAGGTAAGCCTTTGCAGGTTTTTTAGCCATTGAAGGCATTACACCTATACCAAAGTTTCCAGAACTGTTGCCTTTTGGGAACATCCAGATATATCCACCGGGAGATCTGTTATGCCCCAGCCAAAAGTGGCAATAATCCATGTCGTATTTCAAATTTGTTATTAAATACTGAACACAACTCTCTATTTCGTTCAACCTTAGAGTTGTGTCTATCCCCATCCACTTACCAACTCTACTCTCAACACCATCCGCACCTATCACTATGCTCGCATAAACGTCAAATTCTTCACCCATCCTCCTCAACTTTATTTTAAGGCTCTCTTTTTTCTTTTCTATCCCTATTGCTGTTGTTTTTACCATAACTTCCGCTCCAGCTTTTGCAGCCTGCTTTGCTAACCACCTATCGAAAATTTTTCTCTCAAGAATGTATCCTACTTCATTACCCGCCTGCTCAGCTGACAAGGTTATTACTTCATTGCTTGGAGAGTATATCTTTGCTCCAGCCACTTCTGCGGCAATCCAAGCTTTCTTAACATCGACTAAGGAAGAGAGTTCTTCTTTACTTACGCCTTCAGCACATCTTACTGGAGCTCCGATTTCCTGCCTTTTTTCTACCATTAAAACTTTTAATCCCAGCTCTGCTGCTGTTTTAGCAGCCATACTCCCGCCTGGACCAGCTCCAACAACTACAACATCGTAAACATCATCAACATCGTTCAATTGTTACACCTCCTCAATTCTGAGAGCATTCATTGGACAAACTTTAACGCATAAACCACAGCAATTGCAGAGCTCTCGATTTATTACCAAGAAAGTTTCCACGAGTTCATTTGCATTGTTTTTGCAAACAGAAACGCACGCACCGCAGTACGCACATTTAAACCTGTCAACCACCACCTCTTTGGAAGGCATGATTAAATATACGTTTCTGTGTTTTAATCGTTTCTGAATTCTATTTTGCGGAAAAGTTATTAACAACGTTGTGGAGGTAAGTCCATGCTCAGCAAGGTCTATCTTAAAACAAGGTTATTCACACTCACAGTCATATCAGTTTTAGTAGGCCTTGCAACAGGTATAATGGCGTTCTTTCTCGCAGCAGCAATAGAATTGGGCAGTAAATTCTTTCTCTCAGGGTTGGATAGCTATACAGCACCGCACTCCTTTGGAGAAGTTGAAATTTTTCACTTCCACTTCCACCTCGGAATACTGCCCCTATTCGTAATACCGGCGATAGGTGGACTTTTATGCGGCATAGTTGGTTATTACTTAGCTCCTGAAACTCTTGGAGGCGGTTCAGGACAGGCAGTAAAGGCTTTTCATCATCTTAAGGAAAGAATAGCAAGCAAGGTACCATTCGTAAAAGTAATTGTAACTGGTCTAACGATAGGCAGCGGAGGGAGTGGTGGAAGAGAAGGGCCAATCATGCAGATAGGAGCAGGAATGGGCTCAATAATAGGAGGCAGATTGAAGATAAGTGAAAAAGACAAAAAAATACTGATAGCGAGTGGAATCGGTGCGGGAATGAGTGCTGTTTTCATGGCTCCCCTTGGAGGAGCTATATTCGGTATAGAAGTTCTTTACAAAAAAGATTACGAAGTTGAAGCAATAATTCCAGCTGTAATAGCTTCAATAGTGTCTTTTGCAGTTTTTACGTCAATTCTCGATTACTTTGCTGGAATGCCGTTTGGGGAGTTGAGAATATTTTCAACGCCCCCCGTAATAATAAAATCTCCTTTTGAACTGCTAACTTACTTAATGTTGGGTATAGCTTGTGGGTTGCTAAGCCTTTTTTACATTTTTACTTACAAAGCTGTAAAAAAGTTTTTCAAAAGTTTGCCAATCCATACAGCAATTAGACCAGCAATAGGAGGTTTAATAGTCGGGTTAATTGGCTGGAAATTTCCTTACATACTGGGAACTGGCTATGGCTATGCTGAAAAAGCTATTCACGGAGCCTATCCAATAGCTGCACTTTTATTTGCAATAGCTATTGTAAAGATTATATCTACGACTATAACTGTTGGCAGCGGTGGTAGTGGTGGTCTATTCGCCCCAGCAGTCGTGATAGGTTGCATGTTTGGTGGTGCTATAGGATATGTAATACACAACGCTTTCCCCGGACTCGTAGGCAGTCCCGTAGGCTATATGCTCGTTGGGATGGCTGCAATGTTGGCTGGAGCTTTTAAAACACCACTAGCAGGAATAATAATGGTTCTTGAAATGACTGGGAGTTACAACTTACTACCAGCACTTGCAATAGCATCGATAGTATCCTACGCCATAACGGGAAGTTACACTCTTTGCGAAGGTCAGTACGATACGAGAGTTGAAAGCCCAGTACACAGCAGAGAGATGTCCATAGACATTCTAAAAAGAATAAAAGTTGAGGACGCTATGATTCCAAAAGAAAAGCTGATAATAGTCAGCCCTGAAACTACTGTGATGGAAGTAATGAAATTGATAGAAAAGTACGGACACATAGGATTTCCAGTAATGGAAAAAGGAGAGTTGGTGGGCATAGTAACGTTCGAAGATGCTGAGAGGGTTCCACAAGAACTAAGAGAGGTGACTAAGGTTAGAGATGTCATGTCGAGACATTTGATAGTTACTTATCCAGATGAGAGTTTGAGTGACGCTTTGATAAAGTTAGCAACGTATGGAGTTGGGAGGTTACCTGTCGTAAGAAGAGACAATCCCAAAGTTTTGCTGGGAATGATAAACAGACCAGCTATAATAAGAGCTTACGCGAGATATACTATGGAGATGGCTGAAGAAAGTAGGAGAGTATAGCAGTTGTCAATATTTTTTCTTTGTTTGTCAAAAAATGTCCAGCAACAATTATATAGTCATTATTACAACTTAGGATTTATGATAGGTGAAGTAGTATTCTGTGAAAAGAAAAAAATGCTTAAAGTAGTAGATGTCGAATGCTGGAATTGCGAGTACAACATAATAAACGGTGGATTTTGCTATCCGTGGCCAAAAGCCAAAGCGAGAACGTAGTGAACGTAGTATTTCAGAAGAAAGCGTCAAGCGTTTTTTGGCCTTTGCCTTTAATCTCACTCTCCGAGAATCCAAAACGTTCGAGAATTCTCATGACTACTGGAATCACCTGTTTATCTACGTAGTAATCTTTGTCCAGCTTGTAAGCGTTTCCGTCAACATCGATTACGTTCTCTCCGTCAAAAGACGTTATTAAATCGACTGGAAAAGCCCTATCGCTAACGCTTCCAGCTCCTTTTAGAACTATATATCCTACTTTAGAGCCTATTGTGTAAACTATGCCTTTCTTCGCCGCTTTCATAGCAGCTTTAACGTGAGCTTGCATACTTTCGTACTTGCTGGGTTTCTTAGTCAAGCTTTTATATATAACATAATATTCGAGAGGATACTTTCCAGCCTTGATATTTTCTATTGTTTTTCTAACGAATTCTACAGCTTTTTCAACGTTTCTTTCCTTCAGAATTATCTCGATCACATTTCTCTGCACTTCTTTTGCCAATTCACACCAATCGCCTCTCCTAACTTCAAGTCCTTTTACCACAATTCTACCGTCAGCCGTAAGTCCGGCGTACCTCTTCTTTTCAACAAAGAATATAGTTTTGTAATATTCTTCTATCTCTATTTGAATAGGCATACTCTTTTTGAGAATTCCCGTCAGTTTCTTAACTTCTCTTTCCAACCTTTTTAGATCAAGCTCGTCTTTCTTAACAAATATGCTGTCCGTATCTCCATACAAAACCTCGTATCCTTCTTTTTCAGCTATTTTAACAGAAGTTTTTATGAAGTGCCTTCCCCAAGCAGTTGTCGCTTCTGCACACTCCCTACAATACCACCTTGCCATACTCCACCCAGTATAACCGTAAAAGGAATTAGTCAAAACTTTCAGAGTTGCCTGTTTCACGTCTAACAACTTATACTCCTTGCTATTTCTATCGAGTTTTTTCATAATTTTTTTAATTTTTCTCCTTTTTTCAATCAGCATTCTTAAAATTCTTCTAAAAAATCCGTCCGGCTCTTTTTTAAAAGCGTGTCCCACTTCTGGAGCTATATAACATCCCTCTCTACAATCCTTCGTTAGAGTATCGGGACTAATGTTAAACGCAATCATTATGGAAGGGTACATGGAAGCAAAGTCTAAGCATATCACGTTCTCGTGTAAACCCCTAACCGGATCCAAAACGAACGCACCTTCGTAAGTTTCTCCTCCTTCCCTCGGATTAGGAGCTATTTCTCCTGCCCTATGTGCTTCACTCATCAAAAGCCACTCTACTTGCTTACCTCTACCACTCCTCGCTACATCGTCTGGAGGTATTCTAATCATTTTACTAAGCTCGTACTGCATAGGTAAAAGCTCTTCAGCTATGTAGTAAGTGTTTAAAACGTCCTGCTTGGCGTATTTCAAAACTGCCTCTCTATCTCCAGAGCTCCACTTCCGGTAAATATCTTTCGCCTCTATATCCGCTATCTCCACCTTGGTTCCCAAGTATTCAGCCACGTTTTCGAGTTTCTTTATCTTTACGTCTATACTCCTAAGAGCTATATCGTACAAGTCTATGTCCAGCCTACCAGCTATTTTTGGCCTTCTCGGATTTCCCGGTTTAAAGATGAGAGAGCTAAGGTCTCTACCTATTTCCAACTTAATACCGTACTTTTCAGCTCTCTTCTTTATATAAGGCCAGTCGAAAGCATCTTGGTTGTAACCAACTATGACATCTGGATCAAGTTCTCTGATAAGATGAAGAAATCTCGATATGACGTCTTTTTCACTCATGCCTTCTCCAACGTGAATTATTTCTTCGAAGTCTCCACATTTTACGGATATAACAATTATAGGATCTTTTTCGGGATCTGGCATACCTATTCTCGTTAGCATCTCGCAATCGAAAGCGAGAACTTTTAACTCTGGAAAGTCTTCCATTTCAATTCTTTCAATCCTTTCAGCTTTAAACTCCGTCAACCTTCTAACGGTTTTTTCTCCTTCAACTTTAATTCCGTCCATACAAGCTAAGTCCCTGTCAATCAAGTATCTGTAAGCAAAAGGTATGTCCGCCTCTCTAACTTCAAGTCCCATTGAAGAAATAGCTTCTCTCAGCTTTGGAACGTGCTGTGGGTGTTTTGCATAGATTTTAAAAGCTTCAACTTCTTTTCCTAGATATTTAGCTTTTACAACTTCCACGCTTTCTGGAGAAATCAATTCACCTTTTCTCTCCACTTTAACGTCGAGTATATCTTTTTCGCTAAAACCTTCTTCGACGAAAGCGTAAAAGTATGGTTTAAAAGAGCTGTCGTAAACGACGAATATACCATCTTCATTCTTGCACCACAACCTTATAACTGCCCTTTCGTTTTTGGTTACGTAGTCAACATCCAACAGCCATCCCTGTATCATCGAATAGAGTTAGAACTACTACTGTTTAGTTCTTTTGATATAATCTTCATCAACCCTAATCGATTTACCCTTTACGTAGTTAAATAAGTCTTTACCCCACCTAAGACCGTCTTCGCTAAGACAGACGAAATCTCTCCTGTAATCGAAGAAACCGTTCAAAAAGTAAAAAGATATGGAAAAATATCTATCAGTAACTACCATACTGAATCTAAAATCTTTTTTAGAAACGTAAAATTTAACATTCGTATAACTAATACCCTCCAAAAGCTCTTTAAAGTAATTCGAAATTATGTGTTCAAACGTTTTCCTATTAACGCACAACTCTATTTTAACCCCTTCTCTCGCAAGATTCAAAAAAGTATTTACGTATTCTGGAAAGAAAATGGTAGAATAACCATATATTTCTTTTGCGTTTAAAATTGCTTCCATAAATTCCAAGTGTGGTCTAAAAGTGTCGTTCTTTCTCTCCACAACCCTTATTTCACTCAACTCGTAAAGTCTTTTCAAGAGCTTTCTCGGTATGTCTTCTATGCAATACTCGTTTATGTTATCTAATTTTTTAAGAAATTCAAAGTACCTCTCTACGACGCTGCAACACGTTAGAACGAGTTCACCTTTCGTAGTAACCCCTTCTTCAGATATCAACTCTAAGGAGGAAAGTTTTGAAAATATTTGCAACAAAGTAGAGTTAGACAGTTTGAGCTTAGCCTTTATCTCGCTTTTATTCGACCCCATTTTCAGCTCTTTCAAAACCTCAATCGTTCTCTTTGATTGAAGAATCGATAAGACGTCCATTTTTACGTCCATTCCTACAACTCCCTCAAAGTGCCGTCAAAAACCCTTACAGCATTTCCAGTCATGTACGCTCTAAGCCTGTCGTTCTCTACAAGCTCGATTTCCAACTCTCCCCCTCTTGTAATAACTTTAACTTTACTTCCGCACATTCCAAGCTTGTAAGCTATTGCTGAGGCTGCAACACTTCCAGTACCGCAGCTTAAAGTTTCGTCTTCAACTCCCCTCTCGTAAGTCCTTATTTTCAACTCTCCGTCAAAACTTACAAAGTTAACGTTAGTTCCGGTTGGAAAAAACTTGCTGTACCTTATTTTTTTAGCTTCCGAGATGTCTAACCTTTCTAAGTCATCTA
>Ga0256833_1000176_pt1 | contig 50459 bp, 48 predicted proteins | sample 356284metaG_FD_190535 | JGI IMG/M metagenome (GOLD analysis project Ga0256833, IMG submission 190535) | Hydrothermal vent microbial communities from Mid Atlantic Ridge, Atlantic Ocean - 356-284 | ecosystem: Environmental > Aquatic > Marine > Hydrothermal vents | place: Atlantic Ocean: Mid... | reverse complement strand
AGATGTGGTGGAGCTCACATGGGTTCTGAGGAAGTGGATAAGGATCCCCGGAGATCCGATGATGACGACGAGACAGCTTATAGGTGGAATAAGCATTCAGAAGATTAGAGAGGGTTACGATCTCGATCATCCAGAGGTTTTCACTCCGGGGAGGGTTCTGAAGGCTCACAGGGGTATAGCCTATTTCGACGAGTTGGGAGCAATTCCTTCGGCACTACAGACCCTTTTACACGAGCTTTTGGAGGAGAAGCAGATAACCACTCCGGAAGGGGACATAGTTCCGATGAAGATCGACGCGATATTCATAGCCTCAACGAATCCGGCAAACTACAAGGGAGTGGCGGACATAAAGGAGCCCTTAATGGATAGGGTTGAGGAGATACCCATAGGTCCTCCGGAAACTTTAGAGGAGGAGATCGAGATCGGACTGAGGAACATGAGTCTCAAGAGCGGAGCGATTCTGCCGGAGTGGCATCTGAAGATTCTTGCGAGGATAGTGAGGCTTGCGAGGGATAAGAACGGATGCAGAATCGCGAGCAGAATTGAGCTCGAACCTTCCTGCAGAGCTACGATAAAGCTCTTCGACCACCTCAGAGCTTCCGCCACGAGGAAGGGAAGAAAGGCGGCGATGCTGATAGATTACGGTAGAAATTACGAGATCGTCAAGCTCGGTTTGAGGAGCAGGATGGAACTCGACTACGAGGATGAGGTCTCGAAAGACGACGTGATAGTGAAGCTGACGGAGGAGGCGATAAACAGGACTTGCACCGAGATATACGGAATGATACCGAGAGATCTGTTCGGAAAGCTTATGGAGGATCTTTCGGATCTCTGCGGAGAGCCGGTGAGCGTCGAGGATGAAATAGACTTCAGGAGATACGAGAACCTATACAGAGTCCTCGTCCTCATCGCAAAGAGGCCAGAGGAGTTGAACTCCGCATTCGAGATTTTGCTCGAATCCATAAAGCGTTGCACGGGCCTTATAGATAGGGTGGATTTCGGAAGGTATGTCCATGTCGGCTACGATTGGGAAGCCTGAATGCGGGTTGTGTAGGGAAGAAGGCGGCATAGACCAGAACTTGGCGAAGGACCTACTGTATTCCATGTTCAACCCATATTATCGGGAGAAGGGGAAAATAGATCTTTCGGAATTCATAAAGAAGCATTTGAGCAACGAGGAGCTCAAGCAGTCCTTCGACATGTTTTCGAGCCTTTTCAACGAGATACTGAAGAACTTCAGCTATGTGAACACGTTCTGGATGGACAAGATCGAGGATTACAGGAGGGCGAGGCAGAAGGCGTGGGAAGAGATAAAGGACATGCTTAAGAGGGGAGAGTTGAGGAGGGAGGATTTGAGCGCGAGCGATCTTGTGAACTACTTCTACGAGGAGATAGTTAAAGATTTGATGGAGGAAGGATACATAGAAGGGGTAATAGAGAGAATTAACAGGAGAGTTTTACTATTCAGCCGTCAGGCGGAGAAGCTTTTGGGTGAAAAGATCCTCCAGCTTTCGCTTCGAGATTTGGGTAACGAGGATTTCGGAGAGCACGAGACGGAGAAGGAGGGAATGTCGGTATTTTTAGGATACGAGATGGTCGAGTTCGATCCGTTCGTTCACACTTTCGACATGGTGGATATTCAGGAGACCCTCGTGAAGTCCGCTTTGAGAGATAGGGAGTTGAACATAGACGAGAAGGATTTCGTTGCGAGAAGACCAAAGCACGCGGAGAAGTGCGTTTACGTGATGCTGATAGATGTCAGCGATTCGATGAGGGGCAAGAAGATAATAGGCGCGATAGAAGCCGCTTTGGCTTTGAAGAACGCTATTAAGAGGAACAGCTTCGACGAGTTGCACGTCGTGGCGTTCAACCACAACGTCAGGAGGATAAAGGACAACGAGATACTGAACTTGGATGCGAGAGGAAGGACGGACATCGGCCTCGCTTTGAGGAAGGCGAGGGAGATACTTAGAGAGAGTAGAGGGAGCAAGATAGTGTTTCTAATCACCGACGGGGAACCCACGTCGAGCTACAACCCCTACCTGACCCCTTGGAGATGCGCGATAAAGGAGGCCGAAGGTTTGAGGAGCGTCGATGCTCACCTTACCATAATAATGCTCGGGAAGGACAGGAAGTTCCTGGAGCTATGCAACAGAATGGCGAAGGCAAGCGGAAAGTCCCACATACTTTTCTTCGCGGATCCTCTCGATTTGAAGAGGTTCTTCGTTCGAAGCTACATGAAGAGGAGTGCGGGGGGTGGGATTTGAACCCACGAACCCCTACGGGACGGGACCCTAAATCCCGCGCCTTTGTCCTGACTCGGCAACCCCCGCTCGATTTAATTAACACAGTCAGGGTATTTTATACTTTTCCGAAACATTAAATTCCCCGAGGGTCTGCAAATGGATCGTGATAGAATTCTTTACATGGGTTATTTTAACACTGAGCGCGGTAACGCTCGTGGTGGCTCTGGCCGAAAAATACGGTGTTGAGATAGCCATCGGCATATTCGCTTCACTGACGGTTGTCGCGAACGTAATCGCTTCGAAGCTCGTCACCGTCGGCAACATAGTGGTTCCGGCTGGAGTAATCGTCTATTCCGCAACATTCCTAATCACCGACGTTTTGGGAGAAATATACGGTAAGGAATACGGGAAGAAGGCCGTAATAACGGGATTCTTCGCGAACGTCTTGGCAGTCCTCGCGATAGTTACCGCTCTGCTATGGAAACCCGCTCCCGTAGGAATAGATACGGCCAAAGCTTTCGATAAGGTATTCGGATTGACTCAGAGGATCGTGTTCGCATCGATGGTAGCGTATCTCCTTTCCCAGACCCACGACGTCTATGCATTCCACTTCTGGAAGGAGAAAACGAAAGGTAGGCACCTGTGGCTGAGAAACAACGCTTCCACCATAGTCAGCCAGTTCATAGACACATGCACCTTCATAACTCTTGCCTTCTATGGAGTCGTTCCGAACGAAGTTCTGCTCAGCATGATCTTCGGCCAATACGTAATAAAGGTGGCGATAGCCCTCCTCGACACTCCTTTCATGTATATAGCGACGTTCACTTGGAAGGCTATCAAAAATCCAAAAGCCTCTTCCTAACGGCCGGATTCCTCTCCGCTATTATTTTCAGCACGGTTTCGAAGTTCGATTCGAGCGGTATCTTCTCGCACAAAAACACACCCGTCCTACCCTTTTCCCTTCTCCTCTCCAAAACCCTCCTCCTCTCTTCAACTATTTCGATGCAGACACCCAAAATCTTCGCGACCTCTGCGGACTGGATCTCGTCTATCGGAATCTCTATGTGCCCCCTGCCCGTGGGGTATATCAGCACCAACCTCTTATCAACCCCCGCAACCCTCTTATCGTGTAAGAGTTCCTCGTAGCTCAGAGCCCCTCCAAACTTGTAAAAGTCGAGCTCCCTCTCCTTCATCTTAACCAACGGAAAGCTGACGGTCGTGTTGTCCGTCAGAACGAACTCTCCTTTTATCGCGTAATTGGGAGTTGCCTGAACTATTCTCTTCTCCAAAATTTCGAAGCATTCGAGCGCGAGCTCTATTTTGTATGAGGGAATTTGGTAGGGAATGAACACGTCGATGTCGCTGTCCTTGCTCACATCCCCCCTCGCAACCGAGCCGTATAGAATGGAATCTATCCCGAACTCCCGCAACCTCTCCATTACCTCCCTCGCTCTCTCCCTCTTCTCCCTCAGGATTTCCCAGTGTTCTCTGCTGTAGATCACCTCCCTCCTATCCCCGTATGTTGCTGTTTTACCCCTCATGCTCAACCGTCTTTTCTATCCAATCCAAAAACTCCCTGTTCCCCTCTTCAACTACGAAGGCGCATATGCAAGGAACGGAGTAGCTGTGAACTTTTTTGGCCTCCTCTCTAAGCTCTTTGAACTTCTCAGCCTTCGTCTTCATTATTATCGCGAACTCGTTGCACTCCTCTATCTTCCCCTCCCACCAAAAGAGGGATCGAACGGGAAATATGTTTGCACACGCTATGAGCCTTTTTTCGAGCAAATGTCTCGCAATCTTTCTCGCCTCATCCAAACTCTCGCAAGTCACGTAAACGAACACGAACATGGAGATATTTAGAAAGGACGCTTTAATTAATTTTTGATTTTCCAAAATTATATTATAACTCTATATTTTTTAGCCTTTCTATCGCCTCCTCTATAGTTTTAACGTCCCTCGTCAGAGCGAATCTCACGAATCCTTCTCCGTATTCCCCAAACCCCAGACCGGGTGTTACGAGAATTCCCGCTTCTTCGAGCAGTTTCTTCGCGAATCCCATGCTGTCGTATCCTTCGGGCACCTCGCACCAGACGTAAAATGTTGCCTTCGGCTTTTCCACCTCCAATCCCAACTCCCTCAGCCCTCTAACAAGAACGTCCCTTCTCTCCTGATATATCCTGCAGTTCTCCTCTATGCATTCGTAACTCCCGGTCAAAGCAACTATAGCCGCCTCCTGAACCGCCTGAAAGACTCCGCTATCCACGTTCGTCTTGACCTTCAGCAGACCCTTCAGAATCTCCTCGTTTCCAACGGCAAACCCGATCCTCCACCCGGTCATGTTGAACGTCTTCGAAAGGCTGTTGAACTCTATGCAGACTTCGAAAGCTCCGTCCACTTCCAAAAAGCTCTTAGCCCTGTATCCGTCGAACGTAATTTCGCCGTATGCGAAATCGTGGGCCAGAATTATTCCTCTATCTTTGCAGAAGTCTATCGCCTCCTTTATGAAATCCTTCTCTGCCACGGCCGATGTGGGGTTGTTCGGATAGTTCAGAAACATTATCTTCGCCTTCTTTGCCACTTCATCCGGAATCGATTCGAAATCGGGCAAAAAGCCGTTTTCCTTTTTCAGCGGAACCTTGTAAGGAATCCCGTCCGCCAAAAGCGTCGAGGAATAATAAACGGGATACCCCGGATCCGGAACGAGGACGTAATCCCCGTCGTTTACGAAGGCCAGCGGGAGGTGGGCTATTCCCTCCTTCGAACCTATAAGCGATATAACCTCCCTCTCCGGATCGAGCTTTACACCCTTCCTCCTCTCGTAAAACTCTGCAACAGCCCTTCTGAACTCCAAAAGACCCTCGTAACTCGGATACCTGTGATTCTCAGGCTTTTCCACTGCCTTCTTCATCGCATCGACTATGTGCTTCGGAGTGGGAATGTCCGGATCTCCCACGCCGAAATCTATGACCTTTACTCCTTCCTCCTCCTTCCTCTTCTTCATCTCGTCTATCTCTGCGAAGAGGTAAGGCGGAAGTCTCCTCAACCTCTCCGATATTTCGAACATAGAGCGAGGTTTTACTCCTCGTATATATCGCTTGCCGTTTTGTCTGCCCTCTGGTCTATCGGTATGTATTTCCTGCCCTTCGGCCCGACGTAAAGAGCCCTCGGCCTGAGGAGTCTGTTGTTCTCGTATTGCTCTATTATGTGTGCGGTCCAGCCAGCTATCCTCCCCATGGCGAACATGGGAATGAACAGATCGTCGGGAATTCCGAGAGTCGCATAAACGCAGGCGGAGTAGAAGTCCACGTTTGGCAGGAGCTTCTTGTATTTGTATGCCGCCTGCTCGACAGCCTCGGCGATCTCGAACCATTTCGAATCCTTCTGCTCCGCGAGCATCTTCGCGAGAGCTTTAAGTTCGATCGTCCTCGGATCCATCACGTTCTTGTATATTCTGTGTCCGAACCCCATTATCCTCTCCTTCCTCCTCAGCTTCTCCTTGACGTATTCCTCGGCCCTCCAAGGGACTGCAATCTCCCTGAACATCTCTATCACTTTCTGAGCCGCTCCACCGTGTAAAGGTCCCATAAGAGTTCCGGTCGCGGCGACTATGCAAGCATACATGTCCGCAAGAGTTGATGCGGCCACCCTCGCGGCGAATGTGGACGCGTTTAGCTCGTGATCCGCGTGAAGTATGAAATCGACATCTATGCACCTCGCTTCGAGTTCCGTCGGCTCTTCGCCGTATAGCATGTAAAGGAAGTTCGCCGCGTGATCCAGATCGTCGTTGGGATGGACGAGATCCAATCCCTGCCTAATTCTGTGATAATACGCGATTATCGTCGGGAACTTCGCTATCAAACTCTTGGCCTTCTCTATGCTGTGCTCATAGCTCTTGTAGTGTATGTATCTGTCCATCGAACCCAAGTATGACACCGCAGTCCTCAGAACTACCATGGGATGCGTGAAAGGAGGAAGATGGGTAAGCAGTCCTATTATTTGAGGCGGAAGCTCCCTCAAATCCTTGAGTTCCTCCTTAAAAGCCTCCAACTCACTCCTGCTCGGAAGCTCACCGAAAAGTAAGAGGTAAGCTACCTCCTCGTAGCAGGAATTCTTCGCGAGATCGTGAATGCTGTAACCCCTATACTCCAAAATAGCCTTGCCGTTCTCCACATCCACCCTACTTATGCTGCTCCTGCAAGCTATAACGTCCTCCAAACCCTCCTTAAACGTCATAACCGCCACCTCACACCAGTCTGTAAGAGGGATACTTCTCCAAAATCATACCGGAAACTATCACCGGCGGCTCTCTCATCGCTATCTCTATCGCCTTGTCCAACTTCCATTCCTTCTCCGCGTATATCGTGAACAGCTTTTCTCCGGCTTTAACGTGTTGTCCTCCCTTCTTGTGAAGCAGAACTCCGGCACCCTTATCCTTAGGAGCTCCGGCGGCTCTCGCGACCTTAACTATCCTCTGGTTGTTCACGACCGCAACCGCACCGTCGATGGGTGCTAAGATATCGTAAGTCTTATCTCCAATCGGAATTTCGTCGGACTTTACGTTCGGATCTCCCCCCTGTGCCTCTACGATCTGCCTGAACTTTTCGAGAGTCTTTCCAGACTTAAATATCTCCTCCGCGTAAGCGTATCCGTTCGTAGTCATACCCGTCATCTCGAACAGAATTCCGGCAATCCCCAAAGCTTTCTCTATCAAGCTTCTTGCCCCTCTTTTTTCCTCCATCGTCTTCAAAGCCTCCCATGCCTCCAAAGCCGGACCTATCGCCCTTCCGACGGGCTGTCCTCCGTAAGTAAGGGCGCACGTAACGTTTAAGCCGAGCCTCCTGCCCAACTCGACGAAATCGTTGGCGAGCTTTCTCCCGGTTTCGATGTTGGGAACCTTCGGACTCCCAACTGGGATGTCTATCACGATGTTCTTAGCTCCGATCGCTCCTTTCTTCGCCATAACGCTCGCGAGAAGCTGGGGACGGGGATCTATGGCGAGGGGATACTCAACCCTTATTATTCTATCGTCAGCCGGGGCTATGTTCGTCGCCCCACCCCAAGCTATCACTCCTCCCACTCTTTCGGTTATCTCCTTTATCTCCTCAACGCTCAAGTTGACGTTCGCGAGGACCTCCATCGTGTCCGCCGTTCCGCTCGCGGAAGTTATAGCCCTGCTCGCTGTCTTAGGAATGAGCAAACCCGCAGCGGCGACCGTGGGAACTATTATGAGCGAAATCTTGTTTCCGGGAACCCCTCCTATGCTGTGCTTGTCCACTACAATTCCTTCCTCGAACGTCAAAGTTTCTCCGGTCTCTATCATCGCCCTCGTCAACCACTCTATTTCGTCGAAGTCCAATCCGTGGATGTAGCTTGAGAGAACGAAGGCGGTAAGCTCTACCTCCGTCAAAGCGTTGCTGACTATATCCTTGACAATCGTGTATATCTCGTCCTTCGTCAGCTTTCCCCCGTCCAGCTTCTTCCTTATGTATTCGACCGAACGAGGCTTCGGAACCGGAACTATCTTGACTTCGCTCCCCTCCTCTATCTCGCACTCTTCCGCAACCTCATGGCAGACTCCCAGTTCCCCTTTCTCGATCAACCCCATCGCTATCTGAACCGTCGCTATCGTGGATTTCTTAGCGATGACCCTTACCCTATCACCCTCAAGAAGACCGAGCTCGTCAGCATCAGCCTGATTCATTATGACCGCATCTTTACCTATCCTGATCGGAATGATCTTCGCTTTGAGTATCATGAAATTTGAAAATTTTTGTAGATTTTTAACGTTTTCTTTGATCAACCTTCAACCAACTTATATTTTCTTTTGACATCTTTCGATTTGAGCATCTCGATTCCGAGCTTTTCGCATACCTCTCTGATGAGAGATTTAATCGCCGAAGTCGTGGATTTCTCGTCGATGACTATGAACTCCGCCCCACTAAGCTCAACTGCCTTCACGAGTATTTCCCTATTCAAACCCTCGAACGTATACTTCGCGAAGTTGTGGCCGAACGTGAACGTGGTCGTTAGGATAATTTCGGTCTGGCGTGGTGCGTAGTGAGTTCCTCCAACGCCTACGGCAATTTGCCAGTTCGATCTGGGATCCCTTATAGCCTCAACCAAGCTTTCCGCCACTAACCTCCCCGCCACCTCATCCTTCCACTCCTCTTCCGTGGATCCTATTTCGTAGAAGGCGGAGGGGGTGGAAATCTCGGAAGGGCCGTGGTGCGTCACTTCGAGCGTGAACTCGAACTCCGGCTTTCTTTCGAGTTTATCCTTCAAAGCCAAGACGTAGTTCTTGATCCTTATCGGGGAAGGTTTGGCCAAAGAATAGGGCTTTCCCCCGTAATCCGCAGTCGCGACGTTTCCGGAAACGTGGACGGTAAATATCTTCCTCCCGTCCTTACTGCTGTGTCTGGACGCGAACAGAATTTCTTCGAAGCTCAAACCCAACTTTCTAAGCCTCTCGTCCAAGTAGTCGGCGTATATCAGCCTCTCCTTTATTTCGATTATCCCGATGTCTCCCGCATCGTAGAAGTCGTATTCTCCCACCTTCCTCCTGTCGGGATCGAGAATATCGATTAAGTTCTCCTTTATGTTTTGGGAGGCCAAATCCTCGGTGCTACAGACTATCAAGTGCATGCGGAAAATTCGGAACGAACGTTTAAAAAAATTAAATTATAGGTCGGCCATTAAAGCGTAAGCCTTGCCCAATTCGGTCAGTCTTATTCTCACGTTCTTTCCTTCCCTCCTCATCTCCACGAGTCCGTCGTCCTCAAGTCCCTTCAGATGATAGCTCATCCTCGCTCTCTGAGCCATGTATTTCTTCTGATCCTCCGTCTTGCCTTCGAGCAACTCTATCAGCTTGTTTATCGACTCTACTTCTCCGCCCTGCTCCGCGATGGTCTTTATGATGACGAGCTTGTCGTCGCTTATCCTCTTGAGGGGCGGTATGAGAACGTTAACTATCTCCTCGACCCTACCGTTTTTCGTTTTCGCCAAGTAGAGCTTGCTTCCAGAAAGCTGGGCGACTATGTAGCACGCTATGCAGAGCTCCCTCGTCGTGTCGGAAGCGTTTATGAGAACCTCGTTCCCCTCCTTTATTTCGTCCTTTATGGCCTTCAGCATTTCCAGAGCGGTCGCGTATATGTCCGACTTGTCCACCACTATCCTCTTAACTTCGACGAGCACGCTCAGCGTCTTCTCTATTTCCTCGGCGTTCTTCTGCACTTCCTCGCTGTCATCTTTTCCCAGCACCAAGTAAGCCTTCTGAATCGGCTTGCCGTAAAGTTTCGTGCTCTCCAATAAGACATCCTTATTTGTGCCGACCGGTAATACATGCACGACCTTCATATACTTATCGATACTGTTGCAATTAATAAATTTTATCTCGACCAATTAATCGAGAACAGTCATAAAATATTAAGTAACTCTATAAAATTCCTAAATTTTCCAATTCAAAATTTTTATCGGTATACACTCCTACAAATATACACCGGTTTTAGCCAGCTTTCACTCACATGTAGACCTATTATTTGTCAACCCTAAACTGGACTTACATCATCAGAGTATATTAAATTTTTCATCGTTATCGAAAAATTACACGAACTCGCAAAACGGATAAAATCAATCGACCGATAAGTCAAATTTTTCAACTTAGATGTCCGCAAGCGATATATAGATCTGATGATGAATATAATAATGTGTTAAAGAGAGTGGAGGTAATAGTTGAAGGGATCGTGCAGGGGGTTGGGTTTAGATACTTTACGAAAAAGACGGCCAAAGAGTTAGGAATAAAGGGATTCGTCAGGAACTTATCCGATGGAAGGGTTCTCATAGTCGCCGAGGGCAACGAGGATATGATAGAAAAGTTTCTGGCACGAATTAGAGAGGGGCCAAGGCTCGCGGTAGTCAAAAACGTCCACGTTAAGAAGTTGCCGGCAACTGGTGAGTTCGAAAGTTTCGAAATAGTTTATTAGCAATAATCTTTATCTTAACTTCGTGCCATTTTGAAGCATGCTTGCGAAGAGGATAATTCCCTGTCTCGACGTGACGCTCGACAAGGATGGAGCAGTGGTTGTTAAGGGAGTTCACTTCGTAAATTTGAGAAAGGCCGGAGATCCGGTAGAATTGGCAAAAAGATACGATGAAGAAGGTGCAGATGAGCTCGTATTCTTGGACATAACCGCTTCTCCTCACGGGAGGGAAATAATGGTGGACGTCATAGAAAGAACTGCTGAGCAAGTCTTCATTCCCCTCACCGTAGGAGGAGGAATTAAGACGATAGAACAGATAAACAGACTACTTTCTGCGGGAGCGGATAAGGTTTCTATAAACACCGCAGCCGTGAAAAATCCCGAGTTCATAAGAGAAGCTTCCGACATATTCGGAAGACAGTGTATAGTTGTCGCGATAGACTGCAGAAGGAACTTCGACCTGAGCAAGGGTGAGAACGTAGTGACGTTGGAGGACGGAAGGAAGGCTTGGTATGAGGTCGTGATATATGGGGGAAGGCAACCCACAGGAATAGATGCCATAAGCTGGGCGAAGAAGGTTGAGAAGCTCGGAGCGGGAGAAATTCTTTTGACTTCGATGGATAGGGATGGAACTAAGTTGGGTTACGATATACCGATAACGAGGGCGATAAGCGAGGCCGTGAACATTCCGGTAATAGCATCCGGTGGGGCTGGAAAGCCCGAGCACTTTTATGAGGGCTTTGTCGAAGGTAAGGCGGACGCCTGCTTGGCCGCCTCTATCTTCCATTATAGGGAGTTAGAGATCGCCAAGATTAAGGAATACCTTAAGGAGAGGGGGATCCCCGTTAGGCTTTGAAATTATATACGACACTATCAGATTTCTAGCCACCACAGTTCCGGTAATAGCGCTGGCGAGCTACCTAATTTCGTATTCGATAAATAAGGGAGTAATGGACAAGATTTCTTCGGAAATAAAGCCGATTTTGTCGAAGCTGAACTTGGACGAGGTTACTGTTACCGCTGTTGCCGTCTGCTTCGTCAGTCCGGTCGTTGCATATTCTATGCTCTCCCAAGCCCTCAAAGAAGGTAGAATAGATGAAAGAGAAGTTATCGCGGCATCATTTCTAAGCTCCTTTCCCGCCACCCTCAGCCACATCTACACATTCTTCCTCCCCTTCGTAATCCCGCTCTTAGGATGGGCCGGAGTGTTATATACAGCACTCAGACTGCTCGTCGCTCTTGTAAAGTCTGGCGTAGGATTCCTTCTGGCTTTGAGGTGGAAGAAGGACGGTAGCCACGAGATAGGAGGAATCGAAAGGAAGAAGGTGGATCCCCTGAAATCAACGCTCGAGAACTTGAAGAGGATAATTCCCACGATGGCCATAACTTATCTGGCCGTCAGCCTTCTCTCCACCTACGGATTCTTCGAGAGGTTTAAGGAAGTTTTGGAATTCCTACCCTTCGATCCGAACGTTTTGACTATTTCTGCAGTGGAATTCGTTAACTTGAGGGCTGCTATAGTTTTGGCGTCCGGAATGCTCGAAAAGGGAATTTTGAGCTGGAAGTTGGTAGTCGTTGGACTGATACTGGGGAACGTAGTTACATTATCCACGAGGTTCGTGAAGCACTCCCTTCCGATCCACCTCTCTCTATTCGGAAAGCTTGGGGTGAAGATAGTCGTGCTCAACGCTATCGCGACTCTGATTTTGGACGTTATGATCATAGCTCTGCTCTTGATTCTTCCATAGTTTTATATTTCGGGAAGTCGGAGTGGTTTCATGAGCGATAGGTTGCTGATGGCCATCGGAATGATCGTCGGATTCGTCTTCGGGTTCAACGGAATAGCAACGCTGTTCAACCTGATGACCCACACCCTAACCGAAGCTCAGGCGCAACTCGCTCAGATAGGAGCCGTTTCCACGCTCGTGCTGTTTCTGATCGTCGTGGGGATCATAATAAAGGTGAGGGTTCTCTCCTCCCTCATAATAGGTGCGGTTATAGGAGCGGTCCTAAACACGATTCTGGAGATGAACGGAATCCACATCATGAACGAGATATACTCGATAATCCTTCAACTCCTAAGGTCGTCAGTATCCTTCTAACTTTGCCCGCCTCAAGCTGTCCCGGAGCGACGGACTTACTTACGGTGCAGTAGATGAAAGGAGAGCCCAAAAACAGAGCCATCACCCTCGTCCAAGCGAATTTCTCACCCATCAGAAACGCCACCAAGTCGTCGTATTCGCACAGCAACCTGACTATCGTCAGAACGTCCCTCCTATCCCTCCCCATCGTGGCTATCTTGAAAACGTCCCCTCTCCTGCTCTCCACCAAATCCCTAAGGTATTCGTAATTAGGGGTTTCCTTGAAGTTGTGGTAAGATTCTATCACCTTACATCTAACCACTTTGAACCATTCGTCCTCCACGTCGTTCTCCAAATCGACGTAGTCTGCATACAACGAATATCTGACGATATTCCTTAACCTCCTCTCCTCATCTCCCGAATACCTTCCCCCCTCCTTCTCCCTTCGAATCGTGACGATTACGGGCTTTCCTATCCCCTTAAGCTTGTTCTCATCCGGAAAAGTTGGAAACAAATCCAGTCTAAGTTCTATGACGTCCGCGACGTTCTTGGCAGCCACGACGTCCGCAAAACTCGACGCCGAAACGACGATCTTCACATCGGAACTTCGAATGGATTGTTAAAAAATCATTCGAATTCTATCGTCGCCGGAGGTTTTGGTGTCAAATCGTAAACGACCCTCGTAACTTCCGGAATTTCGGACGTAATCCTCAGAGCTATCTTCCTGAGCTTTTCGTAGTCTATTTCGAGGACGTCCGCAGTCATCCCGTCCCTCGAATCGACCGCCCTAACGGCTATTATGTAACCGTAAACCCTCACGTCTCCCTTAACTCCCGTCGCCTTTCCTATCAAAGCCGCGAAAGCCTGCCACTTCTTGTAATCCTTAAGCTCCTCCTCAACTATCTTCGTAGCCTTCCTTACTACCTCCACCTTCTCCGGCGTAACCTCCCCTACTATTCTAACCGCCAGTCCCGGCCCGGGAAACGGCATTCTCTCGCATATCTCCTCCGGCAACCCGAGATACCTCGCGACCTCCCTCACCTCATCCTTATAAAGCTCCCTCAGAGGCTCTATCACGTCCTTGAACTTATACTTCGTCGGAAATCCACCAACGTTGTGGTGGCTCTTTATTCCCCCCTGACTTTCGATTATATCTGGATATATCGTCCCCTGAATGAGATACTCCGCCCCGTGCTCCTCAGCAACTCTCTCGAATATTCTGACGAAGAGTTCGCCTATCACCTTCCTCTTCTGCTCCGGATCCGTAACTCCCTTCAGAGCTTTGAAGAACTCCTCCCTGGCGTCAACGAAAACGAGTCCCATTGGGCCGAATATCTCCTTTATCCTCTCCGGCTCCCCCTCCCTCATCAATCCGGTATCCACGAAAACCGGAATCAGCCTATCCCCTATCGCCTTATGGGCCAAAACCGCACAGACGGAGCTATCTACACCTCCGGAAAGGGCTATTATCGCCTTTCCATCCTTAACCCTTTCCCTTATCTCCTCTATCGCCTTCTTCACGAACTCCTCGACATTGACCATACCAAGAAATCCGTCCGCGTGGATTTAACGCTTACTCCTCAGATCGATCTTTTTCGGATACTCCGTCAGAACTTCGCATCCGTTCTTCCTAACTACGACGACATCCTCCACCCTAACACCACCCCATTTTCTATAGTACAGCCCCGGCTCAACCGTGAACACCATCCCCGCTTTAAGCACGTCGTCGTTCTCGAAGATCTTGGGTTTTTCGTGAACGTCAAGCCCCACTCCGTGCCCCGTAGAATGGATGAAACCCTCCCTGTATTTTCTCCTGATCGTCTGGTAACCCATCTCCTCCAAAACGTCGCAAACGGTATGATGAACTTCTTTCGCCGTGACTCCTTCTCTTATAATCGAAATCGCCTTTTTCTGAGCTTCTATCACCGCATCGAGCATTTCCTCTATTTCGGGACAGTCTTCAAGTATGACAGTTCTCGTGAAGTCGGAATAGTAGTGGTGTCTCCTGCTCTTGGGAAATATGTCTATGACCACGTGCTCCTCTATTTTCCCGTGCCCTATGTAGTGCGGATCGGCCGAAAGCTTTCCCGAGGATACTATGGTATCCTGGGCGAGGTAACCATCTGAGAATAGGAACAGCTCTATCTCGTTTCTTAGCATGTCGCAATCTCTAACCCTTTTAAGCAACTTTAAAGCGTGTTCGAATGCTCTGATTATGGCAAAACTAGTATCCTTAATCTTTTCTATCTCCTCTTCACTTTTAACTGCTCTCATTTCGGAGAATGGATTCTCAATAACCTCAACTTCGAAATGTTTCAGGAATTCGACTATTAAAAACGCAGGGAAGTTCGGAGGGACAAGAACCTTCTTAGCCCCGCGAGTTTTTAAAAATTCGACGAGGGTTAAAGCCAAAGCCTTCTTGGTATTCTTTAATTCCTTCAACCTGTCGAAGTATCCCAAATCCGATAGAGTAGATACTTCTCCAACAACACTCTCCCGCTTTGCTCTGTCTCCCTCCATGTCCGGAACTACCAGCAAGTCCGTTCCGTCAGATCCTACGAAGTAAAAGGCCGAATTCGGAATTCTGAACTTCGTAGCGTAATAGAAGTTGTTATCTCCAGAATGCTGGATGTAGAATTGGGCATCGTGTTCCTTTAAGACCTCGTTGAGCATGGTTCGATTTTGAAGTCTTTGCTTTTAGAACTATCGTTCAGCAACATCCTTACAGTTTCGACTGCTTTTGGTATGGCATCCCTCACCTTTGGCGTGCATTCCTCCCCAAAGCTCTCCGCGTCCTCGACCTCTATGGCCACTATCCTTATATCTTTAGGCATTCTCTCTGGAAATATCTCGTATCCGAGCTTCAGAGTTGTCGCGAGCGTTAGGTTGTGGGAGTTCGTGTAGGTATTGGATATTAGGATGTCTTCCAATGATAGCACATATATCCTCCCCGGCTCGCCACCGGTTTTTATAGCATCCACTATTATCGCCAAGTCGTATCCCGCTATAACATCCAAAACTTCGAAGTTCGTCGTAGTGAGAATGGCTGTATCCACACCCTCAAGCCTTTCGACGACCCTAATCCCGACGGAATCGTCCCTTAAAATCGGGTTGCCTATGCCGACGACTATCGCCTTCACATCACCAATTATCGCACGATTGTTTATAGAAATATCGAGCGCCTCAATTCTTCCCAGATCGAATCGACCTTCGCCTTAACGTCCTCGCTCATCTCAACGACTTCGGGCCACTCCCTCTCGTATCCCTCCTCCTTCCACTTCTTCGTCGCGTCGATTCCAAGCTTCCCGCCTAAGTTCGGCCTGTAAGTGGAGTGATCCAAAGCGTCTATGGGTGAGTCGGGAATTATGACGACATCCCTAGCCGGATCGAACCTCGTAGTTACCGCCCAAATCACCTCCCTCATGTCGTGAACGTTCACGTCGTCGTCCACTACTATGACGATCTTCGTAAGCGAGAGCATTCCCGTGCCCCAGAGGGAGAACATCACCTTCTTCGCGTGTCCGGGGTAGCGTTTCTTTATCGATACTATCGCCAAATTGTGGAAACAACCTTCCACGGGCAAGTTCATGTCCACGATTTCGGGATGTATCATCCTTATGAGCGGTAGGAATATCCTCTCAGTAGCTTTTCCGAGCCAAGCATCCTCCATCGGAGGTTTTCCCACTACCGTGGCGTGGTAAATAGGATTCTCGCGGTGGGTTATGCACGTAATGTGGAAGACGGGGTAGGGCTCGGGGGGAGTGTAGTAGCCGGTGTGATCTCCGAAGGGGCCTTCCGTTCTCAGTTCGTCAACCTTAACGTATCCCTCCAAGACTATTTCGGCGTTCGCCGGAACGAGCAGATCGACCGTTTCACATTCGACCATCTTGACCCTCTCCCTCCTTATGAAACCCGCGAAGGCGAACTCACTGACGTTTTCCGGAAGAGGGGCGGTGGAGGCGTAAAGAACTGCGGGATCGACTCCTATGGCAACGGCAACCTCCAGCCTGTCCTTGCCCATCTCCTTGAGTTTTCTCACGTGCAGAGCTCCGTGCTTGTGAATCTGCCAGTGCATTCCCGTAGTTTTCGAATCGAAAACCTGCATCCTGTACATCCCGGCGTTGAGCTCCCCGGTTTCCGGATCCTTCGTTATGACGACCGGTAGGGTTATGAACCTTCCCCCATCCTTCGGCCAGCATTTCAGAATTGGGAACTTGTTCAAATCCGGCTCGTCCATCACCACCTCCTTACATGCCCCACTCCTCACCTTCTTCGGAACGAAGCTCACTAAATCCTTCACCTTCCCCAAACCCCTTAGTCCGTCCATTATCGATTCCACCTTAGTTTTCGCAATCTCCACGAGCCTCTCCCCTATCTCCTCGAATCTCTCGACTTCCAGAGCCATCTTCATTCTCCTTTCCGTTCCGAAAGCGTTCATAAGAACGGGAATGTCGTAACCCTTAGGATTCTCGAAGAGAAGTGCTTTCCCTCCCCCCTTAACCGCTCTGTCCGCTATCTCGGTCATCTCCAAAATCGGACTGACTTCGTGCCTTATCCTCGCCAACTCGTTTTCTTCCTCAAGTCTTTCGATGAATTCCCTAAGATCCTCGTATGGCATGGCCCGATTTGGGAGGCGTTGCTTTTAATCGTTAACGTTTTAAAACTCGGGTTAAAGCGGAGATTATGCAAGATTTCGTTCAGGAACTCAGGATAATCGAGAAGAAGTGGCAGGAAGAGTGGGAAAAGGCGAAGATATTCGAGGCGGAACCGAACGATAAGCCGAAGTTTTTCATAACTATTCCCTATCCCTATCTCAACGGAAACCTCCACGTCGGACACTGCAGGACTTTCACGATAGGGGATGCGGTCGCGAGGTTCAAGAGGATGTGCGGGTTCAACGTCCTATTCCCAATGGGATTCCACGTTACCGGAACGCCGATAATAGGTCTTGCGGAGCTCATAGCGAAGAGGGATCCGAGAACTATAGAGGTTTACACGAAGTTCCACGATGTGCCCGAAGAAGTCCTTCTGACTCTCACCACACCCGAAAGGATAGTCGAATACTTCTCGAAGGAGGCTGAGAAGGCTCTGAAAGATATAGGATACTCGATAGACTGGAGGAGGAAGTTCACGACGACCGACGAGCCTTACCAGAGGTTCATAGAGTGGCAGTTCTGGAAGCTGAAGGAGATGGGGCTCGTCGTGAAGGGTTCTCACCCCGTCAGATATTGCCCGAACGACGAGAATCCCGTCGAAGATCACGACCTTCTGATGGGGGAGGAGGCGACGATTGTAGATTTTACCGTTGTAAAGCTCGTTTCATGGCATGAGAAGTTCGGCAAAATAATATTCCCGTGTGCGACTCTTAGGCCGGAAACGATCTTCGGAGTTACGAACATCTGGATAAAGCCCACGAAATACGTTCTGGCAAGGGTAAACGGGGAACTCTGGTTCTTGAGCGAGGAGGCGGCGGAAAAGCTGAAGTTTCAGGAGAAGGAGGTGGAAGTGGTCGAAAAGGTTGACGCGGAAGAATTCTTCGGGAAGTTGGTCGTAAACCCGATTCTCGCGGGAATGCTGATAGACAAAATAATTCCCGAATACTCCGAGCTCGATGAAGAAGAGAGAATTAGGAGGGTGGTTAAGAAAATACTCGAAGGTGATCTTGCTAAGAAGCTGATAGAGCTATTCGAAAAGGCTTTTGAGGAAAAATCGGACGATTTTGAAATTCTGAGGAGGATAGTCGTTCCTATTCTGCCTGCGGATTTCGTGGATACGGACAACGCAACCGGAGTCGTAATGAGCGTTCCCGCCCACGCCCCATACGATTACGTAGCGTTGGAGGACTTAAAGAAGAGCGAGCACGGAATTCCGAAGGAGTTGATAGAAGTAGAGCCGATAGTTCTCATAAGGATAGAGGGGGAAAAATACGAGGTTCCCGCGGTGGAAGTTGCGAAGGAGTTAGGAATAAAGAGTCAGAGCGACGTCGAACTTCTTGAGAAGGCGACGAAGATCGTTTACAAGAAGGAGTTCCACAAAGGAGTTCTTCTGGAGAACACTGGAAAATACGCCGGAATGCCGGTTTCTAAAATAAAGGAAGTTCTTCAAAAGGATCTGATAGATTTGGGAGTTGGAGACGTCTTTTACGAGTTCAGCGAAAAGCCCGTCGTATGCAGGTGCGGAACGAAGTGCGTCGTTAAGGTTGTGAGGGATCAGTGGTTCCTGAAGTATTCAGACGAGAATTGGAAGGCCAAGGTTCTTAGCTGGCTCGAAGAGATGACGATAATCCCCGACTACTACAAGGAGGAGTTCAGGAACAAGATAGAGTGGCTTAAGGACAAGGCATGTGCAAGAAGGAAGGGCTTGGGAACGAGGATTCCGTGGGACAAGGAGTGGTTGATAGAGAGCCTTTCGGATTCGACGATATACATGGCCTACTACATCTTAGCCAAGTTCATAAACGAAGGGAAGCTTAGGGCGGAAAACGTTACTCCCGAATTCTTGGACTACGTTCTGCTCGGAAAGGGTAATGCGGAAAAGGTCGCCCGATCTTCCGGGTTGGAGGTTGAGACGGTTGAGGAAATAAGGAGAGACTTCGTATACTGGTATCCCGTAGATCTGAGGAGTAGCGGGAAGGATTTGGTCGCGAACCACCTCCTGTTCTTCCTCTTCCACCACGTTGCTATATTCCCGAAGGAGCACTGGCCCAAGGCGATAGCGGTGAACGGATACGTCAGCTTGGAAGGAAAGAAGATGAGCAAGAGCAAAGGCCCTCTCTTAACGATGAAGAGGGCCGTAGCGGAGAACTCGGCAGATGTAACGAGACTATACATTCTCCATGCTGCGGAATACGACAGCGATGCGGACTGGAGGAGGAAGGACGTTGAGGCTTTGGCCGGACATCTCAGGAGGTTCTACAACTTGGTGAAGGAGCACTACACCAAGGAGGTTAAGGAAATAGATCATCTCGACAGGTGGCTGATCAGCAGGTTCCAGAAAGCGATAAGGGAAACGAGGGACGCTATGGAGAAGCTACAGACGAGGAGGGCTGTGAATTCCGCTTTCTTCGAGGTCATGAACGATGTTAGATGGTATCTGAGGAGGGGAGGGGACAATCTGGCGGTGATACTCGACGACTGGCTCAAACTCCTCGCCCCTTTCATCCCCCACATCTGCGAGGAACTCTGGCACCTCAAACACGACAGCTTTGTAAGCTTGGAGAGCTATCCTGAATTCGATGAGAGCAAGGTGGATGAGAGAGCGGAGCTCGTCGAGGAATACATAAAGAGGTTCATGGAGGATGTCAAGGAGGTGATGAAGTTCGTCGAAAGTCCTAAGGTCGTTTACGTCGCGTTCGCCGAAGACTGGAAGGTGGAGGTTGCGAGGAAGGTCAAGGAATTGGGGAAGAGGGCGATGGCGGAGATAATGAAGGATGAGAAGTTTAGGACTAAGGCGAAGGAGGTTTCTTCGCTCGTCAAGAGGATTATGAAGGAACGGGATCTCTTGGCATTCTGCGAGCTCGACGAAAGGAAGGTTATAGAGGAAAATTTGGATTTCCTCGAGAGGGAGCTGGGTGTGAGGGTAGTGCTGGACGAAAGCGAGGTTCCGGAGGAGAAGAGGAAAACGGCATTACCCGGAAAACCTGCTATATACATTTCTTGATCTCCCTGGCTATCGCTCTCGAAAGGGGAACGGGAACCGCTTCCCCCACCATATCGTATTGGACGTTCTTTCCTCCCAAAAACACGTGGTAATCCGGGAAACCCATGAGTCTCGCGTGCTCCCTAACTGTGAGGAATCTGTCTTGGAATGGATGGACGAACCTCGAATTTCCCATTACGGTTGGGGCGAGCCTGTATGGATGCAACCTCGTAACGTTCGTGCAAATTTTTCCCGCCCCCTCGAACCTTATCAGGCTTTCACCCCACCTCAGCCTTCTGATCCTGTCGAGTTTACCCTTCGGAATTTTGAGCAGGACTTCGTGGTTCGGAATACTTCCGTCCGGCTCAGGCAGGTCGCCTATCGCATCTATGACCTTCCTTCTCTTCCCCTTCGGCTCCGGTTCGATTTTAACGTTCGAAACGAAGACCCTCGCCCTTCTGGACGGATTTCCGTAATTTTCGGCCCTCAAAATGTTGAAGTGAACCTCATAACCCGCCTTTCTGAACTCCCTAATTAGAGCGTCTTTGAGTTCAAGAATCTTGGGAACGTTCTCCATTACGAACACCTTCGGCTTAAGCTCTTTGACGAGCCTTACGAAGTGCAGCGTAAGCTGACCCCTTTTATCAACGTAAAGCCTGTCCTCCGGCTTGGGAAACCTTTTAGCGTTCGCGGATGTGAAGGGTTCGCACGGCGGAGAGCCTATCAAAACGTCCACGTCCCCGCAGATCCTCTCTATCTCCTCTCCGGAAACGAGCTTCACGTCCCTAACTATAACCTCCGTCTCGGGAAAGTTCGTCTTGTAAGTTTCGGCAACCGGCTTGAAGTTCTCCACAGCGACGGCTACCTCGAAACCCTCCAACTCGAATCCCCTGCTGAATCCGCCGGCTCCTGCGAAGAGATCCACTACGACCATCCCTAATAGTGGGTCGAAAAGGTATAAATACACAACCTCCCATTTTGCCAAAGTCCGATGAATGATGACGAACGGAAGGAGGTGATGTGAATGGTGTATGTGAGGTTCGAGGTTCCTGAGGAGTTGCAGCAGGAGGCTCTGGCGTTGCTCGAAAAGGCGAGGGAGACGGGCAAAATAAAGAAAGGAACGAACGAAACGACGAAAGCGGTTGAGAGGGGTTTGGCGAAGCTCGTTTACATTGCCATGGACGTCGATCCGCCGGAGATAGTTGCGCATCTGCCGTTGCTCTGCGAGGAGAAGAACATACCGTATATCTACGTTAAGAGCAAGGAGGAACTCGGTAAGGCGGCGGGAATTGAAGTCGCGGCGGCTTCGGCGTGTATAATAGATGAAGGGGAGGCCAAGAAGGAGCTCAAGGCGATAGTGGAGAAGTTGAGCGGTTTGAGGAAGTAATTTAAAATTTATTTGGAGGTGATCGTATGGAGGAGGACATCGCCCCCGCTCAGGTAATCGAGATAATCGGAAGGACGGGGATGCACGGTGAGGCTACTCAGGTTAAGGTTAAGATTCTGGACGGCCCGAACAAGGGCAGGATTATCACGAGAAACGTTTTGGGGCCGGTAAGGGTTGGGGACATACTCATGATTAAGGAGACTGCGAGAGAGGCGAGGAAACTGGTGGTGAGGTAGTATGGAGAAGAGGTTCTGCTCGTTCTGCGGATACGAGATAGAGCCGGGAACAGGCAAGATGGTCGTGAGAAAGGACGGAAAGATCCTCTACTTCTGCTCGAGGAAGTGCGAGAAGAACATGCTCGAACTGAAGAGGAATCCGAGGAAGCTTAAGTGGACGAAGTTCTACGTTAAAGGAGGAGCGAGGTAAGGAGGCCAACTCATGGAAAGGACTTTCGTAATGATAAAGCCCGACGGAGTTCAGAGGGGGCTCATAGGGGAGATAATATCGAGGCTCGAAAGGAAGGGGCTGAAGATAGTTGCGATGAAGATGCTAAACGTAAGCAAGGATCTTGCGGAAAGGCATTACGCGGAGCACAGAGAAAAGCCGTTCTTCCAGAGCCTTGTGGATTACATAACCTCCGGGCCCGTTGTTGCGATGGTCGTGGAAGGGAAGAATGCGGTTAAAGTCGTAAGGACTCTCGTAGGGGCTACGAATCCTCAGGAAGCTCTGCCCGGAACGATTAGGGGAGATTTCGGAATGGACATAGGCAGAAACGTCATTCACGCTTCAGATTCGCTCGAATCCGCCGAGAGGGAGATTTCGCTGTTCTTCAAACCCGAAGAGATAGTAGAATACAAGAGGATAGACGAAGACTGGCTGTACGAATAAAGTTTTTTAAATCAAACGCTACATCCAACTTTTTCGGTGGTAGCAATGGCAAAAAAGAAGTCAGAAGAGCAAAAACCACTGAGAACCCCCATCGTTGCAGTTTTAGGTCATGTGGATCACGGTAAGTGTTTAGCGCCAGATGGGACTATCGTCCATCCAGAATTGGGCGAAATAGCGCTGAAGGATCTGTTCGATTCTGCGAGATGCGTAGTTTATAAAGAGAACGGATGCGAGATAAGAGCGTTGGATTTGAACGTTCAGGGTTTGAGAGGAGATGCCAAAAGCGGTCTGCTTAAGGCCAAATTCGTCTGGAGGCTGAGGCACAGAGGAAAGCTCCTAAGGGTCAAGCTCAAGAACTGGCATGAAGTTGTGGTTACGCCAGAACATCCATTTTTGACGAACTTGGGTTGGAAGAAGGCTTGCGAATTGAAGCGGGGTGATTTCGTAGCCATCCCCAAGAAGATCATCGGAAACGAAAGGTTTGAAAGGTTCTTGAGTTTCGTTTACTCCAAATTCGATGATGAGTGCATATTTAAGGTTGATGAAGATGCGTTAAGGAATGTAAAGTTACCCTACAGAGAATACAGAATTAAGAAGAACATTCTTAGGCTGGAGGATATAAAGGAGCTACGACTCTTCAGCAAAATAGATAAACTGGCATTCTGTTCGAAGAAACAGCGTTGCGGAAAACCGCGATATTACATCAAATTTCCGAAAAACATCGAGGAGTGGAAGGCGGTATTCTATCTTGCGGGAGTCATGTTTGGAGATGGAAGCCTTTCTAAGATTGCCAACAACGACGATGAAGTTTTCGAAAACGTTAAGAGAATCGAGGCTTTGGGCGTTGAAGTTGTAAGAATTAGAGGCAAGAGTTCCTACGAAATAGAGTTCAAAAAGGGGAAAAACGCTCTTTTCAGGTTCATAAGGATTTTGTTCGATTATCCAGACAGGAGAAAGTCGCATTCGATCAGGGTTCCGCAGATTTTGTTCATAGCTCCTAAGGAACTGGTTGCAGAATTCCTGAGGGGTTACTTCGATTCGGATGCTACCGTAAACGTGCGCTCATGCAGAATCGAAGTTTCGAGTGCATCTCACGAATTTATCAAGAAGCTTTCGCTCGTTTTGCTAAGATTCGGAATACTCTCGAAGATATACGAAGTTAGAAATGGTTACAAAGGTGAGCGGAAGAGGTATTCGTTGCTCATCATCTCCGGAAAGGAAAACCTCAGAAAGTTCGCCGAGTTTGTAGGTTTTTCAGTTAGGAGTAAGGCGGAATCTCTGAAGGTAGCGTTGGATAGGAGCAAGAAGAGCGAAAGCTATCCTCTACAGCACGAACTTAAAAGATTAAGGATTCTCTTCGGATTTACGAAAAACGAGCTTAACAGGTTTATACCTTTTTACACCAAATACGAAACTTCCCAGAATCCGAGCTACGAAATCATAAAGAGATTTTTGGAAGTTCTGAGTAAGGGTTGTGGAAATCTGAAGAGGAAGGTTGCGGTTCTTGAGGGGAGAGTGAAGGACGAGAATTACGTGAAGACTTTTAAGAGCGACGGCTTGCTCGACGAAAACGGCAACCTGACAGAACTGGGTAGAGAGGCTCTCGAAATCTGGAAGGAGAGGAGGTTCTACAAGAGAGATCTGAAATACGTCGAAAATTTGATCGAAAATCTGGCTTTCGTGGAAGTGGAGAGTGTAGATGAAGTGGATTACGACGGATACGTTTACGATCTGACGACGCCGACGCACAACTTCATAGCGAATGGAATAATCGTTCACAACACAACATTACTCGATAGAATAAGGAGAACTCGGGTAGTGGCGAAAGAAGCTGGCGGTATTACTCAGCACATAGGTGCTACGGAAATACCGATAGATATTATAAAAAAGATTTGTAAAGATTATCTTAAAAAATTTAAGGTTACGATTCCCGGTCTGCTCTTCATAGACACGCCCGGGCATAGGGCTTTCACCAATCTGAGAAGGAGGGGAGGAGCTTTAGCGGATCTGGCGGTTTTGGTTGTTGACGTAAACGAGGGTTTCAAGCCTCAGACGGTCGAAGCGATTTCGATCCTTAAAACCTTCAAAACACCTTTCGTTGTCGCCGCGAACAAGATAGACAGAATTCCGGGATGGAGGAGTATAGAGGACGCTCCATTCTTAAAAAGCTGGGCTCAGCAGGATGAATACGCTAAGAGGAATTTGGAGAATAAGATTTACGAGCTTATAGGTCAGCTTTACGAGCACGGGTTCAACGCCGATAGGTTCGATCGAATAAGGGATTTCACAAGGACCGTCGCCATAGTTCCAATCTCGGCTTTAACCGGAGAAGGAATTCCGGAGCTTCTGATGGTTCTCGTTGGCTTAGCCCAGAAGTATCTTGAGGATCAGCTGAGGTTGCACGTCGAAGGGAAGGCTAAGGGAACGATTTTGGAGGTTAAAGAGGAGAAGGGATTGGGAGTTACGTGCGACGCGATTCTATACGACGGAACTCTCAGGGTGGGAGATAGAATCGCTATAGCCGGAATAGACGACGTCATAGTTACGAGAGTGAAGGGAATTTTAAGGCCGAGACCGGCACACGAGATGAGGGTTGAGAGTAAATTCAAAGGCGTTAAGGAGGTTACGGCAGCTGCGGGGATAAAGATAGTCGCTCCGAACCTCGAAAACGTTCTTGCCGGGAGTGAGTTCGAAGCTGTCGAGAGCGAGGAGGACATTAAGAGGTTTAGGGAGAGGGTGAGGAAGGAATACGAGAGCATAGCGATCAGAACTGATGAGGAGGGAATAGTTCTGAAGACCGATACATTGGGCTCTCTCGAAGCTCTGATAAACGAGCTTAAGAGTGCAGGAATTCCGATAAAGAAGGCTGAGGTTGGAGATGTCGATAAGAGGGATGTTGTGGAGGCTTCAGCAAACAAGGATGAGGTAAATAAGGTTGTTTTAGCGTTCAACGTGAAATTACTGCCCGGAGTTGAAGAGGAGGCGAAGAAGTTCGACGTCAAAATATTCCAAGATAACGTCATCTACTCGTTGGTTGAAAACTACGTCAAGTGGAGGGATGAGACGAAGAAGCTAAGGGAGAAGCAGAGAATTGAAGCTCTGATAAAGCCGGCGAAGATCAAACTGCTTAAGGAGTTCATATTCAGGAGAAGCAAGCCGGCGATAATAGGCGTTAGGGTTTTGGCTGGCGAAATAAAGAAGGACGTTGATCTTATAAAGCCGGACGGAACTCCGGCTGGAACCATCAGGAGCATGCAGAAGGAGGGTAAGAACGTCAGCGTCGCTAAAGAGGGAGAGGAGCTTGCGATAGCGATAGACGGTGTCATGATTGGCAGACATCTTGATGGGGATGAAATCCTGTATGTTGATGTTCCAGAGAACCATGCGAGGATAATAGAAAGGGAACTGATGGACATGCTGAGCGAAAAGGCGAGGGAAGCTTTTAAGGAGTTCTTGGAAATTAAGAGGAGGCAAAATCCGTTTTGGGCAAGATAGATACTAAAAAAATTCAATCCTCTTTATCTTCAGATTCGTATATAAATGCTTTTCTACCGATAGCAATAAAAATAGCACCAATACCCCAAAATACTACTGCTAAAAATATGCTCAAAAGAAAGGCAAATCCTGCCGCTGGTGACTGTGCCTTTTGACTGATACCATAAAATCCTGCACCTAAAAACATGAAGCCGATGAAGACAATTATCAAACCTATAATGAGCGATATGAGCCTTGCAATGTTAATCCTGTATCATCCCATTACAACTTCACCTCCTCAGTAATTAATTCTATAGGCAAACCTCAGGTTAAATTAATTTTGGAAGACTTGAAAAAAAACCTAATCACTATGGCCCCCTATGTTCCTCAAAATCATCTCGTGCAACATTCTTAGGACTCTCCTCCTATCCTCCATGAGAACGACATCCTCCGCTCCTGCCAGATACATATTTAAAGCGAACGGGCTGGGATGCGGAAGTCTTAGGATTTTGACCTCAATTTCCCTTCCCACTCTGCCCAGATAATCCAAAGCGTTCTTTATGTCCATGTAGTCCTCCATGATCTCCCTATAAGTCTCTCTGAGAACCGGAAAATCCGGAAAGTGCTTCTTCAGAAGTTTTAGCAGAGCGTCGGCGCTAACCTGCTGCTTCCAGACGCTCTTCTCCCTACCGAGGTAGTTCCTCAGAATCATGAAAGATCTAACGGCAACATGCCTGAATCTCCTTCTCAAAAGCTCCGTCTTATCCAAAGCTCGCTTAAGATGCTCTCTGAAGTCTTTAACATCAAAAAGATCGACGATCTCATGTCTTTCAAGCTTCTTAGGTAGCTTCAACAGAAATCCGTTATCCGTTACAGCAATCTGAACGTTGCAATACTTCATCTTCCCGATTCGATATGCAAATACCCTCGAAATTGCCTCGTTCGCCTTCCTCCCGATCAGAGTGTGGAATACATAGCAAAACGTTCCGTCCTCTTCGAACTCCTCCACGATCAGCTTTCTGTCCGTCGGAATCTCGCTGAAGAGCTTCTGCTCCAAGAAGTATCGGAAGATTGCCTTAGCCGTATTCCTCTCTATCCTATACTTTTGCATGAGATAGCCAACGATATCTTCCTCTCCAATCTCCTCTCTCAGCAACTTTTCGATCATATCATTCATCATGGCTCTGAATTTCTGGATTCTTAACGCTAAATCGTAGCTCAAAGGTAGTTGTTCGGAGAACCAGCTCGGAACTGTCGGTTTCTCCCCTTCAACCTCCTCCACGATTATGCTCATTCCTCTTGAGCCCAAAAACCTGAACGTTCTGCCGGCCAAGACGAATATATCACCCTTAACAAGCTTTTCAGCGAATTCCTCCTCAACCTTGCCAATAAACTTTCCGTCCTTCGTTACCACGTTTATAGCGACTTCATCCGGAATTGTTCCGACGTTTAAGTAGTAGATAGGCCTAAGCAACTTAGTTCTCCTCCCGAATTCCTCCTTCTCCTCATCGAACCAGATCTTCCCGTAAACCTTCTCTTTCTCAAGCTCGGAATATTTGCCGGCCAAATACCTCAAAACGTCCACTAACTCCTCCTTCGTCAGATCCTTATATGGATAAGCCCTCCTTATGAGCTTGAGTGCCTCATCAACCTTCCACCTCTTCTCTATAGCCATTCCGACTATGTGCTGGCACAGAACGTCCAAGGGCTTCTTCGGAATGTGTATTCTATCCAACCTTCGCTCCATCGCTTCCTTAGCTAAGACCGTGCACTCGACCAAATCGTCCTGATCGACCACGACTATCCTCCCAACGCTCACCTCCTCCAGCCTGTGCCCACTTCTGCCTATCCTCTGCAGAGCTCTGTTTATGCTCTTAGGAGAGCCCAGAAGGATTACTAAGTCGATGTATCCGATGTCTATCCCCAACTCAAGCGATGTTGAGGATACGACACATTTTAACCTTCCCCTCTTCAACTCCTCCTCAACCTCAAGCCTAACCTCTCTCGAAAGCGATGAATGATGAGCCTTTATCGGATAATCCGGCAAGAGCTTCTTTAAATGGTAAACGACCCTTTCGGTAGCGCTCCTCGTATTCGTAAATATAAGGCAAGTTCTTGAAGATTTAACCAGCTCTGCAAGCAGATTGTAGAGCTTTTGCGAGATCTCTTCAGCCGATGCGGAAAAGAAATCTTCTATCGGGGTGATAACCTTGATATCCATCTTCTTTTCGAACGTTACGTCCGCAACTATACAGTCTCTCTCCTTTCCGTCATCGTTATAGCCGACCAAGAACCTCGCAACCTCATCGAGCGGGTGAATCGTTGCGGACAAACCTATTCTAACCATTCTACCCTTCTGCAACCCCTCCAACCTCTCCATCGAAAGCGTTAGATGGCTCCCACGCTTGTTCTCGGCCATGGCATGGATCTCGTCGACTATGAGATATCTGACGTTTGTGAGGTATCGGGAAAACTTGGGACTTGCCAAAACTATTGCGAGGGTTTCCGGGGTCGTTATGAGGATGTGAGGAGGTTTTTTAAGCTGTCTCTGCCTCTCCTCCTGCGGAGTGTCTCCAGTCCTTACCGCAATCCTTATCTCCTGCAATTCGATCCCCTTCTCTTTCGCGAGCTCGTAGATCTCCCTAAGAGGCTCTTCAAGATTTCTCTTTATGTCGTTGTTCAAAGCTCTGAGGGGAGAAACGTAAACGGCATAAACTTTATCTTCAAGCTTTTCCTTTTCAGCCAAATCGACAAGCATACTTATAACCGGTAGAAATCCGGCCAAAGTCTTCCCACTTCCGGTTGGAGAAGTTACGAGGACGTTTTTCCCTTTCAAAGCCGGGACTATCGAATACCTCTGCGGAGGCGTGAAAGTTTCGAACTTTTTAAAGAACCACTCCCTAACTAAGGGATGTAAAAATTTCGCGATCTCCTCGTCGCTGTAGGGCTTTCCCCTCTCTATCATCCCTAAAGTAGTTCCTTTTCCGCGAGCTCTATGGCTTTATCTATCTCTCTTTTCAAAGCCGGGGGAATTCCCTTAACGTCGATCTCCATGAACCCCCTTATTATTGTGGCCGTAGCTTCATCCCTGCTCATCCCCCTCGCCATGAGATAGAATATCTCCTCCTCGGCAATCTTACCTATCGCGGCCTCGTGACTCAGATCCACGTTGGGACACTTCGCCTCAAGCTCCGGAATCGCCAGAATCTCTCCTTCGTTCAAAATAAGACCCCTGCACTCCAAATGACCCTTAACTTCGGGCGATTCTGCCACTATGTGCCCCCTCGCAACAACCTTTCCGCCCTTACTGATCGTCCTCGAAACTATCTCAGCACTGCTACCCTTTTCCATCAGAACCGCCCGATTCCCCATGTCTATTTCCGCGTTCTTGAAGGCCACGACTATGCTGTTGAAGATAGCGGTGGCGTTCTTCTTGAGGTAGGCGGTGGGATACATCTGGACTAATTTCGCCGGGGAAAGAAGAACGTAGTTGCTTATGAATACGCCGTTCTCCTCAACGATCGCACCGCTCCTCGGTCTCACTTCTATCTCCTCGCTCCAGTTGTGGATCATCGTGAAAGTCAGCTTGGCATTTCTCTTCACGAAGAACTCCGTAACGCCTATGTGCATTCCCACCGCCTTAGGATGGGAAACGCATCCGGATATCACGTTGAGCTCCGAACCCTCTTCGGCCATTATGATGTTGTAAACCCTCTGCTTTCCTATTTTGGCCAGATAAAGGCAAGCTTCCACCGGAATCTCCACCTTCGCGTTCGGCAAAGCCCGTATGAAGTATCCGTTAAAATCCTTCTCGACCTCCTCGACGAACTCATCTTTCCTTACGGCCTCACCCATGTAATCTCTCAACCAGTCGTATTTCTCCAAAGCCTTCCTTATCGGCATTATCTCGATTCCTTCCATGAATTTCGATACGGTTTTTACCTCCTGATCGAGCATCAGAAAGCTTCCGGATCTCTTCTTGGGATCCATCTCTATTCCTACTTTCTCAAGCCTCTCCTTCAGAATCTCCTCAGACATCTCCTAACACACCCCTCGTAACCGAATTCGCTGATATCCTTAAGCAAATCGAACGGATTACCCATACACACGATTCTCCCCTTGTAAAGCAGAACGCCGTAATCCGCATCGACGTAATCGAGTATGTGGCCGGTATGGGTTATAATTATCCCCGCCTTCCTCCTCTCATCCTTCGGCTTATCCCTTTCGAGCAGAACCCTTATAGCCTCACCTATTATCGAAACGTTCTCCAAGTCCACACCGCTGTCCGGCTCGTCGAGCATGACGAAATCGGGATTTAGAAGCATCAGCTGGAGCAACTCCGACCTCTTAACCTCACCACCGCTGAACCCGACGTTTAAGTCTCTATCCAAGAACTCTTCCATCTTAAGCATTTTCACGTATTCCTCCATCCTATCCGAAGTCCCGCCCAGCTTGGCGCAGTGCTTTAGGACGTCTCTGAGCTTGACCCCGCTAATCTTCGGAGGATTCTGGAAGGCCAACCCCATCCCCATCCTCGCCCTCTCATCCGTCGGCAGATTCGTTATATCTTTACCTTTAAATATAATTCTTCCATCAAATATTTTATACTTTGGGTTTCCCATTACCGCCATGAGTAAGGAAGACTTACCGCTTCCGTTCGGGCCGAATAGGACGTATGTCTGTCCTTCTTGGATGTAGAGGTTTACGTTTTCTAAAATCCTCCTGCCCTCGACCTCAACTCCCAAATTGACGAGCCTGAGCATGTCCATCTGGATCACTCTTTCATAAGTTTTTTAAAATTTATCAAAACTCCACTATGCTTATGTCCCAATCGTCGAATATAGAGTATGTCCTGTTTCCCGTCAGGTATCCACACACTTCCCCCGGATTGACTACGAACTTGTCCTCCAGCTTCTCTATGAGCGGTTCGTGCGTGTGGCCAAGAACTAAGAGCTTGTATTTCGAATTTCTGAGGACATCCACCATCCTCGTATCGGTTCCGTGGTAAACCACTCCCTTTCCCTCATCGAGCGGGAAAGTTATCACATCGCCAATCTCCCAACCGTTCTCCTCCGCTATCTTAGTAAGCAATTTTCTCTCGCCGTCGTTGTTTCCAAACGCGAAGAACACCTTTACGCCCAACTCCCTGAACTCCTTCATGGCGAATGGAGCTACTATGTCTCCCGCATGAACGACGAATTCGACCCTCTCCTCCTTAAGCCTTTTGATAAGCTCTCTTATCGCTGGAACGTTGTCGTGTGTGTCGGATATTATCGCGAATCTCATGGAGGGAGGTTTTCAGCTGGATAGATAAGCTTATCTGATTCTCCTTAACACGATTTCGAAGGCCTTCCTCTCCATTCTCCCGCCGCATTTCCTGATCAAAACTCCGCACTCCTCTATCTTCTCCAAAAGCTTTTGATCCCCCGTCGCCAAGTAGCGGGTGGCGTGAACCAAAGCCTCTATGAGGGCGTTGAAACCCCTGTTAACGGTCTTAGGGTAACTCCTCAGCACTTCTCCCTTCACAAGCTTAAGTTCGAATACCGCCGGATTTCCCTCATCGATCTTCGCACATTCGAACTCGCACCAGGCTAAAGCGTTCCTTATCACCGGTGGGTCGAGAGTTTCAAACCAGCTTTCGTCCAGATCTTCGAAAGAAGATAGTGCCCAAACGATCGGATCGTAAACAACATTAGCCCATAGCTTTCCGTTCCTTTCCACGTTTCTCTTCGTGTGGGAGGGATAGAGTCTGGCAACCGCCTCACGCGATTCGGCATCTTCGACTATTATTCCGACCGGCGCCGTGTTCACGCATTCACCGAACGTTACGGCTATGACCTCGTTGATTCCGTCCGTGAATCCGAAATATGAGAGCTTCAAAACCTCCACCCCTCCTTTAAAGCCAAGAAGATAGATGAGGCGGTCAAATCCGCTATGCTTCCGGGATTTATTCCCTTCGATACCAACTCTTCATCGAACCTCCTCAAGACCTCTAAGTCGAATCTGGATTCAAAAACCCTCAAAACTTCCTCAGCCTTACTTCTAACGAACTCCGCCACTTCCATTCCATGCTTGGCTATTACGAGGGGATCCAAGTGCTTCGAGAGGAGGTAATGGAACGCGTGGACTATAGCCATGTTGACGTCCCCGTGTTCGGAAAAACTCTTTATTAAAACTTTCATTCCCTCCTTGCTCCTCGGATATCCTTCTATTGGCTCCCTCGCCACGACGTTCTCCTTCGGAGAAAGCTTCAGCCACTCGTATAGGTTTACGTTTTTCTCGACGAGCAACCTCTCGGTCTCATCATCCTTCAAGCTGAGATCCCTTACGTCCATAACCCTCGCCCCGCTGATTCTGAAGGCTTTCAGCACCGCCAACGAATCTTTAACATCCGTCCTCCTCAGAGCTTCGACTGTTCCGTTCAAATCTTCCCTCCAGCACTTGACGAGAGGAACGAGAAGCATGAAGCTTCCGAAGTGAACGTTCCCCCCTTTCTGCCACCTCTTAGACCTCTCGACCGCCTTAAGAATTCCCTCTCCGATCGAAAGCCTTCCCTTCGCGCACTCAAGAAATACGGGATACACCGCGGAGGCGGAAGCCAAGAAGTGCTCGAACCTCATATCGGAGAAATCGTGCGTTCTATCGACGTTTCCGGCTTTGGGGTTTCCGGAAACCTCCAAAAGCAGAGATAGGACTCCGGCCGTTGCCACATCTTCGGGAGTCTCGAACATCGTTATGGAGGTAGGTTGTCGGATTAAAAAAGGATCAGACTGCCAGAGTTCATCACCCTTCAGTCAAGGCTGAACTCATCATCTCCTTTCACTACTAATTCTCACCCTGATGAAAAGGTTTACGACGGCTCGGACCGTCAGTCGGTCATCACCCTTCAGCACCCGCGCCAATCTTCATCGCCCAAACGATTTCGACATGAATGTTAATTAAACTATCTCTTCATCATCACGCCCTTCATTATGCCTGTGTATTCCTTGAGGGGTTCGCTTATCTTCAGGCCTATCCCCTCTTCTATGTCCAAAATTCTCAAAGATCTCTCGTGGTCTCCGAATCTATTCTTTATTACCGCTATCGTTTTGACGAGCTCCCCTTCCAACTCGACGAATCTTCCAGATATCAGATAATCCGCATAAGGACTTATACCCAAACCGGTAAGTCTGAAGACGTTCATCGCCTCTACGACCTCGTCCACGCATATGAAAACGATTCCTAAACTACTGAGTTGAGATCTAATCAATTTGAGCGTTCTTATCAACTCTTCGGAAGTCAAAGCGACGTGGGATAGGTAGTTTACCGGATCTATAACTACGACCTTCGGCCTAATCGTTCTAACGTCGTTCATCACCATGTTGTAGAACTCCCCTAAGCTGACATCGGTCGTTATCTCCTTTATTAAGATGTTCTTCGGTTCGTGGTTGAACAGAACCTTAAGCCTGTGCAAGATTTGATCCTCGGTTTCGTCGAACGTGTAGAGGATACCGGTCTCTCCCCTAAGATCGCATCCCTTCAGGATTTGAAGGCAGATGCTGGTCTTACCCACTCCACTTTTTCCGGCTATCACGACGCTCGAACCCTCATAAATTCCACCGCCGAGGAGCATATCGAGCTCCCTGTTCCCCGTCGACAGCAACCTTCTGCTTTTGGTCTTAATCTCACCTATCACCGGAATTATGGGATAGACGACTATTCCTTTAGGTGTGATTTCGAAGTAGTGTCTTCCTAAGTAGGCGTCTCCTCCCCTATACTTCAGAACGTGAAGAATCCTTCTAACGATACCGTCTTTCCTCTCGATTCTCTCCAGAACGAACTCTCCGCTCGTTACGTAGCTTACTATGTCCCTTCCGACTTCTGCAGTCATGTCGCACGACATCAACGTTGTGGCCTTTATGGAGTTTAGGAAGCACGTTATAGAAAGCAGGATTCTTCTCGAAATAGTAGGATCCTTGGCCAGATCCCTCAAAGCACCAATACCATCAACGAAAACCCTATCTACTTTTTTAAGCTCCTTAATTTTAGTTATAGAATCAACGAAGCTTATTATTTCAGCTGTGTTGTCAAAATCGTAGAATATTATGTTACCTTCCGAGATGTCCATATCCCTAACTCTATCGACCACTTGTATCCCATCGAGGTTCCATCCAAACCCTTCTGCCTGTAGAGCTATTTCTTCGGCCGTTTCGTCGAAGGAAATGTATACGCACTTTTCCCCCCTCCTTACTCCTTCCATCAAAAACTGAACTCCGAAAATCGTTTTTCCACTTCCCGGAGTTCCTTTAATTAGGTATGTCCAGCCCTTCCTCAAACCACCTCTAAGAACTTCATCGAACCCCGGGATACCTGTAGGTATCTTCTCAACTCCACTCCCCACGATCATCACCTCTCCTAATTATTATTCCTATCATTGATCGAAGTTCGTGATAGAACAGCAGTGCTACTTAAGATTTTTGGTGAGTTATTTTTATTTAAAAAACTTAACAAATAAATTACACCATAAATCGTGAACATCTTCGATCAAATATTCTCTATTATTTACGTAACGGAGATTTTAAATGCTCGAAACTAACTTCTAATCATGCGGGTGAGGTTGATCGTTGATGGAAGAGAGATTCCGTTAAACGGTTATGTCCAGAAGGTGTTCGCAAACGTAATATCCGCCTTGATTTCAACGCTGAAAGGGGTCGATGAAAGTTGGAAGTCGGTGGAAGTGGAATTGGAAAGGTAACGGAGAAGCTGAGAGAGAACGTCAGAAAAATTCCTGAATACGTTCCGGGGAAGAGTATAGAGGAAGTCAAGAGGAAATACGGACTTGAGAAGGTGGTGAAGCTCGCGTCGAACGAGAACCCATACGGTCCGAGCCCTAAGGTTCGCGAGGTTCTCAAAAACTTCGACAGATTTCACATCTATCCGAGTCCGAAGGAGATAGAGGAGCTTACGGAAAGAATATCGGAATACTTGGGGGTTGAGAGGGACAGAATAGTCGTAGGAGCGGGAATAGACGGGATCTTGGAGACCGTATTCAAGATGTTCGTGGATCCGCGAGATGAGGTTGTGATACCCATCCCCTCCTTCCCATACTACCACACGTTAACGGCCGTTATGGGTGGTAGGGAGGTAGTAGTTAGGAGAAAGAAGGATTTCAGGATTGACGAGGATAAAGTGATAGAATCGATTACGGATAAGACTAAGATAATACTGATCTGCTCCCCCAACAACCCCACGGGAAACGTTGAGGACGTTAACGCGGTTAGGGCGATAGTAGAAAGCTGTGACGCCTTGGTTTTCGTGGACGAAGCTTACGCGGAGTTTTCCGACGAGAACCTGATGGAGTTGTTGGAATACGAGAACGTGGTGATTGCGAGGACTTTTTCCAAGGCTTTCGGACTCGCCAACCTCAGAATAGGCTATGCCGTAATGCATCCCGAGCTAAGGAAGGCATACATGAAGGTTTCGACGCCGTTTCCCGTCTCTTCGATCGCGATAAGCGCTGCGATCGCGTCGTTCGAAGATTTGGATTACGTTAAATCGTGCGTGGAAAGGATAAAGGCGGAGAGGAAAAGAATTTACTCAGAACTCGAAGGAACGGTTAGGGTCTATCCCTCTCAGGCTAACTTCCTGTTCTTCGAAGCACCCTTAAAGGCTGATGTGCTCGTGGAGGAGTTGATGAGGAGAGGAGTGATCGTCAGAGATTGCTCGAAGTTCATAGGTTGCTCTCCCTTCAGCGTAAGAGTGAGCGTCGGGAGGGAGGAGGAGAATTCGTTATTCTTGGAGGCTTTGAGGGACGTGCTGGGCTAAGGTTAAATATCCGCCCGTTCAAGTCGTCGTGATATGGCGATTCCCAAAAAGCTTCTCAAAGACCTGAAGGGATACGCGATCGTAGGTAGGCATTCGGCCGTAAAGACCTGCCACTGGCTTAAGAAATCTCTGAAGGACGAGGGATTCTGCTACAAGCAGAAGTTCTACGGCATCAAATCCCACAGATGCCTTCAGATGACTCCGGCTTTGATGTGCAACCAGCACTGCGTTTACTGCTGGAGACCCTTGGAACTGCTGACGAAAGTAGAGGGATGGGATTCTCCAGATTTCATAGTTGAGGAGGCTATAAAGGCTCAGAGAAAGCTTTTGAGCGGGTTCTGGGGCAATCCGGACGTTAACAGGAAAAAGCTGGAGGAGGCATACGAACCGAATCAGGCGGCGATAAGCCTCATAGGGGAGCCCACCCTCTACCCTTATCTGCCGGAGCTCGTGGAGGAGTTCAAGAAGAGGGGTTTCACGACCTTCGTAGTTTCGAACGGAACTAATCCGGAGATGCTCGAAGATATCGAGCCGACGCAGTTATACGTAAGCCTGACCGCATACGACGAGAACAGTCATCTGAGGCTCAACAGGCCGGTGAAGAATTTCTGGGAGAACATCAACCGCTCCTTAAGGGTTTTGAGCGGGAAGGATTGCAGGACGGTCATAAGACTGACGCTGATAAGGGGATACAACATGTTTCCTGAGAAGTTCGCCCCGCTCATAGAAAAAGCCCAGCCCACGTTCGTCGAGGCGAAGGCTTACATGTATTTGGGATATTCGAGGCTGAGACTTCCGCCAGATGCCATGCCCGAGCATGAGGACGTGAAGACGTTCGCGGAAGAGCTCGCGAAGCTGATAGGCTACGAGATCGCGGATGAATCCGTCGAAAGCAGAGTGGTTCTGCTGAAAAGGTAAATTGAAATATTCCGATTCCGTAAAACGATCGATGCTCGATATCGACTGGATAGTCGAAAGGTTGAGGGAAAAGAACGCGAAGTTAGTGGGCGTTCAGCTTCCCGACGGGTTGAAATACAAGAGCGATGAAATCGCGAAGTGCTTGGAATCACGGGGATTTAAAGTGATAATTTCCGGCTCAGGTTGCTACGGTGCGTGCGACATCGATTTGGATTTGTTGAAAGAAGTCGATGCCCTACTCCACTTTGCCCACACACCCATCTTCGAGTTCGAGAACGTGATCTACGTTCCCTACAGAATAGATTACGACGTAAACGACTTCAGACGTTTGAAGATCGAGGAGAAGAAAATAGCACTGATAGCTTCGGCCCAATACGCTTGGAAGCTTGAGGAAGTTAAGAGGGTTTTGGAGGAAATCGGGCACGAAGTCGAGCTAAAGAAGGGAAGTTCGAGGGTGAAAATGCCCGGACAGGTGCTCGGATGTAACTATACCGTGCTCAGAAACTCGAAAGCCGAGGCGGTGCTGTTCGTCGGAGACGGGCTTTTTCATCCGATAGGGGCGAAGATCTACACTGGCAAAAAGGTTTACAGATACAGCCCTCTCGACAGGGAGTTCGAGGAGGTGGAGGTGGAGGACTTCTTAAGGAGAAGGATGCTGAGCGTTTCGAAGGCGATGGACGCCGAAAGGGGGGCTATTCTGGTCAGCAAGAAGATAGGGCAGAAGAGGATGGGTCTGGCCATGAAGCTCAAGAAGATGGCGGATGAGGTTGGGAGGAGAGTGGATGTCATTTACTTGGACGAGATAACTCCAGAAAAGCTGGCGAACTTTCTATACGGTTACTACGTAAACACTGCATGCCCCCGCATAAGCTACGACGACTTCGAGCTGTTTAGGGTTCCCATTCTCACCCCTCAGGAGTTCGAGATACTTATGGGCGTTAGGAGTTGGGAGGAATACGAGATGGATGAGATAGCATGATCGATGGTATCAGCATTTCATACGAAAGGGCGGGAAAGAATGCCGTTCTAATATGCCCGCCCCATCCAAAGTTCGGCGGAAGCATGCACGACGTAAGGTTGATGAGAATAAGCAGGAGGCTCGTCAGTAAAGGCGTCACGACGCTGAGATTCGATTATAGAAGCGTTGAATCCGCGTTGAGAGACGCTGAGATATGTTTCGAATGGTTGAAGAATGTGCACGAGAATGTGGGTGTCATAGGATACTCCTTCGGAAGCATCATAGCATCGAACATCTGCGGAGATTGCCTCGTCCTAATATCACCTCTAGGAAGTTCGGACGGATACGTTTTGAGAGACTGCGAGAAGCCCAAGCTGATCGTAATTGCCAAGAGAGATCAGTTCGTAAGCGTCAGGGAATCCCTCGAATTGGCGAGATCGCTTTCGGAACCGAAAGAGATGGTAATACTGGATACGGATCACCTTTACACGGGGAAATTCGATGTTCTGACTGATATAGTTTTAGAATTCGTCTTGAAACATCTTTAACCGAGCGAAAGTTTTATATAGACATACTGATCCATAAAAAATAGCAGTGGAGGTGATGTGAATGGCGACGTTGCAGGGGACTCCGATATTGATACTGAAGGAGGGGACGCAGAGGACAGTAGGTAGGGACGCGCAGAGGATGAACATAATGGCCGCGAGGGTCATAGCTGAGGCGGTAAGAACGACCTTAGGCCCGAGAGGAATGGATAAGATGCTCGTGGATAGCTTGGGTGACATAATAATCACGAACGACGGAGTTACGATTCTCAAGGAGATAGACGTAGAACATCCTGCTGCGAAGATGATAATAGAGGTTGCCAAAGCTCAGGACAACGAGGTAGGAGACGGAACAACTACGGCAGTCGTTTTGGCCGGTGAATTGCTCAAGAAAGCTGAGGAGTTGCTCGATCAGGACATCCACCCGACGATAATAGCGAACGGTTACAGGATGGCCGCGAGGAAGGCCATAGAGGTTCTTGACGAGATGGCGATTCCGGTTAGCAGGGATGACGACGAGATACTCAAGAAAATAGCGATGACCGCCATGACCGGAAAGGGTGCGGAAGTAGCGATAGAGAAGCTGGCGGAAATCGCTGTTAAGGCGGTTAAGACGATAGCGGAGGAAGTGGACGGAAAGATAAGGGCGGACACGGACAACATAAAGATAGAGAAGAGGCAGGGTGGTGCCGTTGAGGACACCGAACTCGTGGACGGAATAGTCCTCGACAAGGAGGTCGTTCACCCGGCGATGCCGAAGAGGGTGGAGAACGCCAAGATACTGCTACTCAACTCGGCGTTGGAGGTTAAGGAGACCGAGATCGATGCCAAGATAAGGATCACCGATCCAGACATGATGCAGAAGTTCATCGAGCAGGAGGAGAGGATGATCAAGGAGATGGTCGACAAGATAGTCGAAGCTGGAGCGAACGTGGTGTTCTGCCAGAAGGGTATCGACGACTTGGCCCAGTATTACTTGGCTAAGGCCGGAATACTGGCGGTAAGGAGGGTCAAGAAGAGCGACATCGAGAAATTGGCCAAGGCCACCGGAGCTAAGATACTCACCGACCTTAGGGACATCAAGCCAGAAGATCTCGGAGAAGCTAAGCTCGTAGAGGAGAAGAAGGTCGGAGACGAGAAGATGGTGTTCGTAACCGGTTGCAAGAACCCGAAGGCAGTAACGATACTCGTCAGAGGTGGAACGGAGCACGTGGTTGAAGAGATTGCGAGGGGCATCGAAGATGCAATAAGGGTCGTCGCGTGCGCGATAGAGGACGGTAAGGTCGTCGCCGGAGCCGGTGCTCCAGAGATCGAGATGAGCCTGAGAATCAAGGAGTGGGCTCCGACGTTGGGTGGGAGAGAGCAGTTGGCAGCCGAAGCTTTCGCGTCAGCGCTGGAGATAATTCCGAGAACGCTCGCTGAGAACGCTGGACTGGATCCGATCGACGTCCTCGTAGAGCTTAGAGCAGCACATGAGAAGGGCAACAAGTATGCCGGAGTAAACGTCGAGACCGGAAAGGTCGAGGACATGAAGGAGAAGGGTGTCCTCGAGCCTCTCAGGGTTAAGAAGCACGCGATCGAATCAGCAACGGAAGTAGCGGTGATGATACTCAGAATCGACGACGTCATCGCGGCGAAGGGCTTGGAGAAGGAGAAGGAGAAGGGCGGCGAAGGAGGAGAAGAGTTCGGAAATAGCGAATTCTAAACATTTTTTAATTTTAACCACTAAGGACGAGACTACCTATTGGGTCAATCGCCTAGGGCTTTGAGGTTCAATCTTCCCGCCTTTTTTGAATCCGAGCTCACTAAGGCTATTGTTTTGGTTGAACGAGGATTATGCCCCGATTTTACGATAGCCCCGCGGGGATTCGAACCCCGGTCGCGGGCTCCAAAGGCCCGCAGGATTGACCGCTACCCTACGGGGCTTCAGTAGGAGTGAGCGATCTCAAGTAATAACTTTTTCGTCGTGATCTATCGTGATAATCAAAACGCAATTTTAATTACGCAGAAATTTATCTCCCGAGCATGCCCAACTGGTTCGAGAGGTATTTCGAGTTCGACAAGTTCGGAACGAACATGCGAACAGAAGTTGTGGCAGGAATTACCACTTTCATGACTATGGCATACATACTCTTCGTGAACCCGGCGATTCTCAGCAACGCGATGGGCAAAGAGGCTATTCCCTCTTTAGTGACGGCTACGGCCCTTTCAGCGGGAATAGCGACGATAATAATGGGGCTATACGCGAAAAAGTCGTTCGCATTAGCTCCGGGAATGGGTCTGAACGCATACTTCGCATACAGCGTCTGCTTGAACATGGGCTATCCTTGGCAGGTCGCTCTGGCCGCTGTTTTCGTTGAGGGTGTAATCTTCATAATTCTGTCGATCACGAAGTTCAGAACCGCAGTAATCAACGCGATCCCGATGAGTCAGAAATACGCCATAGGAGCGGGAATAGGACTTTTCCTAACACTGATAGGTCTAAAGGAGGCGGGGATCATTGTGGGAAGCAAGGCAACGCTCGTAACGTTGGGAACTCAGAATTTCGTAAAGCCGGAGTTCTGGCTCGCCATCTTCGGAATATTCTTCGCATGCGCTCTGATGGTCAGAAGAGTTCCCGGAGCTCTGTTGATCTCGATTCTAACGACCACCGTTCTGGCGATAGCACTGGGAGTTACGCCCAAACCAGAAAGCCTCTTCTCCCTTCCTACTCTCAGCTACACGTTCATGAAACTCGACTTCAAAGGATTGCTCAACGTCGGAGCGTTCGGAGTCGTCTTCGCATTCTTCATGGTGGACTTCTTCGATACCGTAGGAACCGTCACCGGATTAAGTGCTAAAGCGGGATTTCTGAGAGAAGATGGAACGATTCCAGATTCGGAGAAGATACTGCTTACGGATGCAATAGGAACAACGGTTGGAGCGATTTTGGGAACCTCGACGGTAACGACTTACATCGAATCCGCCGCTGGAATAGAGGAGGGCGGAAGGACAGGAACGGTCGCGCTGGTTGTCGGAGCTCTGTTCATACTCATCGGACTGTTCATTTCGCCGATAGCTAAGGTTATTCCGGCGTGCGCTACGGCTCCCGCTTTGATCATCGTAGGTTTTCTGATGATGAACGTCGTCAGGAACATAACTTTCGACGATCCTACTGAGGCACTACCGGCATTCTTCGTGCTCGCAACGATCCCGTTCACGTTCAGCATAGCGGACGGAATCGGAGTTGGATTCATAAGCTACTGCATTCTGAAGCTCGTCGCAGGAAAGCCCAAGGAAGTTCACCCTCTGCTGTGGATCTTGGCTGGAGTGTTCATAGTATACTTCCTATACTTGGGAGGAATTGTAAAACTTTGACTATTTTTTAAACGATTTGCTCGCCTTCATCTGAGCATATTCCAGATCAGCCAAACGAGAACATCCCCCAAGAAGACCGCAACCAAAAACCCCGCAGTCATGAAGACCAGAAACGGTAGGGCAGGAGTCACCCAAACCCTATCCAATATACCCCTTCTCTTCGCATCTCTCAACCTTTCAATCATGTTTTCGTCGGGCTCAACTCCCCTCGTAACTCTCACGACATTCCAGTTCTCGTCCACGTATTCGAGGAGGTTGTAGAACTTGGGGATTCTGTCCGCATCTACCCTGAACCCTATGAACCTGTAAAGCAGTTTTCCGTCTCTTTCCTTCAGATTTCTTATGAAGAAGAGCATGGCGATGAATGGAGCTACTATGACTGAATTCGAAAGGACGGAAAACGCGAAGATTCCTATTCCCGTATTCAGAAGGGGGAAGTTGTAGAACCTCGGATATACGGGAAACATCACAGCCAACGATATCAAAGCTTTCGAATCCGCTCCTCCGAATCCCGCCACATAGAACATAAAGCTGGCCAAGCCGAATACGACGACGAACTGAATTAACGCAAAGATGAGATCGTATCTATACAATAGGTATTGAACTGTATCGAGTATCAAGCCTAACGCAATCATTAAAATCCAAATACTGTCCGGCACCTCCCTCTCCTTAAGATCGTGATAGCTCGCCTTCAGAAACAGTCCCGAGGATATTATGACTTTCAACAGATCTACAAACCCCGACATCTGAACAGCTCCACAAGGTCGGATATTATGGCACTGGCCGTTTCCTTACTTCCCGCACCCCTGCCAACAACTACGATATCCCCGGCGGTGTCCGTCTTTATTAAAGCGGCGTTCAGCGTTCCACCTATCGCGAGTGGATGCTGAATGGGAATAAGCCTCGGAGACACCCTTAAAATCTCCTCAACCCTATCCACTTCGGCTATCAGTCTTATTGTGTATCCCTTCTCCATCGCTATTTCGAACGCGTTGGGGGTTATGTTCGTTATACCGACTCTTTCAACATCGTCGAACTTGACATCCATCCCCATCAAGGAGTTCGCGAGGATTACGAGCTTAGCTGCGGCATCTATCCCCTCAACATCGTAAGTCGGATCAGCTTCAGCTATTCCCAACTCCTTCGCCTCCGCGAGAATCTGCTCGTATGTTAGCCTTTCCTTCTCCATCCTAGAAAGTATGTAGTTGCATGTCCCGTTCAGTATACCCTTTATCGAGTAGATCTCGTTTCCCGCGAGATCGTTTCTAACGAGCTTTATTATGGGCATGGCCCCCCCAACCGTAGCTTCGAACATCAACTTCGCGTCGTTCTTTTCCGCCAATCTCACAAGCTCCTTGTATGCGACGACCAAAGGACCTTTGTTCGAGGTAACCACATCTATCCCCCTCCTAAGACACTCCCTTATATGAGTCAGCCCCGGTTCGCCGGTTTCTATATTTGTAACGGTAGCTTCCACGCATACGTCGAAATCTACGGACTCTATTACGTCCAACGTCGTAACACCTTCGGGGAGTCTTCCATTTCCTTTCTTAATTTCGATCGCCCTTCTTAAATCGACGCCGTTCTCGTCGATTATCCCCCCTTTGGAATCCGTTACGGCCACGACCCTATAGTCCCCTATGAGCCCATTCAGCAGATCCCTCTTTTCGATCAAAACTTCTGCTACACCCCTCCCCACTGCCCCGAACCCGAAGATCGCGATCCTTATCATTGCAACTCCAGAGGCTCTATTACCGTTATATCCTTTTCCATGCACGTTTTCCTCAGAATGTTTATGGCCTTCTTTAGCATATCCTCGTTCGTGGCCGAAATCGTGACCATAGCGGTGGAAGGTTCGTTGAGCCGGGGCATGCTTATGTGCATCTCGACGACTTCCGCGAATCCCGTGGAATCTATTCTGTTTATCGTATCGCCCAAATCGGTGTGTATTATGTGTCCTATGAGAAGGAGGGATGTGGTTGCGGTAAGTCTAACTTCGTTATAGCTTCTCACTATAACTCCACTCTTCTTTATCGCTTCTATTAAGTTCTTGGCCTTTTTCTCGTCTATCTTAATCGTTATTTCGACAGGAATCCTGTTGAGAGGCGTTATCTTGTCCCTCTGGTGATATACGCTTACTATGTTTCCCCCCAACTTCGATATGGGTTCGAGGGCCTTTAAGAGTTGCCCGGGCTGGTCCTTCAATTCAACCACTATCGTCATCAGCATATATCGGAACTCCCTCCCTCTCGGTAAGCTTTCTGAACTCCTCCATAAGCTTCTTCGTTATTTCCCCCGGCTTTCCGTCCCCAACCACTCTACCGTCTATCCAAGTTATTGGACAAATTTCGGCGGCCGTCCCGGTAACGAATATCTCGTCAGCGGTGTAGAGGTCGTAAAGGCTTATGTTCACCTCTTTAAAAGGAATGCCAAGTTTCCTAATGATGTCTATAACCACCTCTCTCGTAATCCCCTTCAGGTTGTTTATAGTCGGAGGAGTCAGCACCTCACCGTTCTTAACTATGAAAACGTTGTCTCCACTACCCTCACTCACGTAACCGTTGTGATCCAAAAATATAGCCTCATCCCCCCCTTTAGCGTTCGCTTCTATCTTTGCGAGGACATTGTTCAGGTAGTTCAGCGATTTTATGTTCGGTGGAAGGGAATCTATGGCGTTCCTCCTTATGGTGACGGTAACTGCTCTGAGTCCCCTTTCGTAGAGATCACCGTAAAGCCTACCCCACGGCTGGGCTATGACTATTATGCACGGCTTTCCGCACTTGTTGGGATCCAGCCCCAAATCACCTATACCCCTCGTAACTATGGGCCTTATGTATGCGTCCCTAAGCTTGTTCCTTCTAAGGGTTTCCAAAATTATCTCCATGAACTCCTCCTTAGAAACGGGAATCTTCAGATCTATGGCTTTCGCGGAGTCGTATAACCTGTCCACGTGCTCCTTGAGCTTAAAAACCCTACCGTTATAGGCCCTAATCCCTTCGAAAACTCCGTCACCGTAGAGGAAACCGTGGTCAAAAACGCTTATCTTGGCATCCTTGGCCGGAACGAACTTTCCGTCAATATATACGAGCAAATCTTCCTCAAACATCGGAGTTTAACCCAATCGACAAATATAATAAGCTTTCGTTAATCATCGTGCTAAAAAGTGTCAAAGTGAACTTTTTAGTTCGTCGGCGATCCCGTATTCGATGGGCGTTCTTGAGGAGATAGTGCTCGCTATGAATTACGTCGGAGTTTTCGCTTTCGCGGTAAGCGGAGTTCTAAAGGGGATAGACAAGGACATGGACGTTTTCGGATGCGCATTTTTGGGACTCGTCACGGCCTTCGGAGGTGGAGTCGTTAGGGATCTCGTAGCGGGAGAGGTTCCCCCCTTAGCTTTCAGGAGTGAAGTGGATTTTTCCGTGGCCATATTCGCAATAGTCTCTGCTCTGTGCATGTATAGATTCAGGAACTTTGTGAAGGCCTTACCCTACTTCGATGCAATCGGCTTAGGGGCTTTTGCCGCTTTGGGCGGAGAAGTGGCGGTAAAATCGGGATTGGGGCCCGTAGGAATAGTATTCGCCTCTATGATTACCGGATGTGGGGGAGGGATGATAAGGGACGTGCTGGCCGGAGAGATCCCGCTCGTTTTAAGGAGGGAACTCTACGCGACCGCAGCCATAGTAGGTGGGATCGCCTTCTACTTCCTCAGCAGGGTTTCGATCGAGTTGGCCTTGTTCGTTTCGGCTGTTGTGACTACTTCGCTTAGGATGGTCGCCATAAGGTTCGGCATAAACCTGCCGAGAGTCAGGAGAGAACGGACTTAATTTTAGAATCGATCGTCCTCTTCTTCTCGCTCCAATCGACCTTCACGACGAAGTAAATCCTACCGCAACCCATATCCTCAAGCCTTTTGCGTATCTCCTCAAGAATGTCGCAGAGCTCTCCGAAAGAGTCAATCTCCAAAACAGTTCCCATGGCGTTCAGTTCGTGCCTTATACCCTTCTCCTTAATGACCTCCAAAGCTTCCTTGACGAACTTACCGAGAGATTCCCCAACTCCTATCGGAACGACCGATATCTCGACTATCATCCCTCCACCTCCTTGTGATACTCCTGAATGGACTTGACGCTTATTTCCCTCTTCTTTATCGCCTCTATCGCTTTAACCGCCGCCATAGCTCCTGCCAGAGTCGTTATGTAGGGAACTCCGAAGTCCACAGCGGCCCTCCTTATCGCGTATCCTTCATCCCTCGCCCTCCTTCCCTTCGGTGTGTTTATTATTAGGTTTATCCTCTTGTTTATTATCTCGTCTATCACGTTCGGCCTACCCTCGCTCACCTTCGGAATCACCTCCACATCTATCCCGTTCTCCCTGAGGAACCTCGCCGTTCCGGATGTGGCGACTATCCTGAACCCAAGCTCCTTCAACTTTCTGGCTATCTCAACGAGTTTCTCGTTCTTGTCCCTATCCTTAACGCTTATGAAGACCGTTCCTTCCGTCGGCAACCTCATCCCCGCCGCCAGTTGGGCTTTGTAGTAAGCCAAACCGAAGTCGTAGTCTATACCCATCACTTCGCCAGTGGACTTCATCTCCGGGCCGAGAACGGGATCTACCCCTGGCAGTTTGACGAACGGGAACACGGCCTCCTTAACTGCAACGTGCTTCAGATTGAGCCTCTCTTTTATGCCCAACTCTCTCAGCTTCTTACCCATCATCAGCTTAGCGGCTATCTTTGCGAGAGGAATGCCCGTAGCCTTGCTTATGAAAGGAACCGTTCTCGACGCTCTCGGATTCGCTTCGAGCACGTAAACAACTCCGTCCTTTATCGCGAACTGGATGTTTATGAGCCCTACAACTTTCAAAGCGAGGGCTATCTTCCTCGTATATTCTATTATCTTCTCTATAACCTCTTTGGACAGGGATATGGGCGGTAGAACGCATGCTGAATCGCCGCTGTGGACTCCAGCCTCCTCTATGTGTTCGAGAATTCCTCCTATAACCACCTCCTCTCCATCGCATAGGGCATCTACTTCCGCCTCTATGGCATCCTCCAAGAACTTGTCTATGAGAATCGGTTTGTCCGGACTTACCTCCACCGCCTCTCTAACGTATCTTTCGAGCTCCTCCTCGTCGTAAACTATCTCCATCGCCCTCCCGCCCAAAACGTAGCTCGGTCTAACCAAAACGGGATACCCTATCCTCTTAGCAACTTCCTTCGCCTCCTCGACGCTGTGCGCTATTCCGTGCTCGGGCTGCGGAATTCCCAACTTCCTCAGAAGTTCCGAAAACCTTTCCCTGTCTTCCGCGAAATCTATCGATTCGACGGAAGTTCCCAGTATCTTCGCTCCGGATTCCTCAAGATCCTTGGCTATGTTCAGAGGAGTTTGCCCGCCGAACTGGACTATGACCCCTTCCGGCTTTTCGTTCTCGTAAACGTTCATAACATCCTCATGCGTTATCGGCTCGAAGAACAGCCTGTCAGAAGTGTCGTAATCCGTCGAAACAGTCTCGGGATTGCAGTTGACCATGATAGTTTCGTATCCCTCCTCCTTCAGGCTGAAAACGGCATGACAGCAACAGTAATCGAACTCTATTCCCTGCCCGATTCTGTTGGGCCCGCTACCCAATATCATCACCTTCTTCCTCTTCGTGGGAATGGCATCGTTCTCCTGCTCGTAGGTTGAGTAGTAGTAGGGCGTCTTAGCTTCGAACTCCGCCGCACACGTATCGACCATCTTGTAAACAGCTATTATGCCGGACTTCCTCCTCTTCCTAACTTCCCTCTCGTTTGTTCTGAATATGTAGGCGAGCTGGTAATCCGAAAATCCGAGCCTCTTGGCCTTCCTTATGACCTCATCCGGAACCTTCCATATGTCGTATTTCGTCTTTTCAGCCCAAGTCTTAAGCTGTTCCTCCATATCGACGATGTTCTTTATCTTCCTTATGAACCACCTGTCGATCTTCGTGAGCTCGTAGATCTCATCCACGCTGAAACCGGCCTTCAAAGCGTATCTTATGTAGAAAACCCTATCGGCATTCGGAGTTCTGAGTTTCTGAATGATCTCCTCCCTCGTCGGATTCCTATCCTTGCCGTCGCAACCCAGTCCGTATCTCCCTATCTCCAAGCTCCTCAGGGCTTTCTGTAAAGCTTCCTCGAAAGTCCTTCCTATCGCCATGACCTCTCCGACGCTCTTCATCTGACTGCCCAGAGTTTGATCCGCCGTCGGGAACTTGTCGAACGCGAATCGAGGAATCTTCACAACTACGTAGTCTATCGTAGGCTCGAAGCTCGCCGGAGTCTCCTTCGTTATGTCGTTCGGAATCTCATCGAGAGTATAGCCGACGGCAAGCTTCGCCGCTATTTTCGCTATCGGGAATCCCGTCGCCTTCGACGCTAACGCTGAAGATCTGCTGACTCTGGGATTCATCTCTATCGCCACGAACCTCTCGGATTCCGGATGGACGGCAAACTGTATGTTGCTCCCTCCGGTTTCGACTCCGATGGCTCGAATTATCTTAATGGCAGCGTCCCTCAACCTCTGATACTCCCAGTCGGTAAGGGTTTGAGCGGGAGCGACGGTTATGCTGTCTCCCGTATGGACTCCCATCGGGTCGAAGTTCTCTATCGAACAGATTATCACGACGTTGTCTGCGAGATCCCTCATCACTTCTAACTCGAACTCCTTCCACCCTATGACACCCTCCTCTATGAGAACTTGATGAATCATCGACATCTCAAGCCCCTTCTCCGCTATCTCTCTAAGCTCTCTCCTGTTGTATGCTATTCCTCCTCCAGTCCCGCCCAAAGTGAAAGCAGGCCTGACGACGACCGGATAACCTATTTCGTCGGCTATCGCCAGCGCCTCCTCAACGTCGCTCGCAACGTCGCTCTTGGGAACGTCCAAACCTATCTCCTGCATCGTCTTCTTGAAAAGCTCCCTATCCTCGGCCTTCTTTATAGCATCCAGATTCGCCCCTATCAACTCGACTCCGTATTCGTCGAGAACGCCCATCTCACCCAACTGCACAGCTATGTTAAGAGCGGTCTGACCGCCCAAAGTTGGAAGTAAAGCGTCTGGAGTTTCCCTCTCTACTATCTTCGCGACCACCTCCGCGGTGAGGGGCTCTATGTAGATTCGATCCGCCATCTCCGGATCTGTCATTATAGTTGCGGGATTCGAGTTCACCAAAACTACCTCGTATCCTTCCTCCTTCAAAGCCTTGCAAGCCTGACTACCGGAGTAATCGAACTCCGCGGCCTGCCCTATAACTATCGGGCCGGAACCTATGACCATGATCTTCTTTATGTCCTCCCTTTTGGGCATATCACCACCTTTAAAGCTTCTCCTTCCTCAGATCGATTATCTGGTGGAGCTCAGGGCCGGTGGAGATCAAAGTTACCGGAACCTTTATGTCGTCTTCCACCCTCTCTATGAACTCCTTAGCCTTCGGCGTGAGCTTCTCCCATTCCGTCACTCCGTAGCACTCCTTGTCGAGCTTGTCTATTCCCGTTATAGCCGCCTGAGTAGCCCCGTTGACCATGGCGGCGTATCTCGCCATCTTTCCGTCCCAGTAACCTATCCTCCTCCTTCTGCCTGTAACGGTTCCGTATTCCACTATTCCCAGCTTTTCTGCCTCCTCCTGAGGCATTTCCGTGGGGAATGGCCCCTCTCCAACCCTCGTCGGGAAGGCCTTGTAAACCACCACCACCTCATCGACCCTCGTCGGGCCTATTCCGACGTCCGCCGCTATGGATGATGCGGTGGTGTCCTTGGAAGTAACGTAAGGATACGTGCCGTAGTAAAGGCTCAGGCCGAAACCCTGCGTTCCTTCGACGAGAACGAACTGGTCGTTGTCCAAGGCGGTGTTTATTTCGAGTGGGACGTCGGTTAAAAACGGTTCGAGTTCCGGAATGTCCTTAGCCTGCTTTGCAATCCTTTTGACCCTATCCACGTTCGCGGGCCCACAGCCGGTTCCTGTAGTTCCTATCTTCTTGCTTAGGTGCTCGTCACCCCTGTCCGCCTGAATGTGCTTCTCCTCAATTATCGCACACCTGTAATCCACCCTCGCCCTGTCGGCAACTCCCAAAAGCTCGACTTCCTTCAAAAACACCCTCGGATCGACGAGAACGCCAGCCCCTATGAGAAGCTTCGCGTCCTTGTAAACGAACCCGGAGGGTATCATCCTAACTCCGAACTTCTTACCCTCTACCTCCACGGTGTGCCCTGCATTCGGCCCGACTCCTCCCCTCGCTATTATTACGGGCTTGTCCGAATAGGCGAGGTGCGCGATTATTTTTCCCTTCCCCTCGTCTCCCCAAAAACCTCCTACGACTATCGTCGCCGGCATCCTTGTGAAGTTCTCTCAAAGGTTATTGAACTTTCGCATTTGGACAACGCATATATATACCGCCCACTACAACTAATCGAGCCGATGAAGATACGAGGGCGAGCTGATGCGTGATGAATCCACCCGTTTCTGAGGTTGTAGCGATAACCGGGACACCAGGGACCGGAAAAACTACCGTAGCTAAGATTTTACGGGAGAGAGGTTACACCGTCCTTTCCGTGAACGAGCTCGCGGAAAAACTCGATTGCATAGTGGGTGAGGATGAAGGGTGCAAGATAGTGGACGTTGAAAGGTTGAGGGAGAAGATTAATTCCGTCCTTCCCAACGGAATAGTTTTTCTCGAGGGTCATCTTTCCCACCTGCTGAATCCCAAAAAGGTAATAGTTCTCAGGTGCAACCCTTTGGAGCTAAAGAGAAGGCTTGAATCGAAGGGGTGGAGTGAGGAGAAGGTTTTGGAGAACGTCGAAGCTGAGCTAATAGATTCGATTTTAGTGGAAGCTCTTGAGCTTTGCGACGAAGTTTACGAAATAGATACGACTTCGCTGAGCCCTGAGGAAGTCGCGAACGCTATAGAGGGGATAGTCAGCGGAGAAAATGTAGAGAAGTTCAGACCCGGAAAGATAGACTGGATAGCTATTGTGGAGGATTACATCGATGAGCTTATAAGACACTGATCGATGCGATTTCCATGATCGTAGGAATAGACATAGGTGGAACATTTACCGATTTGGTTTACTTCGACGGTTCGAATTTCGGAGTCGTCAAGGTCCTCACGACACCTAAAAGACCGGCGGTTGGCGCTTTAAATGCGATTGAAAAGGCTGGAATCAATTTAGGA
>Ga0256833_1000175_pt1 | contig 50474 bp, 61 predicted proteins | sample 356284metaG_FD_190535 | JGI IMG/M metagenome (GOLD analysis project Ga0256833, IMG submission 190535) | Hydrothermal vent microbial communities from Mid Atlantic Ridge, Atlantic Ocean - 356-284 | ecosystem: Environmental > Aquatic > Marine > Hydrothermal vents | place: Atlantic Ocean: Mid... | reverse complement strand
TCTCGTCTCTTTATTCCCCAAAACCTCAAAGCAAAAAATATAAGTTTTATCAATACTAAAACTAAATCAAATCATGCCAGATCCAATAAAATCCGTCCTCTTCGAAATCAAAACCCTATAAACCTCCTAAAATCACATTTAGCCGAAGGGATCAGGGCTGGAACTAATCATCATCCTTTCGTCAGATACGGCCGCAGTCATCATCCCTCGAATATTACCGTGGATGCTATAAATCCTTTATCGACCGAAAACGAATGAGTTTTATAATCACCAATCGCATTAATTTCGATGATAGACGGACTTCCCACTCTCGACGATGTCGATTACGATGGTAAATCCGTCCTGCTCAGAGTTGACATAAACGCTCCTATCGTGAACTCCACGATACTCGACACGACCCGTTTCGAAAGTCACGTTCCGACCCTCAGGGATTTGGAAAACGCTAAGGTCGTAGTCCTCGCACACCAAAGCAGGCCGGGGAAAAAAGATTTCACGACTCTCGAAGTTCACGCCAAGGTTCTGTCGGAACTTTTGGGGAGGGAAGTCGTTTACTTGGACGAGATATTCAGCAACAGAGTCGTTGAGGAAATAAAGAGGATGAAAGCCGGAGATGTTATTCTGCTCGAAAACGTCCGATTTTATTCTGAAGAGCAACTTAAGAGGAGTGCAGAGGAGCACGCGAACTCTCACATGGTAAGGAAGCTCAAGGATAACTTCGACCTCTTCGTAAACGACGCCTTTTCAGCCTGTCACAGGCCTCACGCCTCTCTAATAGGATTTCCTCCCGTTCTGCCGTCCGTAGTCGGAAGGCTCGTCGAGAAGGAGATCTCCGCCTTGAGCAGGGCTTTGAGGAGCGAGGGGAGGAAGGTCTTCATCTTGGGAGGGGTGAAGATAGAGGATGCGGTGAAGGTAATGAAGAACGTTCTTACCAAGGGAATAGCCGACAAAGTCGTTTTGACGGGCGTAGTGGCCAACTACTTCCTAATGCTCTCCGGAAAGGACATAGGAGAGGTGAACAGGAAGGTTGTAGAGGAGAACAAGGAAGGTGTGAACGATGAGGAGATGAAGGAGCTATACGAGAAGTTCAAGGACAAGATAGTTCTGCCGGTGGATGTCGGAGTTGAAGTAAACGGAGTAAGAAAGGATGTTCCCCTCGACAAGTTCGACGGAAGGGCGAAGATAATGGATGTAGGAATCGAGACTATATCGATGCTGTCCGAAGAGATACCCAAGTTCGACGTGGCGGTGATAAACGGGCCGGCTGGAGTTTTCGAGGACGAGAGGTTTACGTTGGGAACTTTTGAGATTCTAAAGGCGGTTGCTAAGGCCGGGTATTCAGTAGTTGGCGGAGGACACATATCCACGGCGGCGAGGATGATGGGAATAGACAAGAAGATGGATCACGTTTCCGTAGCCGGAGGAGCTTGCATAAGGTTCCTGAGCGGTGAAAAGCTGATAGCGTTGGAAGTTATAAGAGAGTATTGGGAGAAGAAGTGGAGCGAGGTCGTTGGAAAGAAGTAGTTACTCTATTCCTCTGCTCCTGAAAAATTCCTCGTATTCTTTTAACCTCTCCTTGACGACATCCACGATCCTCTTAATTATCTTCGTGCTCGAACAGAACTCGCAATCCTCCTTGGCAGTAATTCTAACGACTTTAGTCTTTAAACCCCTTTTCCTTAGCTCTTCTTCGAGCTTCTTCTCGTCGAAGTGCTGGTCGTGACCCAATGCTATTATATCCGGTTTTAGTTCCATTATCGGTTTGAACATGTCGTTCTCATCCCCCAAAATCGCCTTATCTACGGGTTTCAAAGCTTCAACGACCCTCCTCCTCTGCTCCTCTGGTATTATCGGTTTAGGTTTGTGTCTGACGTTTTTTTCTCTCGCTACGATCACTATTAGCTCGTCACCCAATTTCTTAGCCTCCTCTAAAAACCTTATGTGGCCGGGATGGATTATGTCAAATGTTCCAGTCGCTACGACTCTGACCATGCAAGCGAAATCGAGAGCATTTGAATAAAAGCTTTCCTAAGAATTTAGGAGGTATCTAAAAGCTAAGGCAAAGACTAAGAACGCGAGCATAATCCTTACGGCCTTCTCGCTCATTTTCCTCTGCATTCTCGCACCGCAATACATACCCGCAAAACCACCAATGCCGAAGAGGAAGGCGAGTCTCAGGTTCGGTGGATAACCCATGATTGTGTAGGAGACCACTCCAACTGAAGATGACACGAACGTGCTCAGAAGAGTCGCTCCGGCGGTGACGTATATCGGTAGGCCGAAAGTCGTTACGAGCAACGGCGTAATCAATGCTCCACCTCCGACACCGTAAGCTCCGGCCACTATTCCTATCAAGAACGACAGTCCGGTGATTATCGGCGGGCTGAAACTGAAAGTCTTACCCCCAAATTCGAATTCCATCCTAATAAGACTTCTTTTGACAATTCTCACTTCTCCTATATCATATCTTCTCTTTCTCGCAATTACGAGTCTAAAACCGAAGTAGAGCAGAACGATTCCAACGAACTTCTTGAATACGCTTTCAGGCATGAAATCTATCCTCAAAAGGGATCCCAAAACGATGCCCGGTATGCTTCCGGCGAGTATCGAGACCGCCAACTCCGGCAGAAATCTACCCTCCTTTCTGTATCTATACACTCCGCTCGGGATGGCTATCAGGTTGTAGGCCAAATTAGTCGAGCTCGCCATCGGTGATGTTATTCCTAAAAGGGAGATCTGAATCGGAAGTAGTAGGAACGCTCCAGAAATTCCGGCTTGGGAGGTGAAGAACGCGACCAGAAACGCTATTACTGATTCTATCATAAGTTCTCGTGCTGGTAACTTCCCTCGTAAGGCTTAGTCTCGCAACTTAACTTTACAAAAACCAACTGCATTATCCTCGCATTTCTTCTCAACCATATTCCGTTTTCGTTGTAAACGACCAATCCAACTTCACTCCTCCCTCTGTAACCGGCATCCCACACGGCTGTAAGAATGTTCGCTCCTACTCTTATGAGAGTAGATCTCGGCCTACCAAAAGCCATAAGGTTTTTCGGCAGATTTACGACCTCGTTCAAATAGACCTTGTAAAATCCTTTGGGCAGAAACACCCAGCCTTCGTCGTCGAAAGGAATATCCTCGACTTCGGGCAACTCCTTAGAATGGAAATCGATTCTCGCAGTTCCCTTTATTCTCGCAACCTTTCTCAGAGTGCAGTCGAAACCGTTAGGCTGAAGCTGGACTTCCAGATCTATGTAGTCCTCTATGAGCTTGTCGTGGAGGATTCTCTTACGAATGTCCTCCATACACAGAACGCTCCCAAACGGCAGATCGAACACCTCCGCGTAGGGCTTAACATCCAGAACGGGACTTCCCACGATCGCGTCCAGCCCCTGAACAACTAACTTTCTCCCATCGACCTTTAAAAGCCTAACCGCGGTCATGCCTATTCTATTAGGCCTCTTAGGAGAACGAGTGGAGAAAGCTCCTTTAACCCCCTTACCCTTGCGAGGATGAACGAGTAACGCCTCTTCCGCTTCGTGAAAGTGGTAGAGGATCCACAAGAGATCGTGCCTGTCCAAACCCTTCAAAGCTGGTTCGAATTCGGGAAGAATTTCTACCACATTTTCTTCAACGACGAAGCCTATCGGTTTTAACTCTATTTCCATGACTGTCGTTAACGGCTAAAATTTAAAATTTTCCTCTATTTCGAGTCCGTCCATAATATAGTTCGGATCCGTGTAACGTCTGACGAGTCTTTCCATCCAGCGTTCAGCCCTCTCAACGTCCGCTCCTAAAATTTCGAAGAATTCCATTATCTGCCTCTTGGGTCTCATTTCGTAGAAATCGGAAGCTCCGGACGTTAAAACGAAGGGGGCGTCGAACTTCCTTACTATTCTAATCAAATCGATAGTTTCCTCAACGAGTCTCAGCCTTCTCAATCCCTCCGAATTCAGGAATTTGGAAATGGAAATCTCTATCGCAACGTCCTTCTCCTTCGCCATCTTAACCGTAACGTAGTCCATCTCCCTTCCCGGAAAATCCAGAATGAGATCGACCCTCCACCTCATTACGGCACTTCTGATAACCTTTAAATCTCCGATGACACCTACCATCCAATTCCTCTTAGCCCTTCTCAGCTTTTCTATCAGTTCTTTTCCGTTTTCCGCCCTTATTAAGTAACCTTTAAGAACGGAATCTGGAAGTTCCGACGGATTCTCCGAAAAGACTACGAACCTTTCAAAACCCAGATTGTAAGCCCTCGAATCCGGGACGAACCTTACGAAGTCGATCATCGGTATCCCTTCTCTATGAGCTCCTTCGCCGCCTCCATTATCTTCTCCCTCTTCGCCGGATAAGTGACTATCTTAACCTTGACGACTATCGCATCCCCTCCCTCCGTGAGCTTGACCTCCCCCAGATACGCCTTCTGCTTGTCTATCCTTATATGTAAAACTCCCTGAGCGTCCACCTTTTCTTCGAGAAGGTTTATCAGAAATCTCCTCTGATCTCCCAAAAGCTCCATCAGATAGTTCCAGAACTCCTTTATTTCCCTCCTCTTCTTCAACTCAACCTCCAAGTAGAGCAGGGGATTTCCGAAGTGCCCCTTCGCTTCGCTGACCATTATCTCGAATTCGAACGGAAATAGGGTGGCCATGGCTTCTCCTACCTTCTCCTTATCCTCCGTAGAATAAACGACCGCCGAAACCGTGATCCACTCGATCTTGAAGTTCATGGCAAGATGGTCTGATCCCGAATGCAACATATACGTTTCGTAAGTACTTTGTTGAAAATTAGCTAACTGCTTAGCCAGCCAATATGAACGATTTTGTGATGATTTGCAGAGTCTGTTTGGAGATTATAAGAACTACAAACGATCGTAAACCCTCTCCCTCTTATCGACTAAAAGAACGGAAACAATCTTGTTTTTCTTATCGACGTGGTAGATAATGCGATAATTCCCGACAACGATTCTGTAAATGTTCTTCTTTCCCCTAAGCTTCTCGTAGGGCTGAGAAAATGGATCGCTCAACTTCTCAATTGCTTGGAATACCTTCTTTTTGTCTTTTTCTCTTAGATTTTCGAGGAACTTCAAAACTCTTCTGTGAAGAAACACCTCAAACATTCAACAACCTCTTTGCGGTCTTTAAATCAATGAGATCGAGTTCTCCTTTCTCGTAGGCTTCCAAATCCTTCTCAATCATTTTAAGCTCTTCTTCGCTCAAATCAAAGAATCCCATAAAGTTCTCAATCTTTTCATCGATCTCATCAAGTTTCTCTTTAATTGCTTTAAGCAATTCCAAAACTTCACTCATACTTTCAAATTTGTAAAGTTAGGATAAAAATTTATCTCCATGATCTTTGGCATTAATTTTCAATAGAGCAATACAGAGCATTTCGCAAACGTTATCGGGTCGTTCGGGGATTCGCTGGTATGCCCAAGTTTTCTCTTACTATCGGAAACACCGTATCTTTAATCGCTCTGATTTCCGCCGTTACGTTGGCGAAGAACGCATACCTTTTAGATTATCCCTTCAGGATCGTAGTTTTGATCGTCTGCTGGTTTGCAATGCTCTACTTCTCCCACTGCCTCGGCCACTATGTCGTCGGCAGAATTTTGGGAATAAGGTTCAGATACTACTTTTTATCGAAATCCATGCTGTCTAAAGCTGGAATTCCGATTCTATCCAAGCTGATGTCTGCGAAGGTCTTCATGACCCTCAAACTCGCGGAAAGGCCGAAGGGGTTGAGGGGTTTCGTGATGTTCCTCGCAGGCCCCTTGGCTTCGATGTTCTCTCCTCTCGTTATCGCGTTCATCGCCGGTTACGATCCAACCTCGTCGAAGATTCTCTTCGCTTTGACCATAGCGAACGCCGTGTTCTCGGGTTTCTTCAGCTTCAGGCACGGATGCATACGCAAGGCGATCGAATGTCTCGGATCGACAAATTAGTTAAGTCCATCGTCCGATCGGGTATCATGATAATCGTCGAGGAGCAGTTGAAGGGTAGAAAGGGCGAGATCAAGCTGATTCCCGAGAATTTGGACGATCTCTGGCATCTCAAGTTTATAATCGAGCCCGGAGACATCGTGTTCGCTTGGACGAAGAGGGTAAGGGAGAGCTCAGACAAGCTTAGGAGCGACAAGGAAAAGGTCACAGTCAGGCTGGGTATAGAGGTGGAGAGGGTGGAGTTTCACAAGTTTGCCAACAGGTTGAGAATAACGGGTAGGATAGTCGCCGGAGTGGAGGATTCAGGTTATCATACGATAAACGTTCCCGTCGGGAAGGAGATAAGCGTAATCAAGGAGGAATGGAAGGAGGAACAGCTTAAGAGGATTAAGGAGGCTGAGGAAGCTTCGAAGAGACCCGAAGTCGTGATAGTTACGATAGAGGAGGGTGATGCAGTCGTAGGGGTTGTGAGGCAGTGGGGAGTTGAGGAACTGACGAACGTTTCGATGGGATACGGGAAGGAGAGCTCTGCAAGAATCGAGTTCTTTCACGAGGTCATGAGACAGCTTGAGAGCATCGATTTCAGATATTTAGTCGTCGCCGGCCCCGGATTCACGAAAGAGGATTTTGCGGAATTCTTGAAGGAACACAAGCCTGATTGGAACGTAATAACGTGCGACGCTTCCGGCATAGGGACGAGAGGATTTTTGGAGGTTCTGAAGCGTGGGATTCTGAACAGAATAGTCGGAGAAATAAGGTTGGCGGAGGAGGCGGAATACATCGACGTTCTGCTCGAAAGGATAGCCAAGAACGACAGAGTTGCATACGGGCTTGAGGAGGTTAAAAGGGCGTTCGACTACGGAGCCATAGAGGTTCTGCTGATAGCGGACGAATTTTTGAGGGAGCAGAGGGAGAAGTGGGATATAGACGGGTTCATGAGAGATGTGGAGGCCATGAAGGGGAAGGTCGTAATAATGAGCACGGAATTCGAGCCGGGGCAGAGGCTGATGTCTTTGGGAGGGATAGCCGCTCTGCTTAGATTTCCCATAGAGTAAAAGTTTAAATTCAACGAAACGTATCTTTAACCATGAGAATCTTGGTCGTCGCCGACATACACGAAACGCCGGTTAAGTTGCCTCAGGATGTGGATGCGATTTTTATAGCCGGAGACTTCACGAACGCTGGCGGTGCGGAGTTTGCGGAGAAGGTCCTCGATTCCATAAAGGTAAAGGTTTTCGCCGTTCCGGGTAACATGGATAGGAAGGAGGTTTTGGATTTACTCGAGGAGAGGGGTGTTTCCATTCACGGAAAGCTCGTAGATTTAGAAGGATTCAAGGTTTTCGGATTCGGAGGAAGCTCCGTAACTCCGTTCAACACGCCCATGGAGTTCGACGACGAAAAGATAGAGGAGGCCATAGCCGGATTCAAGGCTGACATAGCCGTATTTCACGATGTTCCCAACGGATACTTCGACTGGATAGGCGACAAGAACGTGGGAAGCGTGGCGATAAGGAAGTGGATAGAGAGCGTGAAACCGAAGCTCGTATTCTGCGCTCACATCCACGAGCATAAGGGAGTGGCGAAGCTTGAAGATACTCTGATAGTTAAGGTTCCGCCGGCAAGCAAGAAAGAAGGAGTTCTGGTGGAATTCGACGACTTAGAAAACGTGATAGTGAGGTTCGTTGAACTACATTAGTCCTAACGCCTCCAACTCCTCGGCAATCCTTTCCACAGCCTTCCTCGCGTCTTCCGGATCTTTTCCTCCCGTAACAACCATTTTTCCCGATCCGAAAATGAGAACTACGACTCTTGGATTGTCGAGTCTGTAGACGAGTCCCGGAAACTGCTCTGGTTCGTATTCTATGTTTTCCAGTCCTAATCCTATCGCTATGGCGTTTAAGTTCAGATCGACTCCCAAGTCCGCCGATGCTACGATGTTCTGAACCTTCACTTCCGGTTCTTCTATGACCGGAATCCCCAAGCTCCCTATTATCTTCACAACCTGCTTTACCGCCCTCCTTGCATCCTCAACGGATTTGGATCCGGTGCAAACGACCTTTCCACTCCTAAAAACTAAAGCCGCAGCTTTCGGATCTTTCGTTCTTAAAACCAGTCCCGGAAACTGTTTCGGCTTGTATTCGGCATCTTTGATCTCTCTCGCTATTTTATTCAGATCTATGTTTTCCCCTATCTGCGTGGAGGCTACTACATTCTCTATCTTAATTTTAAAGTCCCTTTTCATAGCGGTTCACCCTTAAATAGACTTTATAAACTCTATATATACCTTTGCTCGATACGATGTTCGAGTGGATCTTCGAGAAACCCAAGGTATGGATAATCGTGATCGTGAACATCGTTGGGGCAATATACGGCTGGTATTACTACGAATACCAACTGCTGTCGAGTCCGATCTACTTTTGGCCGTTCATACCCGACTGCCCGAATTCAGCTTTGCTCGTTGCCTTAGCTTTGATCCTAACGGCTAAAGGGAAGAATAACGATTTTTTGAGCTTCCTCGCATCGTGCAACGCGTTTAAATACGGGATATGGACATGCTTCGTGATAATACTATACGCGGATTACTTCCTGAGCCCAGAAAGGAGATTGCTCTATTCCTGCATGTTCGTATCCCACGCTCTACTCGCCCTCGAAGCGATTCCGATCGCAAAATCCGTTAGATTCAGCAGAAAGTGTTTTTTCGTGCTGGTTTTACTTCTGCTGAACGATTTCATGGATTACTTCTTGGGAACCCATCCATACATGCCCCTCTCCCACTTAAAATTGGTCGAAGCGTTCACGTTTTTCCTGAGTTTCTTCTCTTTCTTTGTTCTTAAAAGAGCCGCCGCCGGGATTTGAACCCGGGACCTGGTGATTACAAGTCACCCGCTCTACCAGGCTAAGCCACGGCGGCTTAAAACGGTAGAAAGCTGATTTGAATTTAACGGTTACGGTTATAAACAAAACCCTCGCCCGCTTTACGATGTCCGAACTTACGGCGAAGGAAATAGCGGAAATCATTTTAGAAATTAGAAAAAAACTTATCAGAATTTTAGCGATTATAGTGTCCGTCTGGGCGATCTCCTTCACGTTTCTGACCGACCTGATAATAGAGAAGGTCAAGGAGGATCTGCTCCCTAAGGGTGCGCACCTGATCTACCAGTATCCCCTCGAACCCCTCATGCTGAAACTCAGGATATCCCTATACTTGGGTATAGCTGTCGCTATGCCCTACGTAGCGTACACAGTTTACAGAGCTCTGAAAGAGAGGACAAACCTCTTGGATAACGTTCGAATAAGCAGGACTACGGTCTTCAAGTATCTGGTGGTGGGTGCTATTCTGTTTGTCTGCGGAGTCGCTTACGGTTACGTGATAATGCTACCCCTTTTCATGAAGTTTCTATACGAACTCGCCGTCCAGCAGGGGGCTCTCGCATACTACACAATTTCTGACTTCGTAGGATTCGTTGTTTTAATGCTCGTTGTATTTGGTTTCGTCTTCGAGATGCCTCTAATAATGTGCATACTCGTCGGAAACGGAATAGTAAAATACGAAACCCTGCAGTATTACAGGAGGCACTTATACGTTGCGTTCTTCGTTATTGGCGCGGCGATAACTCCTCCCGATGTTTTCACGCAGTTGATGGTTGCAGTTCCTATGGTTGCTTTCTTCGAAATAAGCATGATCGTTATCAGAGTGTTATACGGAAAGGGGTGATGGTATGGATCTCTGCATAAGGCCGATTGGAAGGGTTGATGGGGATGTGGTATCCTTCCTCAGGGATACTTTGAGAAAGGTCTTCGGATGCTGTAAAGTTCTGATACCGATGGAAGTTCCGATGGACGCATACGATCCTATAAGGAATCAGTTCGAATCTACGAAAATACTGTTCAAGTTAACGCCTCTATGCGAAGTAGTTTTGGGCGTTACGGAAGTCGATCTTTATGCGGATGGGCTGAACTTCGTTTTCGGGGAGGCGGAGGTGGGGGGAAACAGGGCGATAATATCCCTCCACAGGCTAAGGCCCGAATTCTATGGTGAAAAACCCGACATAGATCTGCTGAAGTTGAGAGCACTGAAGGAGGCCATGCACGAGATAGGGCACGTTTTGGGGTTGTTGCACTGCAACGATCCCAAGTGCGTCATGCATTTCTCCAACTCGATAATAGACACGGATCTCAAGGATTGGAAGTTCTGCGAGAGATGCAGATCAATTCTAAAAAGGAAAGGAATTGAACTGAATTTGTAATCACGTGTCCTGAAGCTTTCCGCTCAGGTAATCGTCGTATGCCTTTAGATCCAATAGACCGTGCCCGCTGAAGTTGAAAAGAATAACTTTCTCCTCACCCTCCTCCTTCGCCTTCAGAGCCTCATCTATCACCACCCTTATCGCGTGATTCGTCTCCGGAGCCGGAACTATTCCCTCGGTTCTCGCGAACAGAACCCCCGCTTCGAACGTCGGAATCTGGCTTACGGCCCTCGCCTCTATTATTCCGTGCTTGACGAGAATGCAGAGAGTGGGAGCGTCGCCGTGATACCTCAGACCTCCGGCGTGTATCGGGGGCGGTATGAAGTCGTGGCCGAGCGTGAACATCTTGAGGAGTGGCGTTAAACCGGCCGTATCTCCGTAGTCGTATCTGTATTCTCCCTTCGTGAGAGTCGGGCATGCTGTTGGCTCGACGGCTATAATCTTTATCCCGTCCTTCATCGCATCCCTTACGAACGGATAACACAAACCGGCAAAGTTGCTCCCTCCGCCGACGCAACCCACGATTACGTCCGGCTTCTCATCCAGAAGTTCGAGTTGCTTCTTCGCCTCAAGCCCTATGACCGTCTGATGCAACAGAACATGATTAAGAACGCTTCCCAAGCTGTAGTTCGTGTCGTCGTGCTTTACCGCATCCTCTATCGCCTCGCTTATCGCTATCCCCAAGCTTCCGGGGTTGTCGGGATCCTTTTCAAGTATCTTCCTCCCCACTTCGGTCCTATCGCTCGGAGACGGAATAACTTCCCCTCCCCAAGTTTCCATCAGAACCCTTCTGTAGGGCTTTTGATAGTAGCTCACCTTTACCATGTAAACCGTGCACTTCAGGTCGAAGAGCTTGGTTGCGAAGCACAAGGCGGATCCCCACTGTCCCGCTCCGGTTTCCGTCGTTAGCCTCTCCACTCCTTCCTTAGCGTTGTAATACGCCTGAGCAACCGCCGTATTCGGCTTGTGGCTCCCCGGAGGACTTACTCCCTCGAACTTGAAGTAGATCCTCGCCGGAGTCTTCAAAGCCCTCTCAAGTCTCTCAGCGCGAATCAGAGGGGTGGGACGCCATATGGTGTAAACTTCCCTAACCTCTTCGGGAATCCGAATCCATCGCTCCTCAGAGAACTCTTGGTCTATCAAAGCCTTCGGAAAAATTGGTTTCAAGTCTTCGGGCTTTACTGGCTCCTTCGTTACGGGATGCAGAGGAGGTGGAAGTTGCTCCGGCAGATCGGGAACTATGTTATACCACCTTTTTGGCAGAAACTCCTCGCCCATCACTACCTTTTTCATGCTTTGTCAAGGATTGGCAAGAATTGATAAGTATTTTGCTCATTCGAACCCTTTTAAAAAAGCTTTTACGTTCTTTCCCAAAACTTTACAGTTGTAACCTCCTTCCAAGACGGCATATCTCCTTCCAAAGCAGTTTTCTTCGGCGTATTCCTTTATGATCCTTCCGATCTCCATGTAATCCTCCGTCTCCAAGTAGTATCCCCAATCCATCTTGTGCTTGTCGAATCCGGCTGAAACAGCTATTATGTCGTATTCTACAGTCTTCAGCACGTCTTCTATGCTCGATATATCATCCCCGGGCATGTGATGGTAAACTACTCTCTTATCCATGCAAAACGCGTTTGCCGTCCCGTCGCCAAAGTGAAGGTCGAAGTCTACTATTACCGCCCTTTTTATCAGATCTTCACGCATGAGTTTCCTAACAGATATGGCCACATTGTTGAAGTAGCAGAATCCCCATCCTCTGTCTGGGCTCGCGTGATGTCCGGGAGGCCTTATAAGAGCGAACGCTGGCTCTTCAATCGCTATTTTTGATGCCGTTATAGCTCCTCCGACTGCCAAAACTGCTATGTCGTAGACTCCCGACTCCTTAACTTCTTCTACGTATTCCGGTGTGTGGACGAGCAAAACATCTTCGAGCTTTGCCGGGGTTGGAGTTACGAACTCGTAGTCCTTTTCGATCTCCTCTAAAATGCACTCCAACCTTCCCTTGGATGCCGCGGGATCGTTCGCGTATACTTTTAGATAATCGGGATGAAATACGACCTTCATAAAAAATGGTTAGAACATTTCTATGAACGGTTCCTCGATGTCTACCATAGCGTTCACAATAAGCTCGACGAGGCCTCCGTAGTATATACCGCACTTCATCGTAGCCTGATAGTGGTCGAGCATGTCTCTAATTGCACCCTTGCAGTTCGAGCACGGTGCACACACGTATTTCTTGATGCTCGGATCTATGCAGTCTTGGAATGCCGTTAGTATCTGCTTGAACTTCATCCTCGTGGCAACCTTGTTCCTCCACTCCGGGAAGTTCATCGAAGTCATTATTGCGAACCCGCTTCCACCTCCACAGCAGTAGTTGTAAACGCCGTGTGGCTCCATCTCCCTGAACTGCGGGCAAATCTCCCTCAGAATCTTCCTCTGAGGCTCGACTATACCCATGAGCCTGACCATGTTGCACGGATCGTGCAGAGTGACTGGGAAGTTGTTCTTCTCAGGATCCAAGTTGAGCTTTTTCTTTCTAACTATGTCCCAAAGTATCGGCATGCAACTTTCTCTTGGAATGTTGTACTCATCCACTAAAATTCTGTCGGCGACTACGCACAGAGCCTTGTGTGCATGACCGCACTCTCCAACCACAATCCTGTTCACGTCGAGCTTCCTTGCAACCTCAACGTGCTTCATCGCGATCCTCGCAAGCTGGACGTCGTCATACCAAACTCCGTAGTTGACCGCATCGTATCCTACAAGTTCGCTGCTCAAAGTCCAGCTTATTCCGGCCTCTTCGAATATTATGGCAAACGCAGCCGGATTTTCGGGCCAGCTCAGGTATTCTCCTGCGTTGTGTATCAGCAGTATGTCCGCTCCCTTCTCGTCTACGGGTATCTTTATGTTCTTGCCAGTCCTTTCCTTTATATCATCCTCTATGAATTCGATTATGTCCTTGAATCCTTCTGGAGTCAAAGCTGTCGAGGATCCTACCTTGAGTTGCTGGACGGTTCCCAGTTCGTGCAAAGGCTTAGGTGCCACACCCATCTCCTGACTGAAAAGCTTTCTGATCTCATGGGCAATCAGACCGTTGTCCACGCCTATCGGACAAACCTGAGTGCATCTCCTGCACAGAGTGCACCTGTAAGCCAATTCGGCAAGCCTTGCGATTGTGTACCAGTTGAGTTCTATATCTCCACTCACGAACTTCCCGAAGATCTTTCCGGCCGGGGTTAGATACTTCTTCCAGATCCTCCTCAGAACTTCACTTCTGTAAGTGGGTCTGTAGATCTCCTTCCTTCCGCTCGCCAAATAGATCGGACAAGCCTCGTTGCATGTCTGACATTTCGCACAGTATTCGAGCGAAAGCAGTAAAGGCTGGAGGAAAGTCCAGTTGTTCTCCTTATCCAAGAGCTTCTTCAATCCTTCCAAAAACCTCTGGACGAGCCTTTGTTCCTCATCTTTATTCTTAGGTTTATCGAACGGAATATCTATCGCTATGTATCCATCGAGTTCGGTGATATACCTTTCCCTCCACTCCTCCTTCGGCTCGGTAAGCGGAGGTTCCTCTCCCGGCTTATCGTATGGCGGGGGTAATTTCATCAGATCCTCAAGCCTAAGCTTTATCAACTGTTTCGACGGCTTGGAAATATCCTTAATACCAACCTCCTTCGTCATGGCTTCCACCTCTCAATAACGTCCAACTTAGGATTTATCGCCTCTTCAGCCCAAGTCCTTCCGGCAAAATGCGGGGCGGACCAGCCCACTCTGAACTGCAAACACCTCCTTACTTTCTTCTCCACTTCGCTACCCGGCTTGTTGATCTCGTCCTCCCAAAGGACCTTGTGGAAGGTGTAGTATTTGCCTATGTAGTGCGCGAGCTTCGTGAACGGGATGTATACGAAGAGCAGTTCGAGGAGTATGAGGTGAATCAGTATCGGCTTCGGCAACGGTGGCATCGGATAGGAGCCGAAAGAAACGAGGCTGAGCATGTATTCCTTCGCTATGTCGAAGTTAGGATCGAACTTTATCCAAGCGAACAGCCCCGTAAGCAGGACTACCAAGGCGAATAGCAGGTTGAAAACCTCTACACCAGCGCTGTATTCCCTGAGTTCCCAGCTTCCGACCCTCTTAGCGAGTAGTCCAAGGCAACCCAATGTGGCGGCTATTACTCCTATCGCACCGGTGATCATGATTAACGCATCCGCTATCGGAAGCAGGCTCTGAACTCCCGCCAATACTAACAAAGCCCTAACGAACAGCAGAGCCATCCAGACGAGTATCAGGTATATTCCAGCATGGAATGGCCAAGAAACCACCCATAGATCCCTCTTGTTCTGGAACATCCTCTTTATGAACAGCATCTCCTCCAGCATCTCCTTAAGCTCGTTCATCTTATCGTGCTTCCTTTCCAGTTTCCATATGTTCTGGTATTCGAAGAAGCTACCGCCGTGTTCATGTTCCGGTTCGTGCGGAACCGGGTAGAGTTCCCATCTGAGATGAATGGGCATCGTTGCATATTTGATGAATTTCCACAGCACAACTATTACGAAAATTGCAAAGGACACATATGAAGAAATCTGCAGAGCGTTCAGCATTTGCGCATCACCTCTCCGATTTATCATTATTATATCCTATATAAGGTTTTTTATTTTCGTTAAATTAATCCGAAAAGCGTTTCTAATCAATTCGAGCATTCCTTTCAGATGGACATACCCCGAATCGTAATAGCGGGTGTAAAGAGTAAGATAGGAAAGACGACGATATCTATAGGTCTGATGAGAGCTCTGAGCAACAGAGGATATGTCGTTCAGCCATACAAGGTGGGACCGGATTTCATAGATCCGATATATCACTACTACGCGACGGGTAGGTATTCCCGCAACCTCGACGACTTCATGCTTAGCGAGGCTGATTTGATTGAGACTTTCGAGAGAAACTTTAAGGGTGCCGATATTGCGATAATAGAGGGAAAAACGGGTTTATACGATTCTCACGACGGTGTCGATGAGAAGGGTAGCACGGCTAGAGTTGCTAAGATTTTGAGAGCTCCCGTAATACTGATAGCAGATGCTGAAAGAATAAACAGAAGTTTAGCGGCGGCCCTTTTAGGTTACAAGCTTTTCGATCCCGATGTGGACATAGAAGGCGTGATATTGAATAGGGTGGGTAATCCAAGGCACGCGAGGAAAGTAAGGACAGCAGTCGAAAGTCTCGCGAAGATGAGGGTTTTTGGCGTAATTCCGAGGGAGAAAGTGGACATGCCGTATCGGCATTTGGGTCTCGTTCCGGCGCATGAAAGGGAGGAGCTCGAAAACTTACTCGATTTCCTCGCCGAAATCGTTGAAAAATATGTTGATATAGATTCCATACTGAAAGTGGCTCGAAACGCTCCAGAAATCGATGAAGTGAATGAGAATCCTCTGTTTTCGCACGAACGAACTGGGATTAGGGTCGGCGTAATAAGGGACAAACCGTTCTCGTTCTACTATCAGGACAACATCGACGCACTCTCCGCCAAGGCAGAAGTTGTAGTAATAGATTCTTTAAGGGACAGAAAGCTACCGGATGTGGATGCGCTATACATAGGCGGAGGTTTTCCAGAAGTATTCGCTGAGGAACTCGAGAAAAACTATTCGTTCAGAAAGGATGTATATGAGTTCTGCTATTCTGGAAGGCCAGTCTACGCGGAATGCGGGGGGTTGATGTTCTTGGGAGAAAGCATAGTTGTGAACGGCGATGAATACGAAATGATCGGATTCTTTCCCTTTAAAACCGAAATGCACGATAGATTTCAGGCTTTAGGATACTGCGTTTACAGAGTTGTGAGATCGAACGTCGTGAGCGAGGAGGGAGATTCGATCGTCGGACACGAGTTTCATTATTCTAAGGTAATTCCGACAGGAAAACTGGACTTCGCTTACAGGGTCGAAAGGGGTAAGGGGATAGATGGAAAGCACGACGGCGTTGTAAAGAAGAACACGCTCGCGAACTATATCCACGTTCACATCCTATCGTATCCGAAGATGGTTGAAAGGTTCTTGGAAGTCGCCAAGTCGTTTAAACGTGAAGATATATAAATAATAAATCGTGAAAATTTCGGGAAGTTGAAAAAGTTTCTTTGAATATAAATGTCGTATAATTAAAAATAAAAGTGGTTAGACACAGCCGGTTGGCTTCGGCAATCCGGCAATTCTACAAGCGTCCTTAGCTGGTCCTTGCGGGAACAGTTTGTAGATGTACTGCAAGTCGCAGTTCGGGTTTACTTCCTTCTTGCAGAACTTTACGAGCATTCTTATCGGCGGAGCGACACCGTACTTCAGGAAGTATTCTCTAATGTATTTTATAATTTTCCAGTGCTCTTCCGTCAACTCGATAGCCGGACCGAACCTCGTGTCTTTAGCCAAAGCCTCCGCAACTTCTTCGTCCCATTCCTCCCAGTCCTGCAGAAAACCGTCTTCGTCGAGCTTAAGCTTCTTACCTTTTACCTCTAATTCTGGCATTCGTTCACCCCCATCATTTAAAACCATTCGTTCGCATAAATAATTTACGGTATTTCTCCTTCTTTACGGTCATCTATTCCCTCCCTTATAGACTATTGTTAAATCGGGTGCAACTTTCTTTCTGGGCTGAATATCGTTAACTTTTGGTTTACCAGATTAAAAACCAAAAAATTAATAAATTCTAAGTTAAAAATGGACGGAGAAAACCGCCCGAAGGCGATAGAGATCCTTAAAATGGGTGATTTAAATGAAACAATTGATCAATTCTAAAAGGAGGGAAGAGGTATGATCTCAAGGCGTAAGTTTTTGGTATTGGTCACCGCAAGCGCGGCAACGATCGCAACTGGAAAAGCATTGTCATTCGGTGAAAAGAGGACGGAAAGCGAACTATCGAAATACAAGTGGGCTATGGTCATCGATGTGGACAAGTGCACTAAGTGCGTCTTGGACATAATGAAGAAGGAAGGAATAGACGACATAGAGAAGGTTAGACCTCCCTGCATAAAGGCGTGCGACCTCGCAAACAACGTTCCTCAAAGCGACAAATACTACTACAGCTTCATACGCTTTTACATGGTGAAAGAGACGGAAGACGCAAAACCTCTGGTATTTCCCGTGATGTGTCAGGAGTGCGAACACCCTGCCTGCGTTGAAGTTTGCCTAACTAAGGCGAGCTACAAGAGGGAAGACGGTATAATTGTAATAGATCTGCACAGATGCATAGGTTGTAGGTATTGTATGATAGCCTGCCCATACAACGCGAGGAGGTTCCTCTGGGAGCCGCCCGAGGAGCACTTGAAGGTGGTGAATCCCGAGGCACCGATAAGGAAGCACGGAGTGGTCATGAAGTGTGAGTTCTGCGATTGGAAGATAGACAAGGAGAGGAGCGAGGGTAAGGAACCAAAGCCCGTATGTGTTGAAGTTTGCCCGCACAAAGCGTTGGTATTCGGCAACTTGAAGGATCCAAACAGCGAGGTTTCGAAAATAATAAAGACGTCAAAGGTTCTTACTCTGAGGGCCTACTTGGGTACGAATCCGAAGGTAAAATACAAGCTGTGGGGTGATTGATTATGGGTGTTGAGGTTCCGAAAATCGATTTCAAAAAGATCGACGGCAGTTCTCCCGGATACTATGCCATCTGTGCTATATGGCTTATTATCTGTCTCATCGGTGTTTACGCATATATTCAGCAGTGGATCCATGGAGAGCAGTTGACCGGTCTGAACAACCAGGTTCCGTGGGGGTTCGGAATCGCAGCGGTTTGTTACTACATAGGTGCGAGCGCTGGGTCGCTGATAGTTTCGGCGTTGTCGGGACTTTTCGAGAAGGAGGAGTTCAAGATATTCTCAAGGAGCGCAGCATTCTTCGCGGCCGCGATGATCGTCGCTGCTATGGGCGCAATCTTTACGGACATAGGAAATCCCGAAAACAGCGTAAACTTCCTGATACACTTCAACCCGACGTCGATCTTCTCTTGGAACGCCTTCCTGTATTCGAGCTACTTCGTGGTCTGTTGCGTTTACCTGCTGGCGCAGTTTGAGGAGAAGAAGTTTCTTACGAGGTGCATTGCGGTATTTGCAGTGGCTTGGGCAATTCTCGTCCACAGTGGAACCGGTGGTATAATCGGATTCATATACTCCAACGACTTCTACCACTCGTCGCTCACAGTTCCACTGTTCATAATATCGGCTGTGGCGAGCGGTTTGGGATTGCTGATTCCGACATACATCCTGACGTTTAAGTGGACGAAGAGAGAATACGATCCGGACCTTCTCTGGACACTGACGAAGATAATGGGTGCGATGGTAATACTTCTGATATACTGTTTCATAGTCGAGGGATTCGAGAAGGGATACATGCCCGCAAGTCACGAAGCCTTCTTGAGAATGATAACCAGCCCAGAGACTCCTGTGGTTTACGTTTACTGGTTCGGTCAACTTGGACTGATGTTCTTGGCGTTGGCGATAATGCTTAGTCCGTTCAGAAGGAAGGATTGGGCTATGTTCACCGCGGGAATACTCGTAGCAATTGCGGTGTTCTGCGAGAGGTACGTTCTGATAGTTCCCGGACTGTCCTATCCATACGAGATATTCCCCGGATACGAAGTCGTCAAGCCGTTCCACATAGTCCCATACTATCCGAGCTGGACTGAGTGGGCGATCGTGCTTGCGTTACTCGCCGGAGCTTACTTGGCATACTGCATCGGAATTAAGATATTCGCGCTCTTGCCAGAAAAGGCGGTTAAGATCGAGGAGGTGAAGGAGAAATGACCTTCATGTATATTTTCTACGTTTTGCCATACGTGGCGTTCGCGATATTCGTTGTGGGAACGATATACAGGATTTTGGAGTGGGCGAAGTGTGCGGTTCCCCTCAAGATACCTACCACGGCAGGCCAACAACCCGCATTCAAATTCGTCAGGAGAACATGGATAGACAAGATAGACTCGCCGTCGAACAAGTTCTGGGCGTTCGTCAGGATGTTGTTCGAGGTCTTCCTATTCAGGAGTCTCTTCAGAAACACTAAATATTACGTTGAGAAGGCGGGCAAAAATGCCGACACAAGGTGGCTTTGGCTCTTCGCGATTCTGTTCCACTACTCCTTGCTAATAATAGTCATAAGGCATCTGAGATTCTTCACCAATCCTACGCCCAAGTTCGTTAGCCTCTTGGAGTACCTCGACGGAGTGGTGGGAGTTGCAATAGTTCCGCCGTTGCTTATGTCGAGCGTAATCGCTCTCGTTGCTTTGGCGTTCCTTTGGGGCAGAAGGATATTCTTGGCAAAGGAGAGGTGCATATCCCTGCCTTCTGACCACCTCATACTAGGATTCATGGCGGTCATACTCGTAAGCGGAATGCTGATGAGGTACATAGTTAAGATTGATCTCAGCTACGTCAAGATGTTCGCGCTGAGCATAATAACGTTCCATCCACCGAGCCCGGACGTTCTGAACCATCTCCACTGGCTGTTCCTGATCCACTTCACGTTCGTCTGCATAACGATAGCCTATCTACCGTTCAGCAAGGTTATGCACTTTGCCGGCGTATGGTTCAGCCCGACGAGGAACATGCCGAACGACAACAGGATGAGGAGGCACGTCAATCCGTGGGATCCGAATCCAGAAGTCCCAATACTTGCGAGAACGGGAATAGTCATCGATGGAATGGTATTCAAGACCAAGAAGCTCGACTGGGATACGTATTACGAGATGTATAAGGATCAGCTCGATGAGATTGCTGAGAAGAATTACACCCTCAAGCCCGAGTTGTGAGGTGGTGTGAATGAGTGAGGTTCCGGAGAAGCTTGAGATAAAGCAGAGGTTTCCGCTCTGGAAGAAGTGGTTGAAGCCCATAACGGAGAAAGATTACAAGCCGGGATTCTACAGCTACTTCGCACTGCCGAAACAGGTCAATTCCGATTTCTTCAAAATGCCGTTCGGAGATGTCGTTAGGGAGCCGCTCGAAAAGGACTGGAAGTTGCCGGAGAACTGGAAGGAGATAGTGCTCAAGGAAATGAAGGATACGATGAGGAAGAACAGGGGTTTCAAGCTGTTCATGGACATATGCGTTAGGTGTGGGGCGTGTGCGGACAAGTGCCACTACTACTTGGGAACCGGGGATCCCAAGAACATGCCCGTCCTTAGAGCGGAAACGGTGAGGACGGTTTACAGATACCACTTCACGCCTTTCGGAAAGATATTCGGCGAATGGGCTGGAGCGAGGCCACTTACGGAGGACGTCATAAAGGAGTGGTATTACTATCTGTATCAGTGTTCTCTGTGCAGGAGATGTTCGCTGTTCTGCCCATACGGAATAGATACGGCGGAAGTAGTTTGGTGGATGAGGAGGGTTCTCAGCAGGATAGGAATAAACCAGAGGTTCATGTGCATATCCATTGAAGCGTCGTCGAGAACAGGAAACCACTTGGGACTCTACGCTGGAGGTATGGCCGGTTCGATAGAGCAGGCGTTGGAAGAACTAAAGGACATAACGGGATTCGAGCTCCACACATACATAAACAAGAAGGGTGCGGATGCTCTATTTGTGGCTCCCTCGGCGGATTACTTCGCCACACCACACTGGTATGTTCTGCTTGGGTATCTGCTACTCTTCAACGAGTTGGAGGAGAAGTACGGCATAACAATAACTTGGTCAACGTATGCGAGCGAGGGTGGTAACTTCGGAACGTTCCACAGCTACGAAGCCGCACAGCTTCTGAACTCGAAGATTTACAAGGAGGCGGAGAGGCTGGGTGTGAAGTTTATAATAGGCGGAGAGTGCGGACACATGTGGAGGGACAAGCACCAGTTCATAAACACGATGAACAACCCACCCAAGCATGAGGAGTGGAGAAGGTTCTGGGAGGATCCGGACTTGGGTCAGATAAGCGCCGGGCTCAAGGGTATAAACTTGGGCGAGTTCATATCAGGGGAGCACGGGTGGATACACATTCTCGAATTGGTGGCCGCACTCATAGAGCACAAGAAGATAGAGATCGACAAGAGCAGAAACGACCACTGGAGGGCCACATACCACGATCCGTGCAATGTTGCGAGAGGTATGGGAATGTTCGAGGAGCCGAGATACGTCCTAAGAAACGTCATGAACCACTTCTACGAAATGCCCGAACACACGATAAAGGAGAAGACATACTGCTGTGCCGCGGGAGGTGGAATGCTCGCAGATGAACTCATGGAGCTCAGAATGAGGGGAGTTATGCCGAGGATGATGGCTCTGCGTTACGTTGTAAAGAAGTTCGGAGTGAACATAATGCTCACACCTTGCGCAATAGACAAGGCTCAGTTCCCGCATGCAGTAGAATACTGGAAGATTCCGGTCGAAATTGGAGGGCCGATGGAGATGGTAGGAAACGCTTTGGTGCTCACCGCTTTCGGCGAGAAGCCTGAGGATAGGAAATACGACTTGAGAGGAACGCCCATTAGGGAGGAGTGATATTATGTATCACAAGCCTTACGTGATTTTGGGAATTCTGGCATTCTTAGCCCTACTGGCCATGCCTTACTGGGTAACAGCCGGGAACATAAAATACGAGGATATACACAAAGAACTTGCTAAGCCGAAGGGAGTGAACTGCGTTGAGAACGTCAAGTGGATGGCTGCGAATCACATGGAGTTGCTGAACAAGTGGAGAGAGATGGCGGTTAGGCAAGGTATAAGGATAACCCACACAGAAACGGGAACTTACAACGTCAGCCTTACGGAGTGCTGGAAGTGCCACGACTACAATCATTTCTGCAAGAAGTGCCACGAGTTCATGGACGTAAGGCCCGTATGCTGGGAGTGCCACTACAACCCGGGAATGCCCTTCAAGACCGTTCACTTTAAGTAATCCATTTTTCAATTATTTCTTTTAGAAATTTTTTGCCCTCCTCCGAATCGAATAATGGCGGATTCCAATCCTCTACGATTTTCCTGCGCTTGAACCGGACGATTTTGCCCCCGAATTCCTTCTCGAATTCTAACTCCTTCCAATAAACCAGTATGCCTCTCCTCTGCCAAGTGGGCGTCTTCGCTGGGTTTATTCCTCGTGAATGCAAAATTTCATGTAATTCGGGACTCTTTTTCCCTTCCAAAAACTTCTGAACCTTTCTCCTATCGCCTATCTCCTTCAACAACGTATAAAATGCGTAGCTGTTCAAATGGTTTCTCCAGGCCTCGTCTTGCCTCCAAGCCAAGTAGTCTGAGATTTCATCCAGTCGTGCAAAAATGACTCTGCAATCGAACCCCACTGGAACGCCGATTCTAAGGCTGAGTCTGGACGAAAACTCGGATGCAATTATCGAGTCTATCTTTTCAAGTCTGTTGCCGAAAATACCCCTCATAAGAAAAGTAACCTCATCGCTGAATGTGAATGCGAAGCAGGCGTTGAACTCCCTCATAATTTCCCTGCAACAGTCTACCATCGCCTTTGCGAACTTCGAATCGTATGGCTTTTCAAAGCCTTCCAAAACTCTTGAAAAATTTCTTCCGTCCAAACGAACCAAAAATATATCTGGAACGAGGAGGCGAGAGTAGAGCTCACGGGACTTCCAGTTCCTTCTCTTCATGCTTCTTTCTCTTGAAAACGTCTTTGACTATTATTATATCTCCTACGGATTTTACGAGCCTATACGGGAGTATTACTCCAGGGGCCTTGGAGTCTATTATGGCTCTATTGAACTCCCCCAACGCCAATCCCCTTATCTGCCTTCTCTCCAGATCTATGACGACGTCGTTCACAACCCCGATATATCTTCCCTCGTCCGTGTAAACTCTGAGACCGAACAGGGTGGATATTTCACCGATCATCGAAAATCGGTTTTGTCGATAATATATATCGATTGTGCAAAAGTCTCGCGATAGCATAGGCGGGAAATACGTTCGCAACTTCTCCGTATATCTCAGATAAGGATACGTATTCGAGCCCAGCCATTTCCGCGGCGACTTTCAACAGGAACTCTCCGATCCCGCATCCAAGCACGATTTTGAGATCATACCTATCGGCCAGCCTCCTAATGCCCATCTCCAACCTCTTCAGCATCTCCTCTTTAAAGGCCCTCGCCATCTCCGAAACGTATTCTCTTCCAACTTCTTCCAAATCCGCACACACGCACCTCGCCAATCTTCTCATGCAACTCTCCAAATCCCTCCCTTTCCCGTCGGGAGTTTCGCAGATGTAGTCTTCCGGTCTTATGTCGCCCGTTACAACGAAAACGTCTCCAGATATCGAGAAGAATTCGGAAGACAACGGAGCATCGAATTGAGGGAGTATGTAGAATACCGGGGTTCTTAAGACGCCGAAGTAAAGCAACTCCCCCCTCTTGAGCCTCTCGTAGTCGGTTTTTCCCGCCTCTATTCCGTCCGTGACCGGGATGAGATCCGTGGTCGTGGATCCCATGTCCGCGAATAAGAATTTCCTCCAACCTTCTTTCAGCAAAAACTCGCACGACGCTACCCAGTTGCTCGCCATGAACATCTCGGGATTTTTTTCAACTTCTTCATAACTCCTGAAGTTCCCGTTCAGATCGAAAAACACCGGATCGAACACCCTTCGAACTATTCCGGCGACTTCGAGCACGCCCTTCCTCTTACTCTCAAAGACGTCCGAGAGCTCCGCCGTCATCACAACTCCGACGATGTCCGGGTCAAATTCCTCCTCGATCCTCCTGAGCGTGTCTTCGAGCTCGCCAAGTCTCTTCCAAATCGGAAGGTGGATTATTCTGAAATCTCCATCCGAATTAGCAACTTTTAAGTTTGCCCCTCCCACGTCAATCCCCAAAGAAGGCATCGAGCTTCACCTCTCCAAATACGAAGGTCTGGTAGTCGTATCCGACCGGATACCTCCTCAAAGCTATTTCGTGCGGTGGAAAGAAGTGTCCCAAGTGGGTCAAAACCGTCCTCCTCGCACCAACCTTCTTCGCCAGAGCCAAAGCCTCTTCCGCGTTCATGTGCTTTCTGAACTTCCCTTTAGGGGCTAAAGCTTCTACTATGAAGAGATCGGGATTCTCCATGAACTCCAAACTCTTCTTAGGTATGTCGGAATTCGTATCCCCGCTTACGACGACCACGTTTCCATCGCATTCTATTCTAACTCCGACGCTTTTAACGGGTGGATGGTTGACTTCGAACAGAACCACCTTTAGCCCGAAGAGCTCGAACTCCTCGTAGCACTCCACCTCTATCGGTTTGTATTCCATGAACTCCATGAACCTCCCTATCGATTCGTGTATATCCGGAAGGGTGTAAACTCTGACGTCGCTCTGAACTCTGTAGAAGTTTCCGAAGCCTCCGAAGTGGTCGAAGTGGCAGTGGGTCCATATTACGGCATCAACCCTATCCACGTTCGTATCCAAAAGCTGTCTCCTCATGTCGGGGGATGTGTCTATGAGGAGGGTTCTGCCGGCATGCTGAACCATCACCGAAAATCTCTTCCTCTCCCATCCTTTCAGCCTCGCGTCCTCACAAGTTCTGCAGTGACAGCCTATTACGGGAGTTCCCGTCGAATCTCCCGTTCCCAAGAGGGTGATCTTCATGAAACGATCGTCGGCAAAACGTATAAAAGCGATTTTGCAACCCAAGGTTTATGGAATACTCCTTGGTGTGCATAGAGTGCGGCAGGGTTTACGAGAGGGAGGACGTTTACACTTGCGAATGCGGAGGGCTTTTGGAAGTTAGAATAGAGGAGGCAGAAATAGACTTCAAGCTCGACGGGAGAGATTTAAGGGTTTGGAAATACGGATGTCTTCTGCCCGTCAGGATAAAGCCGGTGTCGTTGAGGGAGGGGGGAACACCCCTTTACGAATGCGAGAGGATAGGGAAGGAGGTCGGGTGTAGGGTTTACGTGAAGCACGAGGGTGCGAATCCTTCGGGTTCCTTCAAGGATAGGGGAATGACGGTCGGAGTTACGAAGGCGATAGAGCTCAAAAGAAATGCGGTAGCATGCGCATCGACCGGCAACACCTCTGCATCCATGGCCATGTATGCGGCCAAAGCCGGTTTGAAAGCTTACGTTCTTCTTCCGGCCGGAAAGGTCGCTTTGGGAAAGGTCGCTCAGGCTTTAATGCACGGAGCTAAGGTTGTAGGGATAAAGGGCAACTTCGATCAGGCTCTGGCTTTGGTTAGGGAGATCTGCGCTATGCAGGGCTTTTACCTGCTAAACTCCGTCAATCCCTTCAGGCTGGAGGGACAGAAGACGATAGCTTACGAGATCGTCGATGAGTTGGGATTCGTTCCGGATAAAGTAGTTCTGCCGGTAGGAAACGCGGGAAACATATCGGCGATTTGGAAGGGCTTTAAGGAGTTGAAGAGGTTCGGGCTGATAGATGAACTACCGAAGATGGTTGGAGTTCAGGCGGAAGGAGCGAATCCGATTTACAAGGCTGTTAGGGAGAGAAGGGAGGACATAGAGCCGGTTTTGAATCCGGAGACGATAGCTACCGCGATAAGAATAGGACAGCCCGTGAACGCTAAGAAGGCTTTGAGGGCGATATACGAATCGAAGGGAACCGCCGTTCAGGTGAGCGATGAAGAGATAACGAAAGCTCAGAAGGATCTGGCATCCATGGAAGGCATAGGAGTCGAGCCGGCATCCGCCGCATCCATAGCGGGATTGAGGAAGCTCGCCGAGAACGGGGAGATTGAAAGGGACGAAGTGGTCGTCTGCGTAACCACCGGGCACCTGCTCAAGGATCCGGAAGCTGTGCTAAGGGCCTGCGGTAGTCCGATAGAAGTTGAGCCGAAGGTAGAAGAGATTCTTAAGGTTTTGTAACTGTTAGGACTTCATCATAAATTTTCTAACCTCTCAGCTTAGTTTCGGCGGAAAGAATGGCTATAAAACGTTTTCCCGAAAGAGATATATTTTAACGATTTATTGTTATATCGATGTTCGCGTATCCGATGGAGGTCGTTTCGGACATATACGTTAGCAAGGTGGGCGGTTTCAGCTGTGAGCTCGACAAGGACGAGATAGGTATAAACGCGAAGGCTTTGGAGGTTAACACATCCATAATCGCGAACGAAACCTACGCCAAGTTGAGGTTTTTCGGCGAGAGGGCTTACCCTTACTTCTTCAAGAGATCGTTCAGAATAGTCGGGCTCGAAGAGAACATGGAGGGATACGAGTTCTCCCCAAACGGAGAGGTTGTTCTGCCTTCGGAGTTCGAAGATAAGAGCGTTTTGGGGAAGGACGTAATAATAAACACGGTCGAGAGCTTCAGAATAGATCAAGATTACGAAACCGTTATAAACGCGATCTTCCGCCACGCCCTATGCTCAGAAGGCCTAAGAAGAAGGAGTTGAAGGTTATAAACTCCGCCCTAAGAGCCTTCGGTTCTACGGATTTCCTGAACGAAAACGAGATAATGATTAAGGAGGGGTCTAAGGAAGCTTACGCACTCTCCAAAGATCTCGCGAAGTTCTTGGAGCTTTTCAAGCTCAACTACGTTCACGCGGGGATTAAAGTCGGAGAAGTAGGAAGTAGGAGGTTCAGGTTCAGCTTGGAGGGGACCTTTTACCTCGTAAAGAGGGATAAGAAGAAGGTCTTCGTGAACGATAAAGGGGAGATGCTGTTTCTCTACGGGAGGGACATATTCGCGGAATCCGTGCTCGATGTGACCGATGACGTCAAAGAGAACGACATAGTATTCGTTTGCAACAGGAGGGGAGACATATTGGGTGTAGGAAGGGCGAGGTTCGATGCCGGTAGAATCAGGAAGGTCGCGAAGGACAGGGTGGTGGTGGAGAACCTGGTGGACAGGGGGGAGTATTTGAGAAAAGAGAAAACTTACGATGCTTTTTAGCGTTTGCACATCTTAACGAAGTTTTCGATTATCCTAAGCCCCACTTTCCCGCTCTTTTCCGGATGGAACTGGAATCCGATGTAGTTGTCCTTAAACACTCCAGAAACGAACTCTATCCCGTATTCGGTCTTCGTCAAAACGAACATATCTTCCGTCACGAGATGATAGGAGTGGACGAAGTAAACGTAACTTCCGCTTTCGATTCCGTCCAAAACCTCGTGATCCCTAACTATCTCTATCTGGTTCCAACCCATGTGTGGAATCTTTCCCACGGAATTTGGAAACCTAACAACTCTGCCCGGTATTATGTTGAGTCCCTTGTGCAAGCCCCTCTCCTCGCTTTCGGTTGCGAACAACTGCATTCCCAAACATATTCCCAAAACCGGAACGTCGGCGTTCAAAATAAGATCGACGAACGGCTTTAAGTTTTCCATCGCCGGTTTGAAAGCTCCGACTCCGGGCAGAACTATACCTTCAGCGTTTTTTATAGTTTCGAAGTCGTTGGTAACTATCGCATTACCCCCGACGAACTCTATCGCCTTGCGTATGCTCCTTATGTTTCCCACGCCGTAGTCTATTATGGAGATCATCCTCAAAAATTTCGAAATCGAATTTAAAAAAGCATCGCCATGCTTCTGAACAGTTCTTCCCTCGTCCCGTTTTTAACTTCGACTATCTTTACATCCGCATCGCATCTGAACTTCCTCACGTCTATTAGCCCCCTGACCGGAGGGTTGTGGTCATCCCTGATACCGTAGTTGTTGTGGACGTGCATGTGCCTAATGCTCCCGTCGAGCTTTTCCAAGAACTCCTCCGGCAAAAATCCCTGTTGCTTGCCCGCCAGATAGGCGTGACCCACGTCCAAGTTCACCACTAAATTGTCCGCCCCTACGTTCTCCAGAACGAAGAGCATCTCATCCGGAGTTTCGCAGACCCTCCTCACTCCGTTTTCCGTGTATAGGTTCTCCAAGGCGAACTCGTAATCTTTGTTCTTGCACAACTCCCTCAGATTCCTGACAACGTTTCTTAGAGATCTGTCCAGATCTCCTATCACGTCTCCCGCGTGGATGACTATTCTCTTAGCATCTATCAGATCGCAGACCTTCAGAACCTTCTCCATAACCTTGAAGTTCTCCGGCTTAATTTCTGCGAAGTTGACTCTCAGATGCTTAACGGCCGAATTCTGGAAAGGAGCGTGAATCGTGTATTCGACGTCGTAGCTCTCCTTGACGCTCAAGGCCTTCCTGAAGAATCCGTTCTTCGTGAAGTCGTAATCCGCCAGAGACAGCTCTATGAGCTTCACCTCGCTCGCACTCACTATTCCGCTTGGGTTGAACTCCTTCACTATCATCGAGTTCACTCCGATCATGTTGAGATGTGGAATTTAATATGAGATAAATTTTTTCTAATTAAAAAATAGATTGGCAAATAATCTAAGGGTGATGTTCATCGATATATTTTGCAATTAAGTCCACATCGGCATATATCATAAATATTGATAAGGACCGTATGTGGATTAATTAGACAAGATATATATACTGAAAAAATCGAAACGTCATCATGAAAAAGGTATTGATCCTTCTGCTGGCTCTCGGTCTAATATTAGCCGGCTGTTCCCAGCAGAAACCCGTCCAAACACCTCCTTCGAAGCAGACTCCTACGCCTAAACAAACGCAAAAGCAGACTCAGATAGTTATACACGGTAGCGGTGCTACGTTTCCCCTTCCGCAGATAATGAAGTGGATCCACGACTTCGAAGCTACGCATCCGAACATAAAGGTTGAATACGTCGGAAAGGGTAGCGGTGGCGGTCAGAACGACTTCAAGGAGGGGCTCGTCGACTTTGCATGCAGTGATCCGCCGGTGAACGAGAAGATGTGGAAGGAGTTCGAGAAGAGAGGTCAGCCCTTGCAGTTCCCGATGATACTCGGTGCTGTAGTCGTCGCATTCAACGTTCCCGGAGTTGACCACCTCAAGCTCGACGGAAAGACCATAGCGGACATTTTCATGGGCAAGATCGAATACTGGGACGATCCGGCGATAGCGAGCCAGAATCCGGGAGTAAAGCTTCCGCACAAGAAGATAATAGTCATTCACAGGGCGGATTCGAGCGGAACGACCAAGATCTTCACGACCTACCTCTGCCTCGTGAGCGAGGAGTTCAAGGAGAAGGTGGGTAGCGGTAAGCTCGTCAACTGGCCCGTCGATAAGATGGGAAGGGGACTGGCAGGAAAGGGTAACCCGGGCGTGGTGGCGATTCTGAAGCAGACTCCCTACTCCATAGCCTACACCGAGCTCGCATACGCGTTGAAGGAGCATCTTCATGTGGTTGCGATAAAGAACAAGGCCGGATACTACGTCATGCCCAACACCACGACGATAAAGGCGGCTTTCGAGCAGGTCAAGGCGTTCGTTCCTCCGCCGGACGAGGGTTACAAGGAGAACGTCGCCCAGTTCCTCAACGCTCCGGGTAAGGATTCCTATCCGCTCGTCGCGTTCAGCCACGCCCTCGTATGGAAGCACTACAGAGATCCAAACGTTGCAAAGGCGGTAAAGACGTTCTGGAGCTGGGTTCTAACGGAGGGACAGAAGGAGAGCCACATAGTTCAGGGTTACGTGCCTCTTCCGAAGAGCGTTGCGGAAATAGGGCTTAAGGCCGTAGAGCAGATTTCATAAATTTTTTATTCATTATAGATCTATACCGGATCATGAAAATAGATAAATTCAAGTTAGCTCTGTTACCGATAACCACCGTAGTTTTCGGTATATTTTTGCTCATGTTAATCGTTTACGTATCCCAATCGATACCTATTTTCAAGAAGGAAGGTTTGGCGATATATACTACGAACGTATGGAAGGCGAGCGAAACGGGAGAGGAGTTCTACGGAGTTCTCGCCGCAATCTACGGAAGCGTTTACACGTCCGTAATAGCTGTTCTGATAGCTCTTCCCCTTTCGATAGGATTCGCAGTCTTCGTCGTCGATTACGCACCTAAGAAGCTGAAGGAGCCTTTAATAGTTGCAACCGACGTAATGGCGGGACTTCCGACGATATTGTATGGCATATGGGGTGCCTTCGTTCTCGTTCCCCTCCTCAAGAGGTTCGTGATGGAACCCCTCTACGAGCACTTCTCCTTCATACCCCTCTTCTCCTATCCACCCATAACAGGTTACAGCTACCTCTCCGCCGGAGTTCTCCTCGCGATAATGGTTACCCCGTTCGCATCCGCAATAATCAGGGAGGCATACAGAATGGTTCCGAGGGTTTACAGGGAGGGAGCATACGCCTTAGGTCTAACGAGGTTCGAGGCTACGAAAGTCCTTTTGGGTTACATAAAGCCCGCGATATTATCCGGATTTCTACTCGCCTTCGGAAGGGCGATAGGAGAGACGGTAGCGGTTAGCTTGGTCGTCGGAAATACGTTCAACATAAATCCGAGCTTATTCGCACCGGGTTACACGATATCGTCTCTCATAGCTAACCAGTTCGGAAACGCGTTCATATACAACTACATGCCCTCCGCCCTCTTCGCAGCCGGGCTGGCGTTGTTCGTGATAGGTCTCGTGATAAACGTTGCAGGTTTAATAATGCTGAGGAGGTGGAGCCATGCGAAGGTTTAAAGATCACTTGTTCCTCGTTTATCTCGTAGCATCAACGATCTTCGTGGTTCTGCCTCTATTTCACATCCTCTTCTGCGTCTTCGCAAACGGACTGCCGGTTTTAATGAAAGGCGGAATGAACTTCCTTACAGGAGTTCTTCCGGCCCCGGGTGACGGACTCGGAGGAATAGGGCCGGCGATAGTCGGAACTCTCGTTCTGACCGTCCTTGCAACCCTAATGGGTTTGCCCATAGCCGTTCTTACGGGGATCTTTTCTGCAGAATATCCGAACAGCCTAATAGGAAGGGCGACGAGAACACTACTGTTGATAATGATGGAGTTTCCAACAATTCTCGTAGGTCTTTTCGTCATGAACATACTCGTGATTCCATTGGGATCGTATTCCGCCTTGGCCGGCGCCCTTGCGTTGGCGATAGTGATGATGCCGTACGTTGCAGTTTACACCGAGCAGGCTTTGAAAGATGTCCCTTCGAGGTATAGGGAGGGAGCATTCGCTTTGGGACTTAGGAGGAGGACGGTCGTCAAGATACTGATGAGCATGGCGAGGAAGGGCGTGGTGACGGGTATCCTGATAGGAATAGCGAAGGTTGCCGGAGAAACCGCTCCGCTCCTCTTTACAGCCGGAGGTTCATACACGGTTTACTTCCAAGGAATAAACAGGCCGATAGGAGCGGTTCCACTGCTGATATACCAGCTCGTCCAGCAACCTTACCAGAACTACCACGAAATAGCTTGGGGAGCTTCTCTCGTCTTAATGCTGATATTCTTAGCGATATTCCTTCCGATAAGGCTTAGCCTTAAGGAGGTGAAACTTTGAACGCAATAGAGACCGAAAACCTGAAGGTGTGGTATGGCGACAAGCTCGTAATAAAGGGGGTCAACTTGGAGATTCCAGAAAAGACGGTCTTCGCGATAATGGGGCCTTCGGGCTGTGGAAAGTCCACGCTTCTGAGAGCGTTCAACAGATTGCTCGAATTAAACGAGATAGCGAGAGTTGAAGGGGATGTAAAGCTCTACGGAAAGAGCGTTTACGAGATGGACGAGGTGGTGGTTAGGAGAAAGATAGGGATGGTCTTCCAGATCCCGAATCCCTTCCCGCACATGAGCATATACGATAACATTGCATTGGGTGTCAGATACAATAAGATAGCGAAGAACAGGAAGGAGATCGATAAAATAGTCGAGTGGTCGCTGAAGAAGGCGGCACTGTGGGAAGAGGTCAAGGACAGGCTTAAGGATAAGGCCTCTAACCTCAGCGGTGGGCAGATGCAGAGGCTTTGCATAGCGAGGGCTCTCGCATTGAGACCGGAAGTCCTCCTCATGGACGAGCCGACCGCAAACCTCGATCCGGTAAGTGCGAAGAAGATAGAGGAACTCATATTCGAACTGAAAAAAGAGCTTACGATAGTCATAGTAACTCATTCCCCCGCTCAGGCTGCGAGGGTGAGCGATTACGTGGCCTTTCTTTATTTGGGAGAGCTCGTGGAAGTGGGTAAGACGGAGGAGATTTTTGAAAAGCCGAAGAACGAGCTAACCGAGAAGTATCTCACCGGGAGGATGGGATGATGATTGAAAGAAGGCTCGAAAGTTTGAAGGGGGAAGTTTTGGAGATGCACAAGCTCGCAAAAAGAAGTGTGGAGATATGCTTGGACGGTTTGAAGGGTAGCGATGACGTTAGAAAGGAGACAGTAAAGATAGAGCAGATGGCGGACGTTTTGAACACGGACATAGACTTCAACTGCGTTACAGCGATAGCCCTCTATCAGCCGGTTGCGAGGGATCTGAGGTTTATAATCAGCATGATGAGAATCTCCGGGAGTTACGAGAGGATTACCGATTTAACTCAAGAGATATCGATGTATTACTGCGACAACGAATTTCTGCTCAATAAGTTCGAAGGAATGGTGGACACGCTTCTGACGATGTTCGAAGTGATAGAGAGGGCTTACGAAGGGGACATAGAGCATCTCAGGACTCAGCTCTGGGCTTTGGACGATTTAGTCGACAAGTATTACGTCGAGGCCATGGAGTATCTTGAGGAGTGCTGTTTCGTAGATTGGGTTCTTACTGCGAGGCACTTGGAGAGGATCGGGGATCTTTTGGGTAAGGTTGGGGCGAGGATAATATTCATAGAGGAGGGAAGGAGGGTCTGGATAAAGTGAAGACCGAGGTTAGGAAGATATATTCGAGCGGAAGGAGCAGCTACATAGTTACCCTACCCAAGGACTGGGTCGAGAAGAACGGTTTGAAGGCCGGAGACAGAGTCGTAATGAAGATAGGGGAAAGATCGGTAGTCATATCGGTAGTGGGTGAGGACAAGAAGGCGAGAAAGTCCGCCTCCATAGACGCGGAGGATTTGGACGGGCAGGCTTTGATAAGGAGGATAATATCCTACTACTTGGCCGGATACGACTCTCTGAGGGTTAAGGTTTACAACGAGGAGCATAGGAGAGCAGTCGCCTTAGCTTCGGACATACTCATAGGGGCGGAGATAATAGAGGATTTGGGAAAGGAGATAGTAATCGAGATATTCATGGACGACGCGAGATACAGACCGCTCGACATAATAGAGAAGATGGGGAACATATGCATAGCGATGCTTTCGGACTTCTGCACCGCCTTGAGGAACTTCGACAAATACATCTGCTCAACGCTCCACGTTAGAGAGGAGGAGGTCGATAGACTCCACTTCCTCGTTCTGAGACAGCTTAAGTCGGTGGTGAAGCAGTGCGGTTCGCCGGATCTTCAGACTACGAAGGCTTTGGAGTTCAGAACCGTCGTTAGAGCTTTCGAGAGGATTGCGGATCACATAGCGAACATGTCCGACAGTCTGATGAAGATCGGAAAACCCATCCCGGAGCTTTGCGACTTGGTGAACGATGTTCTCGATCTTTTAAAGACCGCGAACGTCTCATTTCTGAAGGAGGACACGGAGCTGGCGGACTTCGTTCTGGACGGATTCGGTCAGTTGCACGAGAAGGAGGACGGAATATACGGTAAATTCCTCAAGAACGGTAGAGAATCACTTCACATAAAGACGATAATAGACAGCCTCTACAGAATCGCCGCCTACTCCGCCGACATAGCCGAAGTCGTGATCAACCTCTGCGTTCCCGACTGAGCAGATCTAAGCTTTACGACGAACACCGCACCCTTAGGTTCGTTATCCTCAATCCAAATCCTTCCTCCGTAGCTTTCTACTATGCTCTTTACCAAAAACAGGCCGAGACCCATGTGACTGCCCATCCCCTCTTCGAATACCTTCTCCTTCATTTCGTCCGGAATTCCGGGGCCGTTGTCGGCGATTTTCAACTCGACCCAGCCGTCTTCCTCCTTTGCGGATATGCTTATCTCAGGCTTCTTCTCGTCGTTATGGATTATCGCGTTTATTACCAAATTCCTGACAACTGAAGACAGCAGTTCGTCCGCCAAAACCTTCAACTCCGGGACATCTATTCTGATATCGGCGTTTACGTCGGATACCTCCTTCAGAACCACACTCCTCAAGTTCACGGGTTTCAGTTCCGCCTTCCTCTCTATGGCCCTGATCGCTCTAATCAAGTTGATCGAGTTCTCGACTCTCATTCTGATTTTGCTCAGAAGCTCGGGATCCCTAGTTTCTCCGTATATCTCCAAGTAACCCAAAATGGCAGACAGATCGTTCAGTATGTCGTGCCTCATCAGCTTGTTCAGCAGTTCTATCTTCCTCTTCTCCCTTTCGAGATCGTCGATCGTTACTATTCTGACCTTCCTCTTATACGCCTCGAACATCGTTACGAGTAGCACGAGGTAGCTCAAGTTGTAGAAAACGTCTGGCAGAGAACCGGTGTAGTAGATCCCCCAGATCACGTAGTAGTTGTAGATGATGTCACCCATTAAAAGAAAAGTTGCGGACAGAAGAAATCCACCGTAAACGAAACCCATGGGCTTTTTAAAGTATAGCATGAATAGGGGAACTATCAGTGGAATTAGAACTATATCGAGAGCTATGTAGGTGCAGTTAACGAGAGCTTCTAAAGGCGTAAGATTTTCCACGGATTTTAAAGCTGGAACGAGAAACGTTACCGTTCCTACGGCTACGAAAACCGAAGAGATCAGGTATCCTTTTAGATCAACGTATCTTATTCTACTCTTTAACAAGGACGCAAGCACGTAAATCGCCGGAATCCTTCAAAATTACGATGTCGTCTTCCACTATGAGAACTTTCATTCAGCGCACCCCCATAATCACTACTACAATTACAACAATATATATTTAAAGTTTACCACAAAAAAAGCACGTTTAATATAAATATTCGGAGGCAAATCGGATGGAAAGGTTTATTTTGGGTTCGTCTAACTCGCTATGAGATGAACCGTTACGAGCTTGAGGATCCCCATCAACAGAAGTTGGTAAATAGGATATACGGCGGTCTGGTATCCAAATACAAAATCGAAGATCTGATGAGGCTCGTTAGGGAAAACAAAGATTGCACAGTTTACCTAACCCTTACGAGGGACAATCCGATGGACGTTGAAGTTGTGGTGGACAGGGAGGGTAGATACAGCTACTGCTGTGGAGACGTCCTCATGATCCCGATTCCGAAGAAGTTCGCCGTTTTAGAGCCGGACAAGAAGTATTTCGAGATGACTCTGAAGGCGAACATATTTTTGGCGATTATGAAGGCTGACGAGAAGGAGTTGCACGCTTAGTCAAGCTTTTATCCACATGGCTTCCATTGCAATTCAATGATATGCGAAGCTTGCGGTGGCAAGGGGTACGTCGAAGTGGAGGAGCCTTGTAAAACATGCAACGGGACGGGAAAATCGAAGAGCTTCGATCCGAAGATAACCGCAGAGCTTTCAAAGGAGCAGTTGGAACTGTTCATGAAGGGAATATGCGGAGTGTGTAAGGGAACAGGCAGGATTAAACGCTTGGAGGTGTGCAGGGTCTGCAACGGAACCGGAAAGGCCGGAAAGTGTAAGCTTTGTGGAGCCAAAGTCGTGGGAAATCACGACCTCTGTCCGAACTGCAGGAGGAAGCCCCACGCCTACCAGCTTAAGAACAGCTGCGGAATAGAGGATTTAAGGCTGAACAGGGTTTACGTTGGAAGGGTTTCCGCGGTAACAGATATAGGAGCTTTCGTTCAGCTCAACAAAAGATTGAGGGGTCTCATTCACAGGAAGAACCTTGGCAACCTCAAGCTTAAGGAGGACGACACCGTTCTGGTTAAAATAACGAACATAAGACCAACGGGTGAAATTGACTTAGTCCCCCAGCAGATGGAGAACTATGCGGTCGTTGAAGTCTCTAAGGAAGTCCCTCTCGTCAAAATATCGCAGCTTGAGCAGTTGGCCGGAAAGATGGTTCAGATAAGGGGCAAGGTCACCCACATCAAGGAGACCGGCGGGCCTACTGTTTTCACGATAATAGACGAAACGGGAAGCGTCAATGCGGCAGCATTTGAAGGAGGGGATAGAGCGTATCCCGAAATACAGGTGGACGACATAGTTACGGTTATAGGTATAGTGAAGAAGAGGGAGACTAAACCGTTCATCGAAGTCCTCGAAATGGAGAGGTTGCTCGGCGAGGAAGCTTACGCGATACAAAAGTCCATTCAGGAGGAGCTTGAGAAGAGGAGCGAGCCAATTTTCAGGGGGTTCTTGATAGAGAGCGAGGTTCTTGAAGCTTTAAGGGATGAGATGATGGCGGTAGCCAAAGAGCTGAGGAAGGCGGTGTTCGAGTCCAGACCCATAATAATAAGACATCACTGGGATGCGGATGGAGTATGCGGAGGGGTTGCTTTAGAAGTTGCGCTGATCGATCTGGTCGAGAAAACTCACGCCGATCCAGAGGCTAAGTATTATCTCGTTAAGAGGAAGGTTTCGAGAGCTCCGTTTTACGAGCTCGAAGATGTGGTCAAGGACTTGGACGAAGCTCTTGAGGACATGGACAGACACGGCGACAAGATTCCTTTGGTTGTGCTCGTGGACAACGGGTCGGGATGCGAGGATATTCCGGCGATAAGACAGTTCTTAGCGTTCGGAGCGGACGTTATAACGATAGATCATCACTTCCCGGACGAGGAGGTAGATAGGTATCTGCTCTACCACGTGAATCCCTACAAGGTCGGAGGGGACAGCAACTACACCTCCGGAGTTCTGTGCACTGAGATAGCGAGGATGGTGAATCCGGACGTCGGCGACTTGACCTTGCTCGCTGCAGTTTCGGTCGTCGGGGATAGGGCGGAAGGGGAGGTTGAGAGATACATCGAACTCAGCGGTGTTAGTAGGGAGGATCTCTACGACATCGGACTTGCTTTGGAATACGAGGGATTCCACCTAAGATACAGACCATCCTCCTACATAATGCACGAGATCCTCGGATTCGGAAGGAAGGACAGGCAGAAGAAGCTCGTGGAGATGCTTTCGAGCTACGCTAAGGAGGCGATAGAGGCGCAAGTTGAGACGGCCATGCAGGGACTTAAGATTCAGGAGTTACCGAACGGAGTCGTTTTGGCCGCAGTGGACGTCGAAAACTACGCGAAGAAGTTCACATTCCCACCGCCGGGAAAGCTCACCGGGGAGGTTCACGATAGACTCAAGCAGAAGTATCAGAAGCTCGTAACGATAGGCTACGGCCCCGATTTTGCGGTGATAAGGAGCGAAGGTGTCGAACTCGACATCCCTAAGTTCGTCAGAGAGCTACAGCGGGAAGTTCCGGGAGCGGGAGTTGAGGGAGGAGGACATCTCGTAGTAGGATCGATAAAGTTCATTCCGGCGAAGAGGAAGGAGGTTCTGGCTAAGCTCGCGAGCAAGATTGGTGCGCTTTGACTTAAAATTTAAATGAAACTCAAAACGTTTTTATAGATTGAAGATCGCAGAATTATCATGAAAATAAAGATTGTGATTACCTTATCCGCTCTGTTGGGTATCTACCTCTTTTTGGGCTACGTGTTCCCGATAATGCTCGTGGGTAAGCCCCTTCCTCTCTTCGAGATCCGCAACGAAGACGATATGACCCACACCGTCAGGGTTTTAGTTTTCGACGGAAATAGAGTCGTTTTAAACAAAACTTTCGTGATTAAAACCTAAAGGATCGATCCGATACGAAAGAGAATTCGGCTGGTATCCCCGTCCTACGTTCGAACTGATAACTTGGGTGAGCGGAAGTTACAGATTCGTCGTTTCGACCGAAAACGTTAAGCTGGGGAGGACTTTCAGAGTCCACCCGTGGACGACGGTCATATTCGAGATCGCAAACGGAAACGTTAGCTGTTTGGTCGTTACGGTGTAAACCAAAAGGTCTAAATTTCATGATTGCGAACTCAATACCATGTCGGACTTCACGGCGGTATTTCTGGCCTCTACGATCGTAATGCTGATAATAACCGCCCTGTTTTTGTTAACGCTGAAGAAGGTCATGGATCTTGAGAGGAGGTTATCCTGAGGGCGTAGAGCTCCTCGAAGAAGGTCTTCCTCTTTGCAACAATTTCGAACTCGAATCCCCTTTTTTCGATCTCCTCGAATATGCGTGGAACGTTTAGAGAAGAAACTATCAGAATTATTCTGCCGTTTTCCGCGAGGACTTCCCTTACGGAATCCAAAAATCGAACCATTACCTCTATTCCGTGCTTTCCTCCATCTATCGCTTTCTCAAGCCAATCTCCGGTCCTTTCGCTATCGTCGAGTTCGAGATACGGTGGGTTGAACAGAATGAGCGTGAACTTCTTTCTTATCCCTTTAACGAGATCAGTCCTGACGACGTTCAGACCCTTCTCCTTAGCCATCTTTACCGCATAGGGGGATATGTCCGTGGTTAGCAGAAACTCGCACTTATCCTTCAACCTTTCCGAAACGTAACCGCTACCCACACCAACCTCCAGAACATCGTCATCTCGCCTTATCTCCTTCAAAGCGACTTCGAGCAACAGTTCCGAATCCTCCTGAGGAGGATAGACCTCCGTCATGCTACCGAATCGGCTATCTCTGCATAGACTTCCGGAGGTATCTCTTCCGGTCTCTTCTTCCTAACTTCTTCCGGAACATCGACGCTAACCCCTTTGACCTCACACCACTCCTCCACTATTTTGCCGAACATCTTTCTTCTCCGGGAGAAAGCGAATCTGACCAAATCTTCAAATACACCCAAGTTTCTGACTTTTATTTCGGGCTCGGGAACTATTCGGACTATTGCGGACTCCACCTTCGGTTTGGGTTTGAACGCTGTGGGTGGAATCGTGTCGAGAATTTCCGCCCTGCAGTAAGCCCTCGCCACCACGCTCAGCCTCCCGTATTTTTTGCTTCCCGGATTCGCTATCAATCTTTCAGCGAACTCCTTCTGATAAGTGATCACTGCAAGCTTGAAATCGTGCTTGAGTAGTTTGAAAGTTAGGGGGGAGGATATGTTGTAGGGAATGCTCGCGACGAACTTGTCGAATTCCGGGAAATCGACTCTGAGAGCGTCGCCGTGAATTAGAACGAACCTTCCAGATTTTATTTCATGCTCGAACTTCTTTTGAAGAATTTTCACCATCCTCTCGTCGATCTCTATCCCGTAAACCTTCTCCACGCTTTTAAGCAGAAATTTAGTGAGGTTTCCGGTTCCGCATCCAACCTCCAAAACGACATCGTCGAAGCTTAGTTCGGCGTAGCGGACGATCTTGCCTATGAACTTCCTGCTCACGAGCACGTGCTGACCTTTCGACTTCAGAAGTTTCATCGTAGAAAGTCGAGCGGTCGTTATATATTTTTATAACGAACCGACCGCAAACGCTAAGAATGGAACCGCATGGTAGGGTCAAAAAAATAATAGATTCTTTTGATGTATTAAAAAAAATTCTCAGCGATAGGGCGGTAGTCGGGGAGGATGAAATATTGATCTTTGACCCACCTTACGAGATAAGGATTCTCAAAAATGAAGGTATAGTCGTTTTCAGCTTGGGTGATGAGGACATCGCCGTATTGTCTGAAGATGAATGCAGAGTGAAAGAGGGATGCGAGGAGTTGGTTAAGGAATGGATATTGGCTTTGTCATCCTTGAGCTTCAAGCGGTTCGTTTTGAAGAACCGATGACTTTATATGTTTAAATTTCCTATTCCGCTCCATGGAGCTTAAGGAGGTAAGAATTCCGGCCGAGATCTACGAGAAGATAGAGGAAAGGATTAAAGAGACAGAATTTGAGTCCGTGGACGAATATGTAACCTACGTTTTGAGGGAGGTCTTGGCGAGCTTGGAGGAAGAAGAGGAACAGGTTTTCAGCGAGGAGGAAGAGGAGAAGGTTAAGGAGAGGTTAAGAGCTCTCGGCTATTTGGACTGATGACGACGCTCATAATCCACCACTGGGACGCTGATGGGATCTGTTCAGCATCTCTGATAGCTTCAATTTTGGATTACTTGGGCGAAAGCTGGAGGAATCTTACTCCTCCCATAGGAAGATACGAGTTCGACGATCGAATTTGGAGAGAAATCGAAAGGGCGACGGACGTGTTCGTAGTCGATCTAAACGTTCCGGAAATAGTTGAAAGAATCGATCGGAAGGTCACATTCATAGACCACCATGTCCAGCCCAAGATATTAAAGCACAATGTGGAGCACGTGAATCCGATAATAGATGGGAGGAGCGAGAAGGAATATCCTTCCGCGAGCTGGGTGGTTTCGGACTACTTTTCGTTCTGGAGCTATCTCTCCACCTTAGGTGCCATTGGGGATGTCGGAAGGAGGGTGTTCGACTGGAACAGAAAGGCGATGGAGTTGCTTGCGGAATACGGACTTAAAAAGGAGGATGGGATGAAACTAACATCTCTCATCGATTCCAATTACGTCGTAATGGACAGATGGGGTGTGGAAGATGCGGTAAGATTTATCTTGGAGTCCGAACCGAGGGAGTTGCTCGAAAACGAGAGGTGGCTTAGAAACTTGAGCAGGATCGAGAGGGAAGTATGGAAGGCTTTGAACAACGTCGAAAGATATAAGAAGTTCACGAAAATCGAGTTCAAAAGCAACTTCAACATAATATCCAAGGTCGCGAGGAAGGCGGTTTGGGTAATGGGTTACGACGTCGTTTTGGCCGTAAACAGAGGTTTCGGGGAGGATGGGCAGATATATCTGCGGATAAGTCCGAAGCTTGCTGGAATCATAGACGTTCCTAAGATAATAGAGGAGTTGAAGGTGAGGGGTTTCAACGTAGGAGGGAAGAGGGAAGTTTTGGGTTTGGTCTGTCCGAAGGAAAGGATAGATGAGGCGGTGAGGATTATAGAGGGGTTGCTATGAGGGTTTTCGTCATCGGTTTGGATTCCGCTCCGCCGGAACTTCTCTTCAACGAGTTCGATTTGCCGAACATTCGAAGGCTCTTGCGGAAGTCGATATACGGGCCGATGAAGAGTTGCGTTCCGGCCATAACCATTCCGGCATGGATGTGCATGGCGACGGGGAAGACTCCGGGGGAGTTGGGTTTATACGGGTTCAGGCACAGAAAGGGGAACAGCTACGACGAGATATGGATAGCCCACAGTTTGATGGTTAAGGAGAAGGCGGTATGGGATTACGCTGGAGAGAGGGGGCTTAAGTCAGTCGTTTTGGGCGTTCCTCCCTCGTATCCGCCTAAGAAGATAAGGGGCTGGATGGTCGGATGCTTCATAACTCCGGATGCGAGCACGAACTACACTTACCCGCCGGAACTCAAGAGGGAGATTGAGAGAGTTGTGGGAGATTACATTTTCGACGTCGTTTTCAGGAAGGAGAACAGGGAAGAAGTTAGGGAGAAGATATGGGAGATGACGGAGAAGAGGTTCGAATTGGTGAGGTATCTCTTGGAAACGAAGGACTGGGACTTCTTCGAGTTCGTCGAAATCGGACTTGATAGGGTTCATCACGCCTTCTGGAAGTTCTTCGACGAGAACCACCATCTCCACGAACCCAACAGCCCCTTCAAGAACGTTATCCCCGACTACTACAGACTTCTCGACAGAGAGATAGGAAAGACTCTGAAGCTTTTGGACGAAGATACGGCAGTCTTGATAGTTTCCGATCACGGGATAAAGAGGATGAAGGGTTGCTTTGCGGTAAACCAGTGGCTCATTGAGGAGGGTTTGCTGAAAGCCGATTTGAATGGGATAAAGCCCGGAACGAAGCTCGAAAGCGTTGAAGTTAGGTGGAAGGATACGATCGCCTGGGCTTGGGGAGGATACTACGCGAGGATCTTCATAAACGTAAGAGGGAGGGAGAGGAGAGGAGTAGTGAGGATGTCGGAATACGATAAGGTCAGGGATGAGATAGCGGAGATGATAAGGTCTATAAGAGGGCCGAACGGGGAGAAGTGGAATACTAAGGTATTCTACCCCGAGGAGATATATCCCGTTGCAAAGGGTGACAAGCCGGACATGATGGTTTACTTCGACGACCTCTACTGGCGTTCCGCCGGAACTCTGGGATGGGAGACGAACTACCTGCTCGAAAACGACACGGGCCCGGATGACGCCGTCCACTCCGAATACGGAGTTTTCGCTCTCCACAAGCCTGATATCGAGGAAAGCAAGCACGTTCAGTGCACGATATACGATTTCGCCCCTACCGTTCTCAATTTGTTGGGTTTGAGCGACGTTGCCGAGACTTTAAGGGGAAACGTTATCGGGTAAGGTTTATATTTAAATTTACGCATCGATTTTCGATGTTCGTGATATGGCTGACCGGCCCGAGCGGGGCCGGTAAAACGACGCTCGCGAAGGCTTTGGCCGATAGATTCGAGAAGATGGGATACAGAGTGGAGGTTTTGGATGGTGATGGAATAAGGAGCAAGCTCTATCCCGACTTGGGATTCAGCAGGAAGGAGAGGGAGATGCACAATCGAGTGATCGTAGAGATGGCGAAGCTATTGTCTAAGAACGGCGTTATAACCATAGTCTCCGTAATCGCTCCGTATAGGGAGTGGAGGGAATATGCGAGGAGGGAGATAGGGAAATTCGTCGAAGTCTATCTGAGATGTCCTCTCGAAGTGAGAATTAAGAGGGATCCGAAGGGACTTTACGAAAAGGCCTTGAAGGGCGAACTGAAGGGTTTAACGGGATTCAACGGGGAATACGAGGAGCCGGAGAATCCGGAATTGATTCTTGATACCGATAAGATGACTGTCGAGGAAGAAGTAAAGGCAGTAATGGAGAAGGTCATCGAACTCGGCCTGTTAAGTCCTCGAGCCACTTCGGAAGAATGAAGGACGAAACGTGGACTTCTGGAGTGTAATAGGTGGTCTCTATTCTTCTCTCCTCGAATCTCCTCCTTATGGTCTCTAAATCTGGCTGAATTTTCCTTCTGTTGGATCCTATCAGATAGCTCCAGAGTCCGGACGGATACGTGGGAACGTATCCCAGATATATTCTCCTCTCCCTAAATTTGGCGTTTCTGAGAATTGCCTCGAAGAACTCCCTCTGGGCAAAGGGTGATTGACTTTGGGTTACGAAGTAGTCCGAAATTTCTCCACATATGGTGTAAAATTCCTTAGATATCAGGGACTGGCTTACCGGGTTGGGATCCGTCCCGTCTACGATTATCACGTCAAAACGCTCTTTCGAACTTCTGACGAACTCTACACCGTCCTCGTTGATCACACTAACCCTCTCATCGTTCAGAGCGCCCCTGTCTATTCCTATGAACTTTCTGCACAACTCTATCACGTTTCTGTCTATTTCGACCATGACGACTTCATTCGGATCGTGTTTTAGGACTTCCCTGACAGTCCCTCCGTCCCCACCGCCTATCACTAAAACCTTAGACGGATTTTCGTGCATGATCATCGCCGGATGGACGAGCATCTCGTGGTAAAACGCCTCATCTCTTTCGGTAAACTGTATTTTACCATCCAAGACGAGCATCTTTCCGAAGTCAACGGTTTCGAATATCTGAATGTGCTGGAGCCCCTTCTTTTCGAAAATTAACTTTTTTACCTTTATCATCAACGCCGAGCCGTTGTAGTATTCGACGAACCAGTCCATCGAGCCAAGATCATCTCTTAGGATTTAAACCTTGCACTCCCTTAAAGGTATGAAACGAACGTTATAGAAAACTTCGAGCAACTTCTTATGTAGCTCCGCTATCTTTAAGGACGATCCGGAAACGACCAGAGCGTTTATACAATTCTCATCTATGTGTATGTGCGTGAACTCCTTTATTATGTCCTTAAACTCTTCTATAACCTTTAAGAGTTTGACGTTGTCGTTGGAAACGAGGGTTATTACCCCGTAGCATTCGTGGGGATGAATGTAGTGGATGTGGTCTCTAACGTAACTCCTAATAGCCTCGCAAACGATCTTCGATCTATCCACGCTCAACCTTTCGGCCAAAAAGTCGAGGTCGTTCGCCACATCTTCCGGAATCGAAATTCCGAACCTCCTCTTTTTAGCCATGACGACACCTCGCCATTACGAAGGCTATAAACATTAACAGGCCTATCACCCCGGACGGGGCCTGATCGGTCAGCACTGCAAATTGTAATCCCAACGAACCCAATAGTATGCTCGCCAAGACGCTTATATAAAGCGTGTCCTTCGAGTCCTTTGCGATACACATCGCTATGGCGGAGGGAAGGAGAATTAGGACGTGCTGTAGGACGAAACCGACGACCTTTATCATCGCAACAGTCGCGACGCCTAGGAGTGTGTAAAGCACGAAATCGTAGAACTCCACACTTATGCCGGAAAGATATGCGCAGTCCATCTCCAAACCTATACATATCTGCTCCCTGTAAGTCAGAATAACCGCTGAAAGCGTTATAATTGCCACGAAAACCGTGTAAATAGCACATCTCCAGCTTACGAGCAGTGGATCTCCCAGAACTATCGCCCAAAGGTCGTAGCTTATAGAGTAGCGAGTTAAAACGATATACATCGCTATGACGCTGAGAGATGCACTTAAAGATACGAAAACCGCAGTTGCAACGTCGGGATCTATTCCTCTGTGGATGCAGTAACCGACTGCGTAAATCATAGCCAAACCCACTATGACTGCCCAAGCGTATTCGTTCAGCGCGAGCTTGGAAAGGGGTATTGCGATCGTAACTGCCAGAAGGGCGATGTGGGATGCGGAAGCTGACAGGAAATACAGTCTCCTCGCCGCAATTACCGCACTAAGGGCTCCGTATACTATGGATGCGGATAGTATTACTATTTCCCACTTCGGATACATTAGCAGAGTTATGACCGTAACTAATAGCGTTACCGCGAGCGCGAGCATGCTATCAACACCACCGCGATTAGTGCAACTATCGATCCAAAACCCGGAGTTTCCCTCGAGGGCTTAAGCTCCGATACTTCTTTAGATATAATTTCCAACTTTTTGAGGACGCTTTTATCCTCTATGGGAGATGGTATCGTCAATACGGGTTTCCCGTATTCTTTGGCAAGTCTCAGGAGGGTTTTAGATGCGATAGAATCGTTCGTTACCACTACGAGCTGAACGTCCTTCATGGCCTTCTCCACATCCATTATGTCTTTGGGCGTGGCAGGAACCCCCGGCGCCTTAACAAGAAGATGCACTATTGTAACGTTTAGCCAGCTGACGGCATACTGCACTGCGGGCGTGTCCGCCACGGCCTTAATGTTCAGCTTTTTCGTTTTAGCAACTATCTCATCGACCTTCCTGCAAACTTCCACGGCCCTTCCGATGTATCCTCCTCTCGGGTTCATCTCCTCCAGAACGTTGGCGACGAACTTCAGAAACGTCTCGTAGTTCTTCGGATCGTAAATGGGCATGTGATAGTTCGGTATTTCAGTTCCAGGAATTTTCAGAATTTTTATGTGTGGAATCTTTGGAATCTCTATCAGCTTGGCCTTTATCTCCCCCGATTTTATTAGATTCCTTATCTCGATCTCGAAGGGCGCGTGTGCGGTGGATATTATCAAGTCCGCATTCTTTAGCATCTTAACGTCGTTAGGCGTTAGCTGGTAGAGGTGGGGATCGACTCCGGGTTTAGCCACGGAAGTCACGTTATCGTTCGGTGCTATCAGTTTGATGTCTTCCTTCAAGTTCGGGAATGTCACGACTATGTTCAGCCCGCTCGCAACTTGAACTGCAACGAGAACTATTATTGGGAGAAATCTCATGGCAAACTTTAAATGTGCACGAATACTTATAAAGCTTATTAATGAGCGTGCACGTCATTGGGGTTGAGGATTTGGAGGTAGAACTGAACGGAGAGAAGATTCTTTCGGGTTTAACGTTCAGAATCGAAGGTCCCTCTCTTATTCAAGTTATCGGTCCTAACGGGGCGGGAAAAACGACCCTGCTCAAGACTATAATAGGTCTCATAAAGCCCAAGAGGGGAAGAATAACTTTGGACGGAGTTCCCGCCGATCCCAAAAGGTTGAGCAACATCGTCGGATACGTTCCGCAGATGACCCTTTCGGAAGTCCCGATACCCATTACCGCTTGGGAAGTCGTTCTGAATTCCTTGCTACTTCATCGTAAAAGATTTCCGAGAATAAGGGCCGGAAAATCGGATTTTGAAAAGGTTAGAAAAACGCTGGAGCTTGTAGATTTGCCGGAGGATAGATGGCACAAGAGGTTCGATAAAATGAGCGGAGGAGAAAGGCAGAGAGTTCTTCTGGCAAGAGCTCTCGTTTACGATCCTCAAATATTGCTTCTGGACGAACCCCTTTCTGCAGTAGATCCCTTAGGAAAGGTCGAAATGGCTGAACTCATCGGAAAGCTTGCGGAGAGTAAACTCGTTATGGTTACGAGCCACGATCCGATTCTGTTACTGCCTTATACGGATAAGATAATCCTACTGAACAGAAGCTACTACGCCGTGGGTAAACCTGAGGAAATTCTAACTTTGGATGTGCTGAAAAATGTTTATGGTGAATCGGCGATACTTCTTGAAAGTCACGTGCACATAAGCGACGAGCACTGATTTACAGTATAATCTCTATACCCAATTTCTCCGCGAGCTCCTTGTATCTGTTCCTTATGGTCACTTCCGTAACTCCGGCAACTTCAGCAACTTCCCTCTGAGTCCTCCTTTCTCCACACAGAATCGAAGCTATGTATATTGCGGCTGCTGCAACTCCAGTCGGCCCTCTTCCGCTCGTAAGCTCCCTCTCCTCCGCCTTCTTTATTATTTCGATCGCCTTCTTCTGCACCTCACCGCTCAAGCCCAAAGCCGCACAGAACCTCGGAACGTAATCCGCCGGAGATGTCGGCATCAGCTTCAGTCCGAGCTCTCTCGCTATGAACCTGTAAGTTCTGCCTATCTCCTTCCTATCCACCCTCGAATACTGCGCTATCTCATCCAGAGTCCTCGGCACTCCTGCCTGCCTGCATGCCGCATACAAAGCGGCGGCAACTACGCCCTCTATGCTCCTACCCCTTATGAGGTTCTTCTCGATGGCCTTTCTGTAGATTACCGCTGCGGTCTCCCTAACGCTCTTCGGCAATCCTAAGGCGGAAGCCATCCTATCCAGTTCGCTCAGAGCGAATGCCAAGTTTCTCTCGGTAGCGTTGCTTATCCTGATTCTTCTCTGCCACTTCCTGAGCCTGAACAGCTGGGCTCTGTTCCTTATCGATATGGATTTGCCGTAGAAGTCCTTGTTGCTCCAGTCGATGATCGTGGACAAACCTTTATCGTGGATGGTGTAGGTTACGGGAGCTCCGACTCTGCTCCTCTTCTCCTTCTGCTCGCTGTCGAAAGCCCTCCACTCTGGACCTGCGTCTATGTATTGCTCTTCTATCACGTAACCGCAGTCCTGACAGACCAGTTCGCCACGTTTGTAGTCCCTAATTATACGGGGCGAACCACATTCGGGACAAACTTCAATCGTTTCTTCTCTTTCTATTTCTTTCTTTTCTACCTCCTTTTCTTTTTCCTTTTCTACCTCCCTTACCTTCTCCACTTCCGGCATGAGCCTCACCCCCCATAACGAACAGATCATCCAAAATCACGCGTTTCAAAACTTCCCTCTTCGGTTTGATCAGGATGAACGGCGACTTCGTCGGGCCTATTATGTCGTAGACAAAACCGATCTTCTCCATTTTTCTCGTGTAGACTTCCGAACCCACCTTCGGCAGGTTCTTCGGATCCGCTATAGCCACGACGAATCCGGATTTAGACACGTGACTTACCCGACCGATTTTCCGCAGTTTCATAGGACATCCTATTTAAGTTTTGCGAAAGACAATTTATTTGTTTATCGTTTATAGTATTTAAATTTTTCGCCTGAGTCAGTACTTCACAAGGTAACATTCTCGATTGAGCACTTAACACTTTTTGAGATTCATCTGAATTCAAGCTTTCGTAGTAAATTCGTTAACATTTGTTTGGTAAATCGTTAAATCTCGTTTGAAATTGCGGATTCGTTAAGATTTGTTTGGTGATTGCAGAATACATAAATTCGACCAAATGAATATTAACATAATAATTAAAAGCAAATTATACTATGCATGGCTATTCAATCTATCCAAAGCTTCTCTTAATTTCGGAAGGATTTGCTCATACATCTTCGTTAACTCATGAGTTCTTTCTTGGGTACGTTTTCTGAAGTCTTCAAACTTCTTAGTAGCAACTTCTCCCATTTCCAATAGAAAATCGACGGCTTTCCTCATATCAAGCCTCAGCCTATATTTATACTGGTAGGCTGCTGATTTCACAGCCATTACATTCAACACCCTTTTTGCAATTAGTGGCTGCTTACCTTCAGGGGTGTCCAAAAGGACAAAAAACAGCACACCTTCCCATCCTGCCCTAAGGCTCGCTAAAATGTACTCGAAAAAAGAGGATAAAACTTCATCTCTAATATAATCATAAGTCTTTGCAAATTTTTTGACATCGTCAGACAATCTTCGGAACGAGTTCTCGTACAATCTATTGTAGGCTTCTTCTACGGAAATTTTCCCAAAAACGTAACTCTCACACAGCTGTTGAAGTTCACTAACGACAATGTCTGAAAGTCTATCTAAAATGTGATGCAAAACGTAATAACAAATGCCTTCGGCGCCCCATTTTCTATACACATACTTAAACTGTTCCTTTAATACTTGGCTATCGTACCTCCCAGCGTCATGTCGTTCGGTTAAGTCGATCAGTTTGTCTATTTCGTGGTCGTAAAAATTGCACACAATTTCACCAATGATTCTGTGCACTTTCCATGATGGCATAACTTTACTGACATTCCAACCACAAATAAATGTTTCAGAAATGTCCTATCTGAAATTAAGTCTCGTCTACGATTGCTCAGCTAGACAAATCCCCATCTTGATAAATCAGGCTTTGAGTAGTCATCAATTCTTGGTTGTTTACCTTTAAGCCACTCCATAGATGCCTTAACTAAATCTCCAGAATAACTCTCAACTGTTCGCTTAAGATTTTGTATTGAGCAGTGCCCAATCGGGGTTATCATCACCACTTGCAAAAATCAGAACGTACTCAAACCCTTTACCAACCCTTCCACTTCTTATCGTTATACACTCCACAAATGGCTTATGTCGATTGACCTTGGCGATGTAAAAATCTCTAACTTCCTCTTCACTCTCTAACCTCATCCAAACACTGGGATCTTCACCGAAATATTCAGCTAACTCTCTGCAAACCTCACGTTTTAATCCCTTTCTGCAACCTCCAATCTCCCTTGCTATAGATCTGGCCTGACAGGTTATGAAAACATCCCCATGCTTAATTCTGAGAAGCTTTTCCAAAGCTTTCCATTTTATCTCGGATCTATAAGGATCGATGAATGCCAAGTAATTCTTGTATTTTTCTTTGGCTAAGTACTTCTCTACGACATCTGCTAAGACTTTATTAGCGTCGGTAGAATACACGATAAACTTACCTTCTAACCACGGAAATAGGTCTGTTAGAGCTTTAATTCTATTTTCGAGAACTTTTCCATAAAATAAGTCGTTAAAGATCATTAAGTCAAATTTACGCTCGCATTGATGAGCACAATCTATCGCTACCAGTGGAGATCCAGCAAATAGGACATCTTCTACTTTATTAAGCCCAGTTCCCGCAAATACATCTATATAAAACACTTTGGTCGAACCATACCTCTCCTCAAGACCTTTCATTATCCTTAGGTAAGGCCCCACGAAATATGATAACGCTAATAACTTAAGAGGTGTCCATTCTCTGAACTCATTAACAACACCATTACCAATCTTCTCTAACTCTGCAAGGGTATTACCGTAGCGCTCCCATAGTAGCACCCTTATTCTTTTATCTAAGCTCTCAATTTCATCTGCTGTTTTCTTTCTTCTCCTCTTCTTTCTCATACCAAGCCCTCCTTATAGTCTTCTCCAAAACTAAGAAACCATTATTCTTTAGTTTCTCAATTAAAGATTGAGTCTTGCTCAGAATGGGTTCAGGTAATCTGCATCTGTAGTTATCGTAACCGATGTAGATCATGAACGGGTTAATTCTCTCAATCTTTTTCCAGAACTTAGGACTAAAATCAAGAATGGGTTCAATGGACAGGAATTTAGCATCCCAATCTAGCTTAATCATAGCCTTGATCCTTTCATTCGGAGGTGGGGCGTTACTAATTTGTTTGTAATCTCTCAGATTTGAAGGGGTGTCGAATTCGTTTAAATCCGTTTCTATTGTAGCTCCAAGTATGGCGTTTTCTGGGAAGTCGAAGTTCTCATACCTTGCAGGGTTCTTTGTCAGAAATAGAAAGGATGTGTCTGGAAATCTCCTTACGTGTTCAAGCACTCTTTCTATCCATTCGTCTGGTATAAATTCTCCGAAAAGATCACCCATATCGCTAACGAAAACTACTCCACCCTCGAACTTCTTGCTGAATTCCTCCCTGTTTATTCGAGGAGTGAATCCATCTCTGTACCTTATGCATCGCTTCAACTTCGTTTCTGCTAACCTTCTCGCCCAGCAATATACACAAT
>Ga0256833_1000174_pt1 | contig 50604 bp, 51 predicted proteins | sample 356284metaG_FD_190535 | JGI IMG/M metagenome (GOLD analysis project Ga0256833, IMG submission 190535) | Hydrothermal vent microbial communities from Mid Atlantic Ridge, Atlantic Ocean - 356-284 | ecosystem: Environmental > Aquatic > Marine > Hydrothermal vents | place: Atlantic Ocean: Mid... | reverse complement strand
TTTTTCAAGCATTTTGAGAAACATATTAAGGCAGGATCCCGATATAGTGATGATAGGCGAGATCCGTGACCCAGAAACTGCGAGATATGCAGTACAGGCCTCCCTCACAGGCCACCTGGTTTTTTCCACCCTACATACGAACGATGCGGCAGGTGCGGTTACACGGCTCATGGACCTGGGCTTGGAGCCCTATTTGATTTCCTCGACCCTCATAGGTGTTGTTGCCCAACGATTGGTTCGTCTCATATGTCCAAATTGCAAGGAGGAAAAGGTTGTCTCTGCCCAGGAATTGGCCGCCTTTGGCTGCAAGATAAAAACAGAGCAGGCCCATACCTGGACAGGTAGAGGGTGTAGCATGTGCAGGAACACAGGATATTACGGAAGGATCGGTATCTATGAGGTATTGTCTGTCTCTCCAGAGATCAAAAAGATGATCCACAGGGGCAGATCTGAAAACGATATCAGACAGCAGGCAGTCAAAGAGGGCATGAAGAGCCTCAAATACGATGCATGCATGAAGATGCTCTCAGGCATCACAACCATGGAGGAGATAGTAAGGGTCACATATTAGTGCTAAGCCCACAAGGGCTGCTTTTCTGCTTGTGTGCGTTTTCTGGCCAGGAAAGAGACCATCTGAAAGAAACGGTTGCCGTTCAATGTTTTTTCCATGATGCCCCCTTGACTTTTTGGGATTCCCTCCAATCTTTCTACACATCCATAGTTATCTGGATATGAGCCGGCCCATACTGGGCTGGCCTATTTTTTTGTTTAAGATGTCTTGGAAAAGGCTTTTTGCAGGCGTTTTGTTAAATACCGTATATACGAAAATGGAGAAATATGTCGATCCCTTCTGATAGAAACAGACAAAGACCAGCCGTGTCCATTGGGTTGGTTTTATATGCCAAGGAACAGGACACGGACAACTGGGCCAGGTGGCTCAAGGATGAGCTTGAACGATGCATGGGTGAGGATTTCCCTGATTTTTCTTGGGAGATTTCCGTCCTCAAAAGACATGATTTTCCAGGGCAAGTCCCCCTGGATCCATTGAGTCTCCTTGAATTTGGCTCTGACATCAAGATCGAATACGGGTTAGACTATGTACTTGTCCTGACAACCATGCCCATGAAATCACGCTTTTCCCAAGGGGTAAACGGCGTTCCCTCCAATATGTTGGAGACCGGGGCCATAACCTTGAGCAGGATCCTGGAACTCGATGACCAGGACAAAAGGCGCAGGGCATTAATGTCCCTGGTACGACACATACTGGGGCATCTGTGGGGGTTGGACCACAATGATGATAGCGTCATGCAGCCAAGGAAATTTTGGACAGGACATCCCCCCACTGACTAGAGTGATGAAGAGAAGAAAGAGATTCGTGCCCATCTGGAGAAGGTGGCAGACCCCAGAATAGAGGAAAAGACCGCTATAAAGAGCAGATGGTGCTTTTATCTCCAGGTACTAAGACAAGAGGGGCTGTCCATTGCAAAGGATATATTGTTCTTCCGTTCGGTTCTGATGTTTTTGCACCTGGGTAAATTCACTGCTGCCACTGTGGTTTCGATCATCTTCCTGTTTCTGAGTGCAGAGGCCTGGGAGATGGGGGCGGCCATGCGTTCTGGCTGGCTCGATCTCCTGCTTGCAGGTGTGATAATAGTGGCAGCCATTTCCCTTTATCTCGGCCAGAATCTCCAGGTTATTGGGCGCAGTGACAGGATGATGGAGCAAGCTGTTCGCTCCAGGATAGTCCTCTTGGGCACATTGCTGGTTGGCATGGCTGCCTTTTGGTGTAATCTCTTTATAATATCCTATATCATAATCGGTCTTTTGCCCGAAGGCGTATTGGCAGGCTGGGCAGGCCTTGGTGGAAAAAGCCTGCCTGCATTTCATTTCTCAAAACTCATGGCTACCTTTGGGGTGTTGGCTTCGGCAGTGGGTGGCAACCTCGAAGAAGAGCAGGATATAAAGGCACTACTCGTCTTTACAGAGGAGACCTGAACGGCATGAAGGTGGCAATAGCTGGATATTTCAGGGCAAAATGGCAGGGCCCTCTGCACAGGCTGGTGTCTGGGTTTCTCATTGCCCTGATATTTAGTAGCTCCATCTGCTTGGTTCTTACAACAGAGCCATCGTTTGAGCAACAGTATGGGGTCTACCTGTGGCAGTTTGAGCTGTTTGCATGTTTGGTGTTCATGTTGGAGTACTTGCTCAGGCTGTGGAGTTGTCCATACTATCAGGATGCCAAGGACAAGAACCCTTTCAAATGTAGGCTCAAGTATATGGTCTCATTCATGGGCATGGTCGATCTCCTTTCATTCCTGCCATTTTTCCTTGTCATGGGAGGCTGGATCGAGACCCCTCAACTCATGCTTGTACAACTGCTTCGCCTGCTCAAGCTCACGAGATATTCCATGGCCTTTCATCTTCTTGGCGACGTATTGAGGAATGAAGCAGATTCCCTCCTGGTCTCCGTAATGCTCATGTTCATAATACTGATCTTCGCCTCGGTAGGTATTTTCATCTTTGAGCACGACGTGCAGCCCGAGGCTTTTGGCTCCATTCCCAAGGCCATGTGGTGGGCCATAGTGACTCTAACAACTGTTGGATATGGTGATGTTACCCCAGTAACGGTTCAGGGAAAGATATTTGCCACCTTTATCACCATTGCTGGGGTGGGCTTGGTTTCTCTCCCTGCAGGTATCATTGCATCAGGATTTACAGAACAGCTTCGTCTCAGGAGGGAGAAATTTGAGCTGGAAGTCGAGCAGATGATCCATGATGATGGAACCCTCTCCAGCGAAGACATGGGTCAGCTGGAAAAGGATCGACAGAGACTTGGACTTACCAAAGACAATGCAGAGCTCATCATAGGTCAGGTGGCCCAGAGGGAGATGAAGAAAAGAGCGGGATGAACAGGCCTGGGGCTTCAACCAGTGCCTCCATCCCTTCCTCAGCCTTTTATAAAACTCTTTAGGAGCTTGCTCTTGCTTGGGTGCCTCAGTTTTTTCAGGGCCTTGGCCTCTATCTGCCTTATCCTCTCTCTGGTCACGTCGAAATCCTTGCCGACCTCCTCCAAGGTCTTGTTTGATTCTTCTCCTATGCCAAATCTCAGCCTGAGTATCTTTTCCTCTCGCGGTGTGAGGCTGGACAGGGCAAGACGGACCTGGTGAGTGAGACTGGTGAGTATGGCCTGTTCATCTGGTTGAGGGGTCTTTTTGTCTTCGATAAAGTCGACGAGTTCACAACCTTCGTCATCTCCAATGGGGGTTTCAAGGGACAGGGGCTGACTCAAGAGCTTCAGGATGTTCAGTACCTTTTTCCTGGGGATGTCAAGGATCTCTGCAAGTTGTTCTGGAGTGGGCTCCTTGCCGTTTTCCTGTACGAATTCTTTGGCTGCCTTGCACAATCTGTTCAAGGTCTCAACCATGTGCACAGGTATCCTGATGGTGCGGGATTGGTCTGCAATCGCCCTTGTGATGGCCTGCCTGATCCACCATGTGGCATAGGTGCTGAATTTATAGCCCTTTCGATATTCAAATTTTTCCACTGCCTTGATAAGGCCTATATTACCCTCTTGTATCAGGTCAGACAGGTGGAGCCCTTTGTTTACATGCCTTTTGGCAATACTGACCACGAGGCGTAGATTGGCTTTAATGAGTTGTTCCTTTGCCTGGCGGGCCTGCTGCAACTCGTTATAGTAGCCCCTTACTATTTCATGAAGGGCCTTTTCTGAAAGGCCCGTGGTCTGAAACAACTCTTCCATGCTGTCTGTGCCAGATTCATGCATGAATTGGTCGAATGCGAGCCGGACCAGATGAAGGAAGGTCTTCTCCAGTCTGCCAGTGCCCAGGAGGTTCAACATCTTTTGGGGTATGAGAAGCAGTTCCTTCTTTACCCTGCTGATTTCATCCTCGTCCATGGTTTCATTTATGGCCTGGATGAGCTTCTGGCGCCTTTTTTCTATCAGTCCTATCTTCTTGACAGTCTTGAATACTGAGCTCAATGGTGCTGGAAATGGAGTGGTTGTCTCGCGTTGGTTGTCCTTTGAAATGGAGGCATGAGAAGAACTGAGCTGATCAAGTATGAGTTGCACCACTTTAGGTATATGAAGGGCGCAAAATACGTAGTTCCTTTCGCTTTCTTCCAGTCTTTTGGCTATCTTGGCCTCTTCTTCCCTGTCAAGTATGTCTCCACAGTTCATCTCCTTTAGATAAAGCCTGACAGGGTCGAGCCTGGCCGACTTGTTTCTTGTCTCACGAGGCTTGTTGCCCTGAAATGCAGCATCCACAGGCACTACAGCATCTCTTGCGTCATCGGAAATCAAGTCGCTAAGGATTGCAACATCGATTGGTTTATCAGATACCTCCATATCTGCTCCGAGTAATGGATTGGCAGTATGGTCCCCAATACCATCGATTTCAGAGTCTTGTGAACCCGTAATAATCTTTTTAGCCATGGATCATTCTCCCCTGCTCCCATTTCCACAAAATGAAAGGCACTTGGGCTGATTATATGAGGCCCTGCAACTTCCTGAGAATGTCTTCGCACGGTTCCATCATGCCTTTTGCCCTCATTTCCTCCAGAAGATGCATCCTGAGTGCCTTCTTTTTCCTGGTTTGACAAAAACGTTTGAGATCGTTCATCATTGCCTCCCTATCGTCGCAGGGAGGGAATTCTGCTGAAAGGCGCATTGCCAGTGCCTTGAGTCCAGCGGCATCCTCTAATCTACTGCACAGAGATGAAAGATCACATCTGCCTGCCATATTATATAGATTAACCATTGATTCCCACAGTGCCAGAAGCCCCCTGTCCGAAAGCCATAGGTCCAATCCTTCCTCCAGGAATTCCACAATAAACTGGGGATAGCACAGGAGAAAACCCAATAGTTTTTCCTCTGCCTTGTTAGATACCTTTGAGATGGTTTTCATGGGTCTATGGCCATGTCTGTTTTTGGAGGCCATAGTCCCCCCATTGGCCCCTACCATGCGTGAGGATACCTTATTCATGGATTGGAGTTTTTGCCATAGACTCTCTTCCCTGACCCCGACCTTTTGAGCAATATGGCCAATAAGGAGAGATTTTCGTACAGGATCAGCAACCTGTGATACAGACTCGAGTACACTGTCTATCAATTGGGCCTTGCCATCGGTAGTGGTGCCAAATCTCTTTTTTCCTTGTTCAAGCAGAAAATCAATGCCAGATGGGGCCTTTTCCATGAGGGCTCTCAGGCCGGCTGGCCCCTCTTCCCTGACAAAACTGTCAGGGTCTTCTCCATCTGGCAGGCAGAGTACCTTGGGGCGTATATTGAACTTGTAACAGATTGGAAGGGCCCGTGAAGCAGCCTTGAGCCCAGCCTCGTCTGCGTCGAAGAGCAGGATCCAGTCCTTGGTAATCCCCTTCAGCCTTCTGGCATGGTCCTCTGTCAAGGCAGTGCCCAAAGTACCCACAGCTTCGTGGATACCAGCCTGCCAAAGGCTCACCACATCCATGTATCCTTCCACGATTATCCCTGTCCCCGCCTTTCTTATGGGGCTCTTGTTGTGAAAGAGTCCATAGAGGACCTTGCCCTTGTGATATATCTGGGATTCAGGGGAATTTATGTATTTTGGTTGTTCTCTGTGGGGGCTTGATACTATTATGCGACCTCCAAAGGCCACTATTCTGCCCCTATGATCCCTTATGGGAAAGATTATTCTCCCCCTGAATCTGTCGTAATAGCCTGGTGCCCTGGTGCGCTTGATGATCAGACCGGCCTTTTCCGCCAATTCCAAGGGCTTGCCTTTCTTCTCCAGAAAAGAGACGAGCTTGTCCCACGAGTCCTCTGCCCAGCCTATGGAGAAATGCTCAATGGTCTTTTGAGACAAGCCTCTTTCCTCAAGGTAACTCCTGGCATCAAGGCCTGTTGAAGAATTCAGCAGGAGATCGGAGAAGAAGTCGGCTGCCAAGTGGTTGATCTCGATTATGCCATCTTGTTCTTTGATGGTCTTTTGACGTGATCTTGAAACAGGGCGTTCGGGGATCTCTATGCCAAGTCTCTGGGCAAGATGAAGAGCTGCCTCCACAAAGCTCAACCCCTGTATCTTCATGAGAAATTTGAAGACATTTCCCCCTTCTCCGCAGCCGAAACAATAGAATATCTGCTTGTCTTCGTTGACAGAGAAGGATGGATCTTTGTCTGGGTGAAAAGGACACAGGCCCACCCAATTTTTACCCCTCTTTTTCAAGGGTACATATTCCTGGACGATCTGTCTGATATCAGCAGCATCACGAATTTGCTGGAGAATGTCTTCAGGAATGTAACCCATGGGAACCCAGTCTGCCCTCCAGGCTCATCGGCCCAAGGGCCGGTAAAGGTTATTGTAACTTGGTTCAACCAAAGGATTCTATAAGCCCTTGAGGGAGTTTTGTCAATTTTCCTGTTGTGTCAGTCGATGCATGTTTTGTATAGCCGAGAACTATGGTCCTTCTCTCACAGCTGATTTTGTATGAAAAGGTGATGGAATACGGGGACGTGTCCACGAGCTCTGTCCGGATATCCAGGAGATCATCATAGGTGGCAGGGGATTTATATCTGATATGGGCCTCAACCACTGGAAACAGGTGCCCTTTCTCCTCCATACGCCTGTATGGTTGCTTGAGGATGTGCCTCATGTATTCTGTACGGCCCATCTCGAAAAGCCGTAGATATGTTGCATAGTAGACAACCCCTGCCCTGTCAGTGTCACCATAGATTACCCGATAGGAGATAGTGAGTGATTGTTCCCCATCCTTTGGGTCGATCTCCGGTATGGTGCCTTTTGGTCTCATTTCTTTTTCTTGGGGTCGAGTTCCACATATCTTGGCTCTGCCCCTATGAAATGGGGAAGCAACCTGTAGCCCTCTTCAAATATTATCCCGGTCTCTTTGGCTGACGCCTCGGTGAATGAAGCATCAGGATTGTTTTTGGGATCAAGACTGTCATAGATTACGAATGGTACAGGGCTTCTTGCATGTGTCTTGATACTGATAGGGGTGTAGTGGTCGGTCACTATCATCATCCTGAATGGGCATTCCATGTTTTTGAGGCCTTCGAATACTGGTCCAACTACCTCCTTGTCAAAACGTTCGATCGCCTTGATCTTTTCCTGGACATCCCCGAGATGTCCAGCCTCATCAGGGGCTTCCACATGGAGGAACACAAAATCCTTTTCCGCCAAGGCCTTGAGAGCAGCCCTTGCCTTGGCACTGTAATCGGTATCCAGGAATCCAGTGGCCCCCTTGACCAATGGGGCATCCAGGCCTGCCCATATGCCAAGGCCTTTGATGAGGTCCACGGCTGCAATGACACTACCTTCGAGATCGTATTGTTGGGGAATGGTGGCTACTACGGGCCTTCTACCCTGTCCCCACGGCCAAAGCGCATTGGCAGGGAGTTTTCCCTCTTTTTGCCTTTTTTCGTTGATAGGATGACGATGGAAGAAGTTTATGGCCTTTTTTAATACTTCATAGAGCAGGGGTTCATCCTCATATACCCGCCATGCCTCGGTAACGTCGTGGCCAGTATAGTCATGGGGAGGAACAGTGGCTATGCCCTCTGGCCCGCCACGCCATAGGAGCAGATGGCGGTAACTGACCCCTGGAAAGAGTTCAAAGGAACGGCTTTTGACAAGTTCTGCCAGGTCACATATTATCGCCCTGGCCTCGTCTGTGGATATATGGCCTGCGCTGTAGTCTTCCATGAAGACCCGGCCTTCTCTAAACCTGAGTGTCACCAGATTGCACCTGAAGGCAACGTCTTCTGGGTTCATTTTTACCCCCATGGCTGCTGCTTCCAGCGGTCCCCTGCCCGTGTAATATTTGCCTGGGTCATAGCCCAGCAGCGACATGTTGGCAACATCACTGCCGGGTTCTAATTCGTCTGGAATGGTCTTCACCAGCCCGAATTCCCCCATCCTGGTAATGAGGTCCATAAATGGAGTCCTGGCTGCTTCCAGGGCAGTCTTGCCACCCAATTCTTCAATAGGGAAATCCCCCATTCCATCGCCAAGGAGAATTATATATTTCTCGACAGGGTGAGATATCCTCTCTATCTCATGTTCTTCTGTATTTTGATTTTGCAGGTTTTCTCTTGCTTCATCCATCTTGAGAATCCTCCAGAGCCTTAAGATCTTCAATCCTTATTATCATGGTCTTGTCAAGTACGAATTCCTGCTTGTCGATCTGTTCCAAGGCAGTTCTCACACTTCCTTCAGTGGCCTCATGGGTGACCATCACAATGGGTACAGATGATTCTTGCCCACGGCCTTTCTGAACCACAGATGCAATGCTGATCTGCTGTTCACCAAGTATTCCAGAGATCTTCGAAAGCACACCTGGTTGGTCTTTTACAGTGAAACGGAAATAGTACTTACTGCGAACCTGATCTATGGGCCTTATATTGGCAGGCGCTATGTTATCAAAGGGTATGGAGAGTGAAGGCACCCTGCCTGGGCAGCCTTTTTCTATGTTTCTGGCAATATCTATGACGTCTGCGACAATGGCACTGCCAGTGGGCATTTGTCCTGCGCCCATTCCATATAGCATGACCTTGCCGACGCTATCGCCAATAAAATAAAACGCATTATATGCACCCCTGACCTGGGAAAGAAGATGGTCATTGGGGATCATGGTGGGATGAATCCTGAGATCTATTATACCATCTTCTTGCCGTCCTATTGCAAGGAGCTTTATACTATAGCCCAATTCAAGGGCAAAGCTGATATCCAGAGGCGTAAGTCTTGATATTCCTTCTGTGTAGATATCCGAAAGTTCTATCTTCTGGCCGAAGGCCAGGATGGCCATGATTGCAAGTTTATGGGCAGTATCGATGCCTTCGATGTCATAGGTTGGATCAGCCTCGGCATATCCAAACCTTTGTGCCTGCTCGAGTGCATGATGGAAGGAAATGCCCTTGTCAGTCATTTTGGTGATTATAAAGTTGGCGGTGCCATTCATGATACCCAGGACGGTATGCACATTGTTGGCTACTAGGCCTTCCTTGATTGCCTTGATACAGGGTATACCTCCGCCCACACTGGCTTCGAAGCCTATTTCTACTCCTGCCTTGGAGGCAGCTTCAAAGATCTCAAAGCCGTGGGTGGCCAGAAGCGCCTTGTTGGCAGTGACTACATGTTTGCCGTTTTCTATGGCCTTCAAGACAAAGGTCCTGGCAGGTTCCAGGCCTCCTATGAGTTCTATGAATATATCAAGGTCTTGATCTTGGAACAATCTGTCCACGTCGTCCGTAAGGATCTCTTGTGGTACCTCGATGCCACGATCCGTGCTGAGGTCTTTGTCACAGATCCATTTCAGATTTATCGGGCAGCCTGCCCGCTCTTCCAAGAGATCTTTCTGGGAGAGCAGTATTTTCGCCGTCCCTGTACCTACTGTTCCAAAACCAAGAAGACCCACGTTAAGCGTCTTTTCCATTCGAGACTCCAATAACCGGTATATATCCCGGGATGCATTTTTTTGTATTAATCAGGTTGTGCACTTAAAACGCCTGAAAAAAGACAATTCCTTTGACTTGTTACATGGGTGAGCATGTATCTGCTTCCATTGTATCTTCACCCAAAAGGTGAACTCCAATTCGTGATAAAGTACTCGGGCATTTGAAGCCACAAAGGACTCACTATCCTGCCAAATCTGCTTTGTTGTCTGGCACTCGAAGTACCAAAGTACTCTGACATGCCCTCCTCCTCACATCTTCGGCAAGCTTGTGAGCTGTATAATCCGGGATTAATGATGGTGAAATAAGCCCGTCTTGTCAGGCCACCGGATGGTATAAGTGCATTGTTCCCAGATCAACACACTCTAAACATTTAGGAACCAGCAAGCAACCCTTTGGTTGTTAACGTTTATGGATCTATTAATTGGAACTGTATGGATATTTGTATTTCCTTTTGGATGACTTGGGAATGACAGGGTGTCTGCTCAGCTAATCATGTATATATTCCGATAAGTAATATGTGAATCATCTCTACAGACGACATAGGATTTCAATGGAGGCGATAGTCGTGGCTGCACTGCTCCTGTGGTTGATAACCATATCGTGCCTCCATTTTTTCATCATATCCAAGGGCTACCAGGGTAGAAAGGTCAGGATAGGCTTCGTGCCCATTACATGTCATCTCCTCCTGCCAGTGGCAATGGATAGAGATGCATGGTTCCCAGGGCAGGTAGAGGCCATAAAATATTCCTCGTGGCCAGATATGATCGAGTCCATCAAGGGCGGGGAATTGGATGCTGCCTTTATCCTGGCCCCAATAGCCCTGTCGTTGATGGACCAGGACGTGCCTGTGCGTATTGCCCTCCTTGGACACAGAAATGGCACCGCCCTTGTGGTGTCTGAAAAGGAGGGGATAGTAGGGGTCAATGGCCTTAAGGGAAAGACGATTGCCATCCCTATAAGGTTCAGCACACAGAACCTGGCTCTCCAACAATATCTTGCAGGCAACTCCATCTCCATGTCCCAGATCAACCTTGTGGAGCTTCCTCCTCCAGATATGCCCTCTGCATTGGCGTCAGGGGCAATAGATGCCTACATAGTGGGTGAGCCGTATGCTGCCCAGGCGGAGATGGCAGGTACAGGGGTGATAATGCATCGCATTCAGGATCTTTGGCCTGATTTCATCTCCAGCCTCCTCATAGTCAGGGAAGATATATTGAAGGAGAAAAAGAAGACTATGGATCAGATAATACGCACCCTCTATCACCAAGGGAGATGGATAGAGGCCCACAGGGCCGAGGCAGCCCGTATGGGTGCTCGATTCTTTGGTCTGCCAGACGCCTTGTTGCTCCATGTGCTCACAGACAAGAAGGTGAGGGTCAGTTATGTGGATTTGTTGCCCAGGGCCTCGGAACTTAGAAAGATAGGCGAGCTCATGGTGAAATACGGCCTTCAGGCCAGGGTGCCAAGATGCAAGCTATATTTGAAATGGCAATGAATAGATTGAAGTCCTTTTTGGGCTTTATCATGATCATACTGTTGTGGTATGGGGCAAGGGAGATCTTTGCCATACCGTCTTATATCTTGCCAGGCCCCATGGATGTGGTAAATGCCCTGGTGGAGATGGCCCGGAGTGGTCAGCTCTTTGACAGTGCGGTAGCGAGCCTTTTCAGGGTGACTTGGGGTTTTTACCTCGCCGTGGCCACTGCTGTGCCTCTGGGGCTGGCGATGGGGCGCATCTGGAAGGTTCGCCAGGTCTTGAATCCTGTAATCCAATTTTTGCGTCCTATATCTCCCCTTGCCTGGATTCCCATGGCCTTGATGTGGTTTGGGATAGGGGACAAGCCAGCGATTTTTCTCATATATCTATCTGCATTCTTTCCAATGGTGGTCTTTACGGTCAGTGGGGTGGCTGGGATAAAAGGCACATTTTTGCGTGTGGCTGAAAATTTTGGGCTCAAAGGCTGGCAGCTCTACACGAAGGTGATACTACCAGCTGCACTGCCAGAGATAATAGTAGGGCTTAGAATAACCCTTGGTACCGCCTGGTTGGTTATTGTTGCGGCCGAAATGATAGCTGTCAAATCAGGCCTTGGTTATTTGATAATCGATGCGAGAAATTCCCTCAGGATGGACAAGGTAGTGGCAGGCATGCTGATAATTGGTGTTATAGGATTGGTGCTTGATCATCTCATTAGGCTTCTTGAACGGCTTCCGTGGGTGGAATGGAGTAGGATGAGAAGATGAAAAAGATCGAGGTAAGGGGACTGAAAAAGAAATTCATAGAGAGGAGGAACAGGATGAGATTTAGGGGGCAGTGCGAGCACAGGGAAGACTGCCTTGTATTGAACGATCTCAATTTTTCCATAGACCAAGGGAGTTTTACATGTTTTGTAGGGCCTTCTGGGTGTGGCAAATCGACCCTTCTCAAGATATTGGCTGGTTTTGAGACAGTGACCCAAGGACAGGTACTTATCGATGGTAAAGATGTGCGCTGTCCAAGTGAAAGGCATGTGTTCATTTTCCAGGAAGACGGGCTTTTCCCCTGGTTGACCGCCTGGCAGAATGTGGCAATTGGTGCCCGTCATATCCATGACCCTGAAAAGAAGAGGCATGAGATAGAAGAACACCTGGAGCTTGTAGGGCTTACCGGATTCGAGGAGCATTATCCCCACGAACTGTCCGGTGGTATGAAGAGGAGGGCAGAGGTTGCCAGGGCACTCATCATGGAACCGGAGATCCTGTTCATGGATGAACCCTTCGGTGCCTTGGACTTTGTTACCAGGCTTCAGATGAGGGAAGAGATGGTCAATGTCCATAGCATGTACGATATGACCATACTCTTTATAACCCACGATATTGACGAAGCCCTTCAATTAGGAGATCAGGTCATTGTCTTAAGCGACAGGCCAGCCAAGATAAAGGCAGATCTGAAGCTGGGGTCACCCCATCCCAGGGACCTCTCAACTGGTAGGATAGGAGAGCTCAGAAAGGAGATCTATTATCAGATGGGTCTTCATCCCGCCTTATAGAATAGGGATCCTTATATTTCTCTCTCAGGCGGCCTTGGCTGGTCTTACATAGGGTTGAACCACATAGCGAGAGCCAGGTGGTATGTAACCACGAATACGGTCTATGTCTTCTGGATTAAGCAAATGGGGCACAAAGGTCGTGCGGAATATGTGGTCGACACCATAGGCCAAGATGAGTTCCATGGATCTTTCAATCAGCTTTGTATCTATCCTCTTCCCGGCAGCAAGATGATATTTCTCCCATGGTGCCTTGATGTCCATTGCAACGAGGTCGGCCAGCCCCTTTTCAAGGAGTGATTCCAGCACCCATGGCCTACTGCCATTCGTATCCAGTTTTATCTTATAGCCCAGGGACCTGACCTTTGAGAGAAAATCTGTTAGGTCCCTCTGCAAGGTGGGTTCACCACCACTTATCACCAGGGCCTTGAGTTTCCCCTTTCTAGCAAGAAGCAGATCCATGAGTTTCGATTGGTCATCTGTTTGCCCCAGGTTGTCTGGGCAGTCCCTCCTTGGTATCAACTGCTTGTTGTGACAAAATGGACAGGAGAAGTTGCAGCCCTGGGTGAAACACACAGCGGCAATCTCTCCTGGATAGTCTGTGAGTGTGAAGGGGACGACGCCTCCTATCAGCAATGTCTTCTCTCCCCTATACCTTAAATCTCTTTCTTATGGAAAATTCAGCCTGCTTACCGTCATTCCACTGGTTTACAGGCCTGAGGTAGCCCACTACCCTGGAATAGACCTCTGTGTTCTGGCCACACTCCGGGCAGATCTGTTTTTCACCTTTTAGGTAGCCATGAAGGGGGCAGATAGAGAAAGAAGGGGTGATGGTGAAGTAGGGGAGGGAGTAGTTGTGACAGACCATTCTGACAAATTCCCTGACACTGTCTGGATCAGGGGCAGCCTCACCAAGAAACACATGCAATACAGTGCCCCCGGTATATCTGGACTGAAGGGGTTCCTGGAGATCCAGTACCTTGATGATGTCATCGGAAAAATTTACAGGCAGTTGGGTGGAGTTGGTATAGAATGGAACACCTGTATCCTCCATGTTTTTGACCCTGATGTCTGGAAAGCGTTTCTGGTCTAATCGGGCCAGGCGGTATGCGGTCCCCTCTCCAGGTGTTGCCTCAAGATTGTAAAGATTCCCCGTTTCTTCCTGGAATGTCACAAGTTTTTCACGGATGAAATCCAAAACCTTCTGGGAAAATCTGACAGACTCTGGTTCAGACAGGTCTTTGCCCAGGAAGTTGAGGCAAGCCTCGTTCATCCCTATGAGGCCGATGGTGGAGAAATGATTGCTCCAATACCGGTCAAACCGCATCTTGACGTTTCTCAGGTAAAATTTTGTATATGGATACAACCCTTGGCTGGCAAATTGTTCCAATACCTTGCGTTTGCTTTCCAGGCTCGTTCTTGCTATCTCCATGAGGCGTTCGACTTGCTCGAAAAATTCCTTTTCATTCTTGGCCCTGTAGCCTATGGCAGCCATGTTTAGAGTCACCACGCCAATTGAACCAGTCAACGGGTTGGCTCCGAAAAGTCCACCGCCGCGTCTTTCGAGGTTTCGCACGTCCAACCTGAGGCGACAGCACATGGAACGGGCATCATCTGGAGACATGTCTGAGTTTACGAAGTTTGCGAAATAAGGGATGCCATATTTCGCAGTCACCTCCCAGAGCCTGGATACACCAGGATTCTCCCAGTTGAAATCCTGGGTGATGTTGTAGGTAGGGATGGGGAAGGTGAAGACACGGCCCCTGGCGTCTCCTTCAGACATCACCTCTAAGAAGGCCTGGTTGAAGATATTCATCTCCTCTTGGAAGTCTGCATAGGTCTCGGCCATGTGCTTCCCACCGATCACCACATTTTGCTCTTTGAGGGTGGTGGGTGGTTCGAGATCCATGGTGAGATTTGTAAAGGGTGTCTGGAAGCCCACCCTCGTGGGTACATTGATATTGAAGACAAACTCCTGAAGGGCCTGTTTGACCTCCTTGTAGGAAAGTTCATCGTACCGGATGAAAGGGGCGAGCAGGGTATCGAAATTGGCAAATGCCTGGGCGCCAGCCGCCTCTCCCTGCAAGGTATAAAAAAAATTTACCACCTGGCCAAGGGCACTTCTGAAGTGCCGGGCAGGGCTACTTTCCGCCTTCCCAGGCGCTCCCCGGAAACCAGAGAGCAGAAGGTCTTGAAGGTCCCATCCTACACAATAGACTGACAAGAGGCCCAGATCATGTATATGGAGATCACCCGACAGATGTGCCTGTCTTACTTCAGGTGTATAGATCTTGTTGAGCCAATAGGTCTTGGTGATCTCACTGGAGACATAGTTGTTGAGCCCCTGGAGTGAATATGCCATGTTGCTGTTTTCTTTGACTTTCCAGTCGAGGCGTTCCAGATATTTTTCTATCAGGTCCATATCAGCCTTCTGGATCATCTCTCTGATCCTCGCATGCTGATCCCGGTAGAGTATATAGGCCTTGGCTGTGCGTTTGAATGGGGATGTAAGTAGTACCTCTTCCACAAGATCCTGGATCTCCTCTACACTGGGTAGAGAATCCTCAAAGACGTTTTGAGCCAGGGTCAACACCCTTATGGTGAGTCTTCTGGCCTCGATCTCTCCAAGTTCTCCAGTAGCCCTTCCTGCCTTGAGTATGGCATTGGTGATCTTTGAGCTTGCAAAGGTGACTATGCGACCATCTCTTTTGATGATCTTGTCAAAGAAAGTAGGTGAATTATCGGTGTTCGCAGTCTCGTGGCTGATATTCATCTATGCCCTCCAGATGCATTTTTTATGAAAATCTCCCAAAAGCTCGTAAAATCTCTGTCTACAGTATATTGATATATAAACGACCGTTGACCACTATATATCGTATGAAACGGCTATCGTCAAGGGAGAAAATAGATTTTCTCTACAGGATCACATACCCAAAGAAGGAGGGCGCATTGATGGCTGAAAGGAGGACGGGTGTAAGGCCGTTGAAGTACCTGGGTATGTCTGAAAGAGTCCTGTCTTACAGCTTTGGCAAACTTGCAGGTCGTGACATTTAGCTGTTTTGGGCAGCCTCTTTAATGGCCTGTTCGTCCACCTTATACCTTTTCATGAAATTATGGAGCTGTCCGGCAGAGGCTATGATCTCTTTTTGGGCATCTATTATTTCTGATGCCACATTTGAGAGCAATTTGGCATGTTCATAGAGTTGGTCTGCCCTGGACTGAAGTCCTGACATTGTGTGATTGGCCATCTCCATGTTGCTTGTCATCTCGTTGAAGGTGGCACTTTGTTGTTCTGTGGCACTGGCCACATTACTGGAAAGCTCATTCCCCTTTGCAATGACCTGGGCTATCTGTTCTACTGCCTCTACGGATGTGCGGGTATCTTGTTGGATATTTTCGATCATCATAGTTATCTCATCCGATGCCTTCCCCGTCTGTTTTGCAAGTTCTTTCACCTCATTTGCCACTACGGCGAACCCCTTGCCGGCCTCACCTGCCCTTGCGGCCTCTATTGTGGCATTCAAGGCGAGGAGATTGGTTTGCTCGGATATGCCTTTTATGGCCATGATGATATCATTGATCTTATCCGAACTGGCTGCCAGCCTGTGTATCACTTTCAGCGTGGACGAGGCCTTCTCATGGGCCATATTTGAAATCTTCGCTGTCTCAGAGATGTTTTCGGCTATCTCTTGAGAGGCATCGGCCAGCATCTGGGCTGCATTTTCAATGTATGAAAGTGCCTGGCGGGACTGGTTCACATTTTCAGAGACCTTTTGTGCATAATGGTCCAGGGTGGTCGATTCATCCGTGAGGGAATGGCCTGCCTTTTCCAGGTTCGTTGCCTGTTGGGAGAGTTTCTTGACATCCTCTTGGATAAACTTGCAGAGGTTGCCAGTGCTATGCATTATCGCATTTGCCATGCGATGTAGCCTCCCTATCTCGTCCTTGGAGCAATAGGTGGATGCAGATGTAAATTCCCCTTGAGAGAGCTGCTTCATGAATCCCAACAGGCTCTTGATAGGGCTTGTTATGCGTCCTGTGATGAATACTATGACAAGGGCAAAGAGGATGGCCATGCACATGAAGCCGCCAAGGAGTTTGTTTATGGCTGAATAGAGGGCATCCCATCCCTCGGTGTTGTTTATGGAGAGGACTATCACCCCCCTTTTCTCTCTCGAAAACAGGGGAAGAGGAAAGGTAGCAAGGGCCTTCTTGTCGAGGATAGTAAAGGTCTTGCCTTTGCTTTCCTTGAGCAAGACTTCTCCTATGGAGGCACTGTCGAAAATGGATTTATTGGTGGCATCTCCAAGTATGAATCTATGATTGGTTCCACCTGGGGATTGTGAATAAAACCAGGCTATATCAAGGTTGTCCGCTGTCCCTTTTAATTTTCTGAATACATTCATCAAGGGGATATTGAATTCTATCATGCCAGAAAACATGCCATTATAGATTACAGGAGAGACACTCCTGAGAAATAGTCCATCAGGGCCCGATTCCAGCCCAGATTGGTTTTTCTTTTGGCGGATCACTTCCCTCAACATGGGCCTTAAAGGGGTTACTGCCATGCCCTTTTTCACTGCTGGATTTGTGCTGTAGATCACGTTTCCATTGGTGTCGTAAAACGTGAAAAAACCAGAAAGGGACTTAGACTTGGAAATAGTGGACAGGAGGGGTTGAACGAATTTTTTCAATATCCCGGCGTCCTTCAATGCAATGGCAAACTGGACATCGTTCATCCCTGTCAGGCTATCGGCAAGGAGTTGGCATGTGGATTCCGTATCTGAAAATTCCACTGGAAACTTGTCGCTCATTACCTTGAGTTCTTGTATGAGCCTATATCGTTCAGTATCTGAAAGGGTACGATTCAATATGAAGGCCAGTGAAGCTGCGAATATTACGAGCAGGCTGAGAACAGGCAGGAGTATCTTGGTACGTACGGATTTGTCCTTAAAAGAAAATATCTCTCGCATGAGAAGCGGCCCTCTGTGGCTTTTTTAATTTTCTCCCTCAGTGTACAGGGAACGAAACACTTATTGCGCCTCGGAGATCTCCCTCCTTGTATCCCTCCTTGATGTGCCCAGAGATGTCCTTGGCCCCTTTGGGACTACCGTGGCATTTCAGACATGCCTTTTTTATGTAGATGGGCCTCATGTAACGATAACGGCCGTTGATGAATTCTCCATAACCTTTCCCCTTGGGATAATCTGGGGCTTTGAATTTTTTGAGTATCTGTTTTTCAAACGAATCTGGTTGATTATAGGCATTTCTGTACTTGAAGGTGGTCTGTTTGATGTTGATATTTGTGCGCGCCTTTAGGATCTGCCCCGTCTCCCTGCCGAAGACAGCCGGGATGTACATCTTGAAGCCAACCCCTGGTTTGTTGATCCTTTGCTGATTCATTTGCACACTCATCTTGGCGGCATTTATGACCTGTTTTAGTACCTGCTGTACAGGAGGAGATAGTTCGGAAAGGTCTTTTCCTGTAATTTTTTTGAAATCCTTGAGCATCTGGGTCTGGACGAAATCAGGAGTAAAGCCTTTGTCTCCTTTTGTAGGGTCATTGATCAGGTCCTGGTTCCTGGCCACCACTCCTCGGCCTGCTACGATCATTGCCGCTGTGTATTCACCTATGAGTTGGGCATCTTTTTTGGGTATGGGTTCGGAGAATGCCAAAGGTGTCAGGATAGAACTGAAAAAGATAGCTAAAAAGATCAATGAAATTCCTTTCATGGGTGCATTAAACATAAGATTCTCCTCAACTATGTGTTATTGTCTCTGAACGTTCGTTTGAGATCCTGGCCCGAGCCGGGATAGAACGCCCGTATTCTGGCTTCATCCTCTTAATCGTCATGGAGAAATTAAATCTTTAGTGGAGAGAGATGATGAATTTGTTACGCATAGGTTTTGACAAAGGTTATTACCCAGCCTAAATTGCCTTTTCATCACTGAAGGACAGGCAAATGAGGATACGATCTTGGATAGAGAAGGATATTCCCTGAAAAATAGGATAGTGGATCTGATCCGCCCATATGCACCGCGGGTTACGGTAGCGGTGGTCTTCAGTCTAATGGTATCGGGGCTCAATGGCGCCATAGCCTGGCTGGTAAAGCCTGCCATGGACTATATCTTCGTGGAGAAACGCTATGAATACATCGTGTTCTTGCCAGTAGGCCTGCTTCTTTTATATGTCTTTCGAGGCGGGGCCAGCTTCATCCAGTCCTATCTGATGAGGACAGCGGGCTTCAGACTGGTCAGGGACCTGAGAAACAGCTTTTTTTCCAAGATGGTCTACCTTCCAGTGGCGGCTGTCAGCCGGCAGACCAGTGGAGATATGGTCTCTCGCCTGATGAACGATATTGGTCTACTGAGCGCCATACTCTCTGACAGCTTTCGCACCTTCCTGGTACAGATCCCGTCTATAATAGTCCTGATAGGGGTGGCCCTGTATAGGAGGTGGGACTTGGCAGTCTTGAGTTTTCTCCTTCTGCCCTTTATTACCTATGGTACCAGGGTCCTCAGCAAATATGTGAGAAAGCGGAGGAAAAAGGTCCAAAGGTACCTCGCAAAGTTGACCCACAGGATGAGTGAGACAGCATCAGGGATAAAGGTGATCAAGGTCTTTGGCATGGAAGAAAGGAAGATAACCCAGTTCATCAAGGAAAATCACAACGCCTATAGGCAGTTCTCCAGGGTTGTAAAGCTCAAGGAAGGTACCAAATTTCTCATAGATCTTTGCTCAGGCCTGTCTGTGGCAATAATCTTGGGTTATGGTGCAACCTTTGTGGTCCGCGGTGAAATGACATCAGGGGATTTCTTCTCAGTGCTTACGGCTATAGTTATGGCCTTTACTCCTCTAAAGAAGCTCGGAGGGGCCTACAGTACGTTTCAGGAATCCATAGGCGTGCTGGAGAGGGTGGACAGGTTCCTGGATCTCGAACCCGAAAAAGGAGGACATATACAGGCAGATCCGCTGCAAAGCTCTATCCTTTTTGAGAACTGTTCTTTTTCGTATGATGGGAAGAATGAGATATTGAAGGCGATAGATCTGGTCATCCCTAAGGGCAAGGTTGTAGCCATTGTGGGGCCAAGTGGGGCAGGGAAGTCCACATTGGTAGACCTGATCCCTCGTTTCATATCTCCAACCACTGGAAGGATCCTTTGGGATGGGGTGGATCTCCAGGATCTGGAACTAAAGTCTCTAAGGAGACAGATAGCAGTAGTAAGCCAGGATATCGTCCTATTTTCCGATACCATAAGAGAAAACATAGCGGCAGGGTATCCTGATGCCACTGATGAACAGATTATAGAGGCTGCCAAGCTTGCCCATGCCCATGAGTTCATTATGGAGTTGCCAGATGGATATGACACCCTCCTCGATGAGAGGGGATTAAACCTTTCAGGAGGGCAGAGACAGAGAATAGCTTTTGCCAGGGCACTACTTAAGGACGCCCCAGTGCTTATCCTCGATGAGGCCACAAGTTCCTTGGATACTGTATCGGAACAGGAGGTGCAAAAGGCGTTTATCAATGTTGTCAGACAGCGTACGACCATCGTAGTAGCCCACAGATTGTCCACCATCCAAAACGCCGACAAGATAATGGTGATGGACCAAGGGCAGATAAAGGCATCTGGGACCCACGAAGAGCTCATGGAGCTATCCCCCCTATACCGGGAACTCTATCAGAGTATCCCAGGGTCGAAAGCAAGCTGAGGTGGCAATGGATATCAATCTGCTCATGAGGGATTTTGAACTCCTTTTGCTACTTGGGGTAAGTAATACCATGCCCATTGTGGCCAGGATCGTATTCAAGAGACATCTTGAAACGCCTGTTGATTTCGATAGGCTGTTTTTTTTGGACAGGCGTCCTGTCTTTGGTCCTCACAAGACATGGAGGGGTATCTGTTCGAGTATCGTCGGTACGGCCTTTCTGGCCTGGCTGTTGGGGCTTGATGTAATAACAGGTATGAAGTTGGCCTTTTTTTCAATGGCTGGGGACCTTATAGCCAGTTTCATCAAAAGGAGGATGAACCTGAGAAGTGGCGCAAAGGCCACTGGTATAGACCAAGGCATAGAGGCCTTTTTGCCTCTCGTCATCATGAAAGGTGAGCTGGGTATAACCTGGATCGAGTGTCTTGTCATAACTATTGTCTTTACATTGATGGAGATCGTATTGTCCCCGATCTTCTACAGGCTCGGCTTCAGGCGTCATCCGTATTGATGATATTGACATGGCAATCTTGAAGGCGGATTTTCACATACATACATCTGAAGATAGAAAGGATGTAATCAGATACAGTGCCATCGAGCTCATTGACATGGCAAAAGACAGGGGTTTTTCCTGTCTTGCCATAACGAATCATGATCTGTGCACCTGGAATGAATATCTCAGGGATTATGCCAAAGAAAGGGGCATATGTCTGCTTCCAGGGATGGAGGCCACAGTTGAAGGCAGACATGTACTCCTTATTAACTTCGATTTCAGCGATATCTCCATCTCCTCTTTCAGGGATCTTCATAGACTTGAGCGCGAAAACGCCCTCATCATAGCCCCACATCCTTTTTATCCAAGCCTGGTGGCCCTGAGAGGAAAATTTGTCCGTCACATCAAACTATTCGATGCTGCAGAGTGGTCACATTTCTTCTGCCGCTCCATAAATTTCAATCTCAAGATGGAGAAAATGGCCAGGCAGGCCGGTCTGCCCCTGGTAGGGACATCAGATGCCCACCAAAGAGGTCAGTTCGATACCACCTATTCCCTCGTAGAGGCAGATGAGGCAGAGCCAGAGGCAATAATACAGGCTGTAAAGAAGGGTAGGGTGGACGTGGTGACAAGGCCTCTACCTTTTTGGCAGTTACTTGAAATCAACACGAAAATGGTATTTAGAAATCGGGTCCTAAAAAGGCTGCCCAACCTGGGTGTCAGGTAGCTTTTCATTATTGTTTTTGACAAATACTTTTGAGAGGGGGAAAAGACCATGATAGACAGCAAGGTGAAAGATATCTCAGCAGTAGAGCTGAAGAAGTATATGTCAGATATGGGCGAAGAGGCATATCTTCTCGTGGATGTAAGGGAACCAAAAGAATATGGCAAGGGACATATACCCGGGGCTGTGCTATTGCCCCTCAAGGAAGTAGAGGCCGGTATTACCAGCTTCGATCTTGACAAGGATCTTGTCTTTTATTGTAGAAGTGGAAGACGTTCCAGGATAGCAGCCAACCTTGTTGCAGATATGGGTTTACCTGTAAAAGATATATTCAACCTGGCTGGCGGGATACTGTCCTGGCAAGGTAGAAAGCTCCCCGACTTTCCCAGAGTCACACTCTTCCCCTATACCAGTGATATCTCCTCCATGCTGATGCGGGCATTTGAACTCGAAAAAGGGACCCAGGAATTTTATTCAGCCTGTGTCCAGGTATTCCAGGAAGAGCCCTTTTCGCAAGACGCCTCGGTTTTAGCTGGCCTCGAGATGGAACATGCAAGGATTATATATAATTATCTCAAGGAGATCGAGCCTGAATTGGAGGACTTTGAAAAGATGTATTCCAAGGCATCTGGCGATATCATGGAAGGCGGGCTGAAGGTCTCCGAGGCTTTAAGTAGCTTGAAAGACATGGAAGGGATACCCTGTCTCAATTTTGGCGAACTGGCGTTGGACATAGAGTTCATGGCATACGACATCTACAAGAATCTTGCGGCAAGGGCTGAAAATGCAGATACAGCCAGGGCAATGCTGGCCCTGTCAGATCAGGAAAAAGGCCATGCAAGGATAGTTTCCAGGATAATTTCGAGGTGTCCTTTGGAGTGAACAGATCGCCTGTATAGACCTTCTGCTACGGCTTGGTCCAAGATGGAGTATCTTTTCATAGCCTCTAACATCTGAGTTGTTCAAGGGCCATGGCGGCTGCATCTGCCACAGAGAGTCTCTTCAACTCGTTGTTCAGATACAAGGTTATGCTATTTCTATCAGATAGCATATTTTTGATGTCTTCACAGTAATCGGTCCTTCCTGCAAAGCCCAAGGCCAAGGCTGCAAGGGCCCTGGATTCCGGGTCTGGATCCTTTAGATAATCCCTTACCAGGTCCTCGTAGTAGTCAATTGTCGTGAATACCTCGGGCCTGGTCTGTGCCAGACGCATTACACCCCACAGCGCCCCTCGTCTAAGGGGTAGATATTCAAGGAAGTTTCCATCTTGCCAGATATAGGATAGAAGTATCCTGGAGTATTCATCTGCTAGGACAGGATTGTTGGCCATTGCCTCTGCCATGGCCTCTGGTGCCCCCCATCCAATCCCGCCTGATTCGTCGTTCAGGCTCCACATGAGCCGCCGAATTATTATCCTGGCATCTTCCATGTCTTCCCTGGCAATCTTGTCAACAATCCTGCCAAATGCAGTAATAGCATGCCAGCGTTCGAGGGAGCCTGTCTTGTAAAACGACTGTATGAGGGGTTGAATGGCCTTTTTGGGGGGTATGTGTTCAAGAAAATCAAAGAGGCCCAGGAGGTCTCCATCCCTGAGGATTGTTTTGACCTCCTGTCCAATCTTTCTGTTCATATCTTTGATATTGGGCAACGGCCTTAGTCGAGGGGTTCCATTTCTTTGCCACAGCAGAATGGCACTGGTTGGCCTGCCTCACAATTCATGTATTTATTGCACACTGCACAGTAGTATGTGCACTCTGTCTCCACAGTCTTGTCCTTGGAATAGGTGGTGGTCCCACCGGGAATCCCTTCAATATGAAACCTGGCGACCTTGTCATGGCCTGGGACAAAATTACCCATTGGTACAATTTTCTTGTTGTCACCGTAACAGTCCACCACCACCTTCCAGAGGACCTCCAAGGAGGCTGCTTCCTGGGCAGATTCAGGTGTAAATTCCACAACGTTTCTGTCGACTTCTATCTTCATCGAGCTTTATGACTCCTTTAGTCTATTGGTTATCCACGGCTTCCTGTACCTTCTCACCCATAAGCCTGCCAAGTTCCCAGCATTTCTTGAGGTCGTCATGGGTTGGTACATATTTGACCTTCATCCCATCATGGATGAGTTCGAATTTCATCTCCTCCATGGCCTTGTTCATATGCTTAACCGATTCCCCACTCCAGCCAAAAGAGCCAAAGGCAGCACCAAGTTTCTTTGCAGGCCTCAACCCCTTCATATACATGAGGTAACCAGCCATGCGGGGCAGGAGTCCGTTGTTGAGGGTGGGGCAACCCAGGCAAATGCCCTTGGCATCGAGGAGTTCAGCAATAACGTCACTCCTGTGATTCACACTGAGGTCCAGGAGCTGCATGCTTGTCCCTGTTGATTCTATGCCATCTGCAATGGCCTTTGCCATCATCTCTGTGGAATGCCACATGGTGTCGTATACCACGAGGGCTTTCTTGGTGGCCTTGTGGCTGGACCAGTCCTGGTATGCCTTTAGGATCTTGTCGATGTGGCTCCTCCAGATGACACCATGGTCTGGTGCTATCATATCCACGTCCAGATTGATCTCTGCCACATGTTCCAGGAGCTTTCTCACCTGGGGTGAATAGAGATATATGATGTTTGCATAGTATTTCTTGGCCTGGTACATGAGCTCTGACAAGTCCACCTCGTCGTCATAGCGCTCACTGGTACCAAGGTGTTGGCCAAAGGCATCCTGGGAGATAAGGAGCTTTTCCTCCGGGATATAGGAGAACATGCTGTCTGGCCAGTGTAACATCCTCGTTTCCATGAACTGGATTGTGCGTCTACCAACAGAGATGGTTTCGTTGTTCTCGATCACATGGTAAGGCCAGTCCGGCCTGTGGAAATGTGCCAGGAGATTTTTGTGTCCCATCTTGGAACAGATGATCTTTTCAGGTTTCACCATGTCCACGATCTTGGGCAGGGCACCTGTATGATCCATCTCAACGTGGTTGACGACGATATAGTCTATCTTTTCCGGTTCTATTACTGTCCTGATCCTGTGTACGAGATCCGAATGGAGATTGTGTTTCACCGTGTCGAACAACACGTTTTTCTCGTCCAGCATCAGATATGCATTGTAGGTGGAGCCCCGGTATGTGGAGTAGCCGTGGAAATCGCGGACCAGCCAGTCCACAGCCCCTACCCAGAAAATGTCTTTTTTTATTTCATAAACCTGCATGTTTGTCTCTCCTTTTTACAGTGTGGGCTCTGTCTTTATTCGTGACCCTGCTGCAGGTCAGTCAGCAGGCTCGAATTGATCCTTTGTTGCCCCGCAGATGGGGCATGTCCAGTCGTCAGGGACGTTTTCGAAATCGGTACCAGGCTCTACGCCATTGTCTGGATCACCATTTTCGGGATCATAGATATAGCCGCAAACAGAACATCTGTATTTTTTCATTTTTTCCTCCTTATCTATCTCCAGCAATTTAGGCAGTGGCCTTGGCCTGGGCATTTTCTTCTGCTACAGAACCTGGGCCTGCAAGGGGTTTGAACATGGCCTTTGTTGCCCCGCAGACCGGGCACCTCCAATCATCGGGTAGGTCCTCGAATTTCGTCCCCTTCGGTATTTTGCCTTTCCTGTCGCCCTTGTCGGGATTATAGATATATCCACAATTCATTGTCTGACACTGATACATTTCTTCTGGCTTTGCCATGATTCTTAACTCCTTGCTGTTTTTTTTGGGTCCATGATGTCTTGGTTACGAGCCCCGTCCAGGAATATCTCCCGGACGAGCTCTTTTCTGGGTCCATATGATCTTTATCCGGCAGTTGGCATTGGTATGGGAAGAGGCCTCTGGCCAAGCTCCCTGTCTACCATGAAAAGCCCACCGCCCTTTGAGGCACCGGCGAGCTTCAGCTTTTGTACCACACCGCTTGCAGATGCCTCTTCCTCCACCTGTTCACTTACGAACCACTGGAGGAAGATCTGGGTTGCGTGGTCTTTTTCCTCAATAGCCAGATTCATGAGGTCATTGATGAGACTCGTGACATATTTTTCGTGTTCATAGGCATGCTCAAAGACTGCCAGGGCCGAGTCCCATTCCTGCTGCGGGGCCTGGATGGCATCGAGAAGCACCCTGCCGCCACGCTCTATGACAAAGTCATATATCTTCATGGCATGGATCATCTCTTCCTGGGTTTGTGCCTTCATCCACTTGGCACAACCTTCCAGATCCACATCTTCAAAATAGGATGCCATTGAAAGATATAGGTATGCTGAATACATCTCTGCATTGATCTGACGATTCAATGCCTTTTCCATCTTTTCACTCAACATGATGTCTTAACCCTTCCATAATCCGTGGAGATTGCAGTAGGCCCTGGCTGTCACATCTGTAGCATCTGTACAGAAAGATGCCTCGGGCTCATCTCCTGGTTTGAGGAAAACGCGCTGTGATACGTCTCCAGCGATCAGTTCGATCCACTCTATATAGTGTTTTTCTTCCATTGGATGGGCAGCACTGCCCACCTTGACCTTGTAGCCATCGCCTGTCTTTTCCACTACGGGGACATGCTTTTCCTGGGCGGCATCAGTGGTATTGGCTGTGATCAGGTTCATGTTCTGGCCACAACAGACCAGAGTCCCGCCACCTTCATGGACCATTTCCACCATGTTGCCACAGACGTCGCACTTATAGATCTCCATCTTTTGTGTCATTGTAGTTCTCCTTTCGGTTGTGGTTGATTGGACAACCGGCATAGGTATGAAATTTTCAATACATACCTGCTCCAGATTTTTGACATTGCCCACAGGGATACTCATGTGGGGTCCCTGTGGGCATCCTGGAATAGTGTTAGACAGCTACCTTGACTGGTGCACTGCGCCAGGTGCCGTGTAGATTGCAATGGGCAATTGCCTCCAGCACGGCAGGTGCCTCTATCCTGATCTTGAAGCATCCATCAGAAGAGGTAGTACCACCCGCCTTGTTTTCAATCTCACTCACCTCTTTCCCATTCACCAACAGCTTGATATCATCGATCCAGTGGCCAGGTGTTGATGGGTGGGGCAGCATATAGCCCACCTTGACTGTCACATCGAACCATTCGCCCTTTTTTACCCTCTTTGGGGCCTGGACGAGAGGAACGTGTTTTTTCTCAAGGGTTGATGGATTGTTTGGATCCTTCAACTCGTGGATTGGTTCCTCTGCCTTGGCAGTACCTGCATTTAACAGGGGTGCTGTGGACAATGCCACTGCCCCTATGATGGCTGTGTTTTTCAAAAATTCCCGTCTTTCCATAGCTGCTTACCCTTTTCCTTTTTTATTTGACCTCTATGGCCATCTCGGCACTATCCACCAAAAGAGGCTTGTATTCAGATTCTGGAAGTTTGAAGAATTTGCCTACAGAGCTCGGTATCTGGCTGTAGTACAGATTGGCCGTTATGGTAAGTTTTCCCTTTGGAAGATCAGTAGGCACGCTCCATTTGTAGTCTTCCACCTTGGTCTCCCTGGGCTTTATCCTATAGTCCACTAGGGAGTTGTCCTTGGTGTACCACTGGCATATTGTCATGCGGCCTTTTGGATCGAAGAAGGGGTGCCTGAATATCCTTGCACCGTCTGGTACATCTCCATCCCTTTTCAGCCCCTTGAAACCTTTGATCTCCATGATCTCGCCAATGGCCTGATAGGTCATGGCGCTTGAATCTGCTATTGTGTATTCCTCACCTTTGAATCCCTTTGGTGTTACAGGGATGGGATATTTTTTCCCATTTGCATCTGTTGCCCATACCTCGAGCCACAGCATCCGCTCTTCCGTAGAACCCGAGGGAATGGAATGTCCTACCTTGCCGTTGAAGAGCTTTGCCTGGAACTTGAGTGCAGAGCCTGGGCTAACGGTCTTCTCAAGCCCGGAGAGGGAGACATCTACCGCACCTGTAAGCTGTGCAATAGAGTGAGAGCCCTCGAATATGTGTTGTGCAATGTCCTTTCTTTCCTTGCCACCACTTGCAGACTTACCTGGAGCCTTGGGCATATGGCAATCTTGGCAGACCTTTCCTTCCTTGGCATAGGGACCTTCCTTCCATTCCCTGTATGTTGCCTTGACCCATGCGCCATAAGGGCTTTGTTCATCATGGCACGTGGCGCAGATCTCAGCACTCTTGTGAAATTCACTATATGCCGTTTTGTGGAATGGTGATACGGCATCCTTCCTGGGGCCGCGTTTGACATTGCCCGGCTCTATATCAAAGCTGAAGTTGAAAGGGACCTTTTCAGAGGTGCCTGTTATATTATGGCATACCTCGCATGAAACACCTTCATTGGCCCTGGTGTCCTTGTCTGCCGGTTTGGGTGGTATGTCCCCAGAAAGAAATGCCAATGGGCTATGGCAGGCAATACAGCCAGCCTTCACGCCAGAGACCTTTTCCAGTTTCTTCGAGTGGGGCAGGGCGAGCTTGAAATATTCTACCTGGTCCCACGCGTGGGTATAGCTCTTGGACATTAGGGTCTTCTTCCATTGTTTGTATATGTCCCTATGACACATCCCGCAGTTGTTGGGTTTTTTGAAGTCACTGTATTTGAAAGTACCCATCTTGGCTCCAAAAGCGGTGACAGGCAGGGCAAGAAAGAGCCCGAGTACAATAGAGATTATTCCTCGCATTTTCCTTCCTCCATAGATTTTTGTTACAGGGCCATTTTGCGGCCCAGACCAATGAAAAAGTTTTCAGAATGGCCAGATAGGCCTGGTTATTTCGCGTGTTTTGCCAGGTATTCAGCCACACCTTCGGCAGTTGGCTTCATCGCCTCCTCACCAGGTTTCCAGTTGGCTGGGCACACCTCTCCTACTGATTCGTGATACTGAAGTGCCTCGAGGATCCTCAATGCCTCGTCGAAATTTCTTCCAAGTGGCAGATCATTTACCAGGTTGTGTCTGATGATTCCCTCCTTGTCTATTAGGAACAGTCCCCTCAGGGCAATACCAGCATCTTCAAGCAGCACTCCATACGACAGGGAGATCTTCTTGTTGAGATCGGACACGAGGGGATATCTAATGCGTCCAATACCACCCTTTTCTACGGGTGTCTGCCTCCATGCATAATGGCTGTAGGGAGAGTCCACGGAGATCCCCAATACCTCGCAATTCTTTTCCTTGAATTTGTCCATCGCCTTGTCCAAGGCAATTATCTCCGTGGGTCAGACAAAGGTAAAATCCAAGGGGTAAAAGAACAGAAGCACATATTTCCCCCTGTAGGACGACAGCGTTACATCCTGGATGGAGTCGTCTGGCATTACTGCCTGGGCAGTAAAATCTGGGGCCTCTTTTGTTACCATGGTACACATAATTTTTCCTCCTTGTTCTCGCTAATGGTTATAATAATTATAGGCATGGTTTATATTGTTTCAATCAGGACCTCGAAGTAGCCCTTGGGGTGGGCACATGCCGGGCATTTCTCAGGTGGCTCAGTACCTTCATGGATGTAGCCGCAATTTCTACAGCGCCACTTGACTGGGGCATCCTTTTTGAAGACCTTTCCATCCTCGATGTTTTTCACCAAGGCGTTGTAACGTTCTTCATGATATCTCTCTGCCACGGCAATGGCCTCTAATACACAGGCTATCTCGTTAAAACCCTCATCCCGTGCTATCCTGGCGAATTCTGGATACATCTGGGTGTGTTCATAGTTTTCACCTTCAGCCGCGGCCTTGAGGTTTTCCAGGGTGGTACCGATCACGCCAGCTGGGAAACTACCAGTGATCTCGACTTCCCCACCTTCCAAGAACTTGAATAGCCGTTTGGCATGTTCCTTTTCCTGGTTGGCCGTCTCTTCAAAGACGGCGGCTATCTGTACATAGCCCTCCTTCTTGGCCTGGCTGGCGAAATAGGTGTACCTGTTCCTGGCCTGGGATTCGCCAGCAAAGGCAGTTAGCAGATTTTTTTCAGTCTTTGTCCCTTTAAGTGTTGCCATTGTTTTTTTCTCCTTATATCGATGTGTTGTGTTATGTTGTATGGTTTGGGATTACCCCTACTGACTGGCAAGCATCTTGCCGCTGTCTGTTACCTCATATTTGCAGCGTACAGGGCTTTCTACCAGCCCTTTTTTCTTGAGACTCTGTATCCTGCAGCTTATGGCCTTGGTATTAAGACCAGTAGCCTCTGAGATCTCCTTGCTTGTCACAGGGCCTTCCATGGCTGCAATGGCCTTGAGGACCTTTTCCTGCTCTTCTGTAAGCTTCACAGTTCCATTGTTCACCTTGGATTTAGTCTTGCAAGCCATCTGTAATCCTCCCTTTCTCTTATCCTTAAGGTATTTTTTCTTGAGAAATTTCTATCTCAATGGGAATTGCCCATATTTTCTGTTGTCAAACAATCTGGACAGATGCCGGTAAATTCTATCTGATCGTCTATGACCTGGAATCCTGCCGCATCCTTTATGATGGAATGGACACTGTTTCCAGGTCGGGTCTTCACATCGGCAATGCGGCCACACCTTATGCAGTGGATGTGGTTATGGGGGTGTGTGGCGCCATCGAATCTCTTCTGTCTTCCACTGTATTCCAGTTTCTTGATAATGCCGGCTTCGGACATCTGCTCCAGATTGCGATATACTGTGGCCAAGCTTATTCTTGGAAGCCTTTTTTTCACCACAAGATAAAGTTCATCCGCTGTGGGGTGGTTTTTGAGTTTTTTTAGTTCTTCGAGTATTATTTCTCTTTGGCTGGTCATTCTCATATGAATTGGCTTCCTATTTGATAATGATTACTATTTTTATCCTGTGAGATTACTTTTGTCAATAAAAAAAGATAAATTTTATCTTAAAAATAGCTTGGAGGAGAAATGGAAAACATTATTGTGACATCTTTGATAAAAAAGACCATGAAAATAGGTCCTGACATTCAGGACTTGACCTTGGAGGTTTCAGCCCTGTTGGAGGAATCCCGAATTAGACAGGGGGTGATCCACCTGAATGTGATCGGCTCTACCGGATCACTCACTACTATAGAGTTTGAATCAGGGGTGGTGCAGGATCTAAAAGATGCCATTGAAAGGATGGCTCCAAGGGGCTTGGAATACAAACACGAACTTGCATGGCATGATGGAAATGGCCATAGTCATGTTCAGGCTGCACTGATGGGACCAAGCATCAGTATCTGTGTAAAGGATGGCAAACTACAGTTGGGGACTTGGCAGCAGGTAGTTGTAATCAACCATGACAACAAGCCCAGGCAGAGAAAGATTGCCATAACCCTCATTGGTACGAGATAGAATTTGCCATGGAAAGGAAATAGATACTGTTATGAGCACAGGACAACACGAGGATATCGCCAAGGTCAAGTGGGCTGAAAAAGAGATAATATTGATCGGTACGGCCCATATCTCAAAGGAATCGGTAGAACTGGTTTCCAAGACTATACGTAGGGAAAGGCCTGACCATGTATGTGTAGAACTGGACCAGAGACGTTACAAGGCAATATCCCAGAAAGATCGCTTCGAACAGCTCGATATCAAGAATATCATCAAGAAAAAGCAACTTACTACCCTTATGGCCAACCTGATCCTTTCCTCATACCAGAAAAAACTGGGGGAAAAGATGGGGGTGTTGCCTGGTACTGAACTCATCGAGGCAGCAAAGGTTGCAGAGGAACAGGGTATCCCCTTGGTGCTTTGTGACAGGGATGTGAGGGTCACCCTCTTGAGGGCGTGGAGATTGACCCCTTTTTGGAGAAAGGGAAAGCTCATGGCAAGCCTTGTAATGAGCCTGTTTGATGATACCGAGATCACAGAAGAAAAACTGAGCCAACTGAAGAAGTCAGATGTCGTCTCAGAGCTCATGGCAGAACTTGGACAGGCTATGCCTGAGCTCAAGAATGTATTGATAGACGAGAGGGATACATATCTTTCGGAAAAGATAAAGCAGGTGGAAGGGAGGAAAATAGTGGCAGTTGTTGGCAAGGGCCATTTGGAAGGTATAAAGAAGGCCCTTGGAGAAGACAGGCATGAACAGATGGAAGAGATATCCAATGTCCCACCCCTTTCTCCTGCCTGGAAGGTTGCTGGCTGGGTCATCCCAGGGGTGATTGTTGGTGCGATTACTCTGATCGCCTGGAATAGGGGAATGCAGGTGGCAGGTGACAATGTGATGTACTGGATACTGGCTAATGGTGTAGCCTGTGCACTTGGCGCCATTGCTGCATTGGCGCATCCTGCAACGATTGCTACTGCCTTTTTGGCCGCGCCAATAACGAGTCTCACACCTGTGATTGGAGCAGGTTACGTTACCGCCTTTGTGCAGGCTGTCATGCAGCCACCTCTTGTAAAGGAGATCCAGAATGCATCCAAGGACATGGGTAGCTTGAAGGGTTGGTGGAAAAACAATCTGTTGAAGGTATTCTTGGCCTTTCTACTTCCTGGCATAGGCAGTATGGTTGGTACGTGGCTCGGGGGGTACAGGATAATCAGTAACTTGTTCCCAGGATAAGGAAACAAATCCATAGCAAGGCCCTTGGCAGGGGATGTGATAGATGCCAGAATGGAGACCCCGATTTTTCAAAGATGATTATATCTCCCCCATAGGTTTGTGACTGCCAAGTCTTTTCATGCCTGTAACCTCCTTCTGGCCCGAAGACTGGTAGCTGTCACCACGAGTTGGCGTACTATGGATGTCTTTTGTATCTCGCCTGGTTCAAACATGTCTCCTGAATGTTTGTCCAAGATGAGGCAACCAATATGCCTTTTTTCAATCACCAAGGGGGCCAGCAATACTGCCCTTTTGAGGAGTTTTTCCGGGATGCCATTTCGTGCCGGTAATAGGTCAGCCCAGCTGAACAATGCCTCTTTTTCCATTGAGAAGGCGGTTTTCAGCCCTTTGGGGCTGTTATTAAGGCCAAAGCATAGTTGTTTCTTCAAAAGGCTAGCCTTGTCCCCCATGCCAAAGCTGGCCGAGAACACCTCCCTTTCGGGTGATACCTTGCAAAATATTATGTTTGATATATCTATGACTCGCCGTAGTATCTCGATCGCCAAGAGGTAAACCTGCTCAAGTCCAACATCCAAGTCATTGACCATACCCATGAGATTTTGGATCAATCCAGTGAAAAGTATCTCTCTTTCCAGATGAGACCGTACCTTTTCTGGAGCCATATCCTCTTTGGGCAGGGCTGGCGTTTCTCCTTTCTGGTTTAAGCCTTGGTCTTTTTTCTCAACCACCCTGTCGAACTTTGGCAGGCTCTTTTTCGTCTCCTTTATGGCCTTCCTAAGTTTTGATTCCAGTTCATTTGGACCAAGACTATAGTTCTTCAACAATCTGTCTCGTGCCGCCGTTATATTGTCTTGAACTCCTCCCTTTTGCCACAAGTTTACAAATATAGAAATGTCTCTGGCCATGGCCCTATGGGGTGCGAACTGGCCAGGAAACTTGGAACTGTAACCCTCGAGATAAACGGAAAGGCTCTTGGGCAGGTTCCACAGGTCGGTAAGCTGGTATCCCAATGACCGTATGATACTTTTGGCCTTGAGCCTGTCTTTTTGTTTACTGCTTTTCTCGAGCCTTTCTACTTCTGACAAAAGATCAGGATCGCCTATGGCCAGGACTATCCTTGCAAGGTGTCTAAAAAGAGTAGAAATAAATATTTCCTCTGGTTCTATGTCCTTTAGTCCCAAACCTATTTCCCTGGCGAGGTGTGCGGATAGAAATGCCTTGCCGATCTCTGTGACGGCCTTCTCGCCTTGGTCGTTTTCCAAGAGTTCAAGTACGGCCATCGACAGGGCAATCTTTTTTATGGTGTTGAATCCCAGGAGTATCACTGCATGGGTTACTGTGTTGATTTCTCTGCCCACTCTGTTGTAGTAAAAGGCATTTACGGTTTGGAGCACCTTGTTGATAAGGCCATAATCGTCTAATATGATTGCTGAAAGATCGTGTGTGGATAATTCGTCATTCCCTTCGATCTCAATAAGGCGATTCAGTGAGCTTGAAAGAAGAGGGATGCCCTCTGGCATCTTGATGTTTAATTGGCTTTCTTTTTTCAATTTCTCTGGTTGTCCAGAAAAGGCTAAACTTTTGAGAATTATATCAGTATTTCAGGATCTACAGCCGAACTTAGGCCAATATTTCGATCTTGCCTTGTTATAATTATCGAACGAAATCTGTTAGACTGTAAGACATGGCCCCTGTATCAGACATAAAGATACCTGAAAACCTGCTGGAAAGCTGGAGGGAGATCCCACAGCCCTCGGTTATCCATACGGCTGATAGATGCCTCATGATCAATGAACCATTTCTTGAACTTTTTGGTCTGTTGAGGCAGGGGCGTGTGGAAGACCACTTCATGGCCGAGTTCATTTCTCCTTGGTCTTCATATCATCTTCGTGTGGGGGTTAGGCAGGCACTTGGAAGGAGGTTTGATGGCACGAGCTTTGATGCAGAGGTTATATCCTGTCCTCTATGTACCAATGACCAGGAATTGATCTATCAGACCATAATAAAGGACATATCCAGGATCAGGTCATGGGAAGACAAGATGCTTCAGTCCGAAAGGCTAACCGCCATGGGTAAGTTGTCGGGTGAGATCGCCCACGAGATAAACAACCCCCTTGGGGGTATCCTGCTATATGCCAACCTGATAAAGGAAGACCTGCCATCGGGACACGATGCCGAAAAGAACCTCAAAAAGATTATTAAATTGGCCACAAAATGCAGGATTATTGCCAAGGGCTTGCTCAATTTCGGCCGTTCCTCGTCCAGGGGATACGATCCTGTAGATCTGAATCATGTCATCCATGAGATGTTTTCTCTCATTGGAGATCACAAGCTATTTTCAGAGGTTGATACAAGACTATACCTGGAAGATGGGCTTCCACATCTGATTGGCGACAAAGGTCAGTTGGAACAAGCAGTATTGAATCTGATGATAAATGCAGCAGAGGCCATGGATGGCAAGGGAAAACTCATCATAACCACCAAAAGCACAAAAAATCCCGCCTGTGTCAAGCTCACTGTGGAAGATTCTGGGCCAGGGATAGCTGAAGATGCACGCATCAAGATATTCGAACCCTTTTATACCACCAAGCGTTCTGGCAGGGGGACGGGTTTAGGGCTTTCCATCACCCATGGTATAGTGCAGAGGCACGGAGGCCGGATCTGTGTGGCCACCAGTAGACTGGGAGGAGCCATATTCACTATTACATTGCCCCTGGATACCACGGCAGGTTAAAGATTTATGAGAGACAGGATCCTGATAATCGATGACGATGTCGCCATCAGGGATGGCTGTTCACAAGTGCTTTCCAGGAGCGGCGCTGAGGTTACCGAGAGCCCTACCGGGCGTGACGGCCTGGAAAAGATGGACAAATACGAGTTCGATCTTGTGCTTCTCGACTTGAAGCTACCCGATTTCCACGGTCTCGATCTCATCAAGAAGATAAGGGATAGGGATCAAAATGTGCCAATAGTGGTCATAACAGGCTATGGGACCATCCAGAATGCAGTGGAGGCCATGAGGCTCGGTGCCAATGATTTTTTGCCAAAACCCTTTGAACCAGACGAGTTGAGGCTGATCGTGGGAAGGAACCTCGCTGCTCACAGGCTGGCATTGGAAAACCTATATCTCAAGGAAGAACTGAAGAGAAAGGAGGGCGAGAGGAGGATAGTGGGGAAGAGCCCAATCATGGAGGCGTTGTTCGAGCAGGTCAAAAGGGTTGCCCCCACTGACAGTACCATATTGATCACAGGAGAAAGTGGTACGGGTAAAGGACTCATGGCAAAATACATCCATGATCACAGTAGTAGGCGTGATTATCCCTTTGTTGCTGTTGATTGCTCGACCTTGGTTTCCACCCTTTTTGAGAGCGAGCTTTTTGGGCATGTGAAGGGGGCTTTTACAGGGGCAGAGACCAACAAGATTGGCAAGTTTGAGCTTGCAAGCGGTGGCACATTGTTTCTGGATGAGATAGGGAATGTGAATCTTGAACTCCAGGCAAAGCTTTTGAAGGCGGTAGAAGAGAAAGAGATAAGCAGGGTTGGTAGCCACAGGATAACCAAGGTCGATGTGAGGATTATCGCCGCAACCAATAAAAACCTTAGAAGGGCCGTGGAAAAGGGCAGTTTCAGGCAGGATCTCTTTTTCAGGTTGAATGTGGTCGCCCTTAGGACACCACCTCTAAGGGAGAGAAAGGGAGATATCCCAGAACTCGTCCGCTATTTTCTCGAGGTTTTTGGGAAGAAGTACAATCGTACCAGATTGACCTTGACACCGGCCGTCCTGGCGCTTTTCGAGGAATACAAATGGCCAGGAAACGTCAGAGAGTTGGAAAATATTATGGAGAGGTTGGTAATATTTGCCAGGGGTAGCATCATCGATGTGGATGACCTCCCTCTGGCCGGTGTCAGAATAGGCCAGAGGCTTGATCGGTATGGGTCAGTACCCGTCAGGTCCACGGCTGCCTCTTCGGAAGACCTGAGCCTTGAAAAGGCGGAAAAGAGACACATACTCCAGGTCCTCGAAAAGACTGGCTGGAATAGGAGCGAGGCCTCACGGCTTCTTGGTATTGACAGAAAGACCCTGAGACACAAACTCAGAAGATGGGGGATCGATTGACCTGTGACATAGGGATCGTCAGCTTCGACTGTTTCCCAGAGCTTGAGGCCTGCCTGGAAAGCATCTTCTTGAAAGAGAAGACAGGCTTCAGGTATGTCTTTGTCGTGGAAAACAGCAACAAGGACATACCCCATGGCCTCAAGGATAGATTTCCAGGGGTCATATGGGAAAAGAGCAAGAAGAACCTGGGTTTCGCCAGGGCATGTAATCGAATAATCTCCCGGTCTCAGGCAGATTATCTCCTTCTCATCAATCCCGATACCTATATCATGGATGGTATTGTAAAAGACGGCTGTAAATGGCTTGATGAGAATAGGGACGTGGCAGTGGTTGGCCCCAGGATCTTGGATGCTGATGGGAATATCCAGGCCTCTGCAAGGCGTTTCCCCAGTCTGAGCACAGCCTTTTTTGGAAGGTCTTCCCTGCTGTCTAAGTATTTCCCGTCGAATTCCATGACACGAAAGAATCTCTTGACCTGGGAATGTCAGAAGGATCCCATCGAGGTGGATTGGGTCTCGGGTGCCTGTATCATGGTCAGACTCAAGGCTATAAGGCAGGTTGGCCCCTTGGACGAGGGTTTCTTTATGTACTGGGAAGACTGTGACTGGTGTACAAGGTTCAGAAAGGCGGGTTGGAAGGTGATCTACCATCCTGGCCTTGGTCCAATCAGACACAAGGCTGGAAGTTCCAGTGACAAGGCACCAATGTTGTGTCATTTTCACTTTCACAAGAGTGCAGTCAGGCTTTATAGTAAATACGATACCTCACTCCTTAGAACAGGGACGTTTATTGCAATAACAGGGGCCCTTTGTAGATTTTTACTCCTCTTTCCAGGAGTTTTGGTGAGACAATGCCGATAATGGTTAAAAAAGACATGAATAGAGATAATTATTCCATCAGTTTTTTAGTGTTGGCCGTGGTATTTCTTTTCAGCTCTGGTGCCTGGGGTAGTGACGAGGCCGATTGGACAGTCATGATCTATATGGCAGGTGAGAACAACCTCACCCAGAGCCTATCTGCCGATCTCGAAGAGATGAAATCTGTCGGTTCCTCAGATCGGGTAAATATAATAGTGCAGGCAGACACCGGGGCCTCGGGTCTATTCACATCCAATCCAGGAGATACCCACAGATTCAAGGTCTATAAGGGCTGGCTTCAGGACTATCCCCTGGGGTACAATGCAGATATGGCCTCTCCTGAGGAGTTGGCCTCCTTTATTTCTTGGGCTGTCTCCAATTTTCCTGCCAGACGTTATTGTCTTGTGTTGTGGGATCATGGCCTCGGATGGATAGGCGGCGAGGAGAACAGCGACATGGCCCTGGACGGAGAGGTACCTGTACGTGGGATCCTGATGGATGCAGGTTCTAATTCATTCATGTCTCTTTCCGAGTTGAATGATGCCCTTTCTTCAGCAGGTACGAGGTTCGACCTTATAGAGTTCGATGCCTGTCTCATGGGGATGTGGGAGGTAGCGGTATCTGTAAGACAATGGGCGTCATATCTGAGCTTTTCCCAGGCTACAGAACCGTCCACAGGGAATCCATACGATCTGATCTTTGCCCATCTGAATGCCCATCCCGAGATGGACGGCAGACAGCTTGCAAAGATGATAGTGGAGGATTATCTCTCGTTTTATCAGTCCGATCTCTTCGCAGATACTGCCGTGACCAAGTCGGCCGTGGATACAGACAAGATCCAGGAGCTTTCATCTGGCATCAACTACCTGGGACAACTTCTCAATCTTTCCTTCCCTCGTATAAGGGACATGTTGATGGACATGAGACAAGATATACAGGAATATATCGAGCTTCCCGGCAGTATAGATCTCGTTGATTTCTTGCAGTCTCTGGAGCAGGTGCCTGATGAAGATATACGCGCAGAGGCAGATTATCTCAAGGGACTCCTTGTGGAAGGAATAGTTATAAGAAGTGGCTTTCACAATGCAATAATCACTTCTCTACTGGCGGGCTCTCCAGATCTTTCAGGCTCAAACGGGCTGAGTATCTTTTTCCCTATTGGATCTGAATTGTTGCCTGGTGAGCTCGAACAATATGGCAAGACCCAGGCTGCGGAAGGCTCTCCTGAGTGGTTTGACTTCATAAAGAGGTTTTCTGAAGATACGGCCCTTTTCCCCAATGTTGGGGCGGCCAAGGGTGATTTTGTCTTTGGGGTCTTTTGGAATAGTTTTACAGGCGGCTATTCCAATGCCGATCTGGATCTTTATGTGATTGAGCCAGATGGAGTCTATTCTGCCGGTACTGGTCACACATCACCAAATGGTTATTTTTCCCTGGATTCTTATGTGTCCCATCTGGATATGGAGTTTTATACAGCGAAACCAGTGGTGAGAAAGGGTAGGTATGTACCTGTGATCAATTATCGCTCCGATGACTTTGGCTCTTGGTCCATGGCTCAGGTCATGGCATATTTCTACTATATCCCTGAACTTGGTTCTACCAATATCTACCAATGGGGGCCACGGTACATGAGTCTTTTGAATCCAGCCCCAGATCTTTGGGATGACGACGTGATAGAACTACTCAGCCAAAACTATTATTCGGATTGGTGGATCCCCACAGAAGTAGAGAGATCTCTTTCCAGGGCCTCTATTGAAAAAAAACGTTCGTTTTGGGACAGTGTCCTTTGGTTGAGGGATAAAAACATGGTTGAGCGGGGGGTAAAATCATTTTCTGTCACAAAGTGATTTCCAGGTTCAATGTCAATAATTGAGCTTGTGAAAATATGTTATTCCAGCATCCAACATTTTTATTATTGACACTGTTAATATGCTGGTCTAACTTCAATTTTTGGCGAATAAGGGGAGAAGAGGGCAGAATTTGCCGTCTCCTGTAGTTTCAGTTAAAGCATTGTTTTTATCATTCAATCGGATTCTTGAATTGAAGGAGGGAAAATGGCGATTATTTTTGCAATTGTGGCGATAGGGCTCAGTCTGTTCGGTATCATGGCTTATCGACAGATTGCATCTCTTCGGAAAGAGATACGTGAAATAAAAGATGCCATAGCATCTGGGGAACTCAGGGGCCCACGAGGAGAGCCTGGTCCTCCAGGCAGACAGGGACCACCAGGGCCGAGAGGTGAGAAAGGTGAACCGGGACCACAAGGTCCTCCAGGCGAACCAGGGCCCAAGGGCGAGAAGGGCGAGCCAGGGCCGCAGGGACCACCGGGGCCAGAGGGACCACAAGGTCCTCCAGGACCAGAGGGACCACAAGGACCACCGGGACCACAAGGTCCTCCAGGCGAACCAGGGCCCAAGGGCGAGAAGGGCGAGCCAGGGCCACAGGGACCACCGGGGCCAGAGGGACCACAAGGTCCTCCAGGACCAGAGGGACCACAAGGACCACCGGGACCACAAGGTCCTCCAGGCGAACCAGGGCCCAAGGGCGAGAAGGGTGAGCCAGGGCCGCAGGGACCACCGGGGCCAGAGGGACCACAAGGTCCTCCAGGACCAGAGGGACCACAAGGACCACCGGGACCAAAGGGCGATAGAGGGCCGAGGGGTCCAAGAGGAGCCAAGGGCGCCTCTGGAGGAAAGACCTCAAAAACCAAGAAAAAGGCTGAAAAATAACATAAATAAGAGGAATAAGGCCCTGGTGTAAATTGCTGGGGCCTGAATCTAATAAAAAGCCGTGTCATTTGTATGATGCGGTTTTTTTATATGAGATTATGCACTTCAACTACCTGGGATCTGAAGACTTACAAGCTGCATAATCCGGATTTAATCCAGGTGAGTTGGCAAATTGAAGCTCCTGCCTCTGAACTTGGTGCCGAGCAGTGTCGTCTTTTGGGGTAGCCTCTTGGGAGGTTTACTCCGGCCTGGTAGATAGTTCAGATCCAAGATCCACTTCTTTACACCGGCCCTTAGAAGGCCTTTTTGAAGATCCAGGGCACTGTAGGGTGTACTGGCAAATAGATGGCCAATATCTCCCCGGGTCGTCCAATGAAATTTTTCTCCCCTGGGGCTGATTACGGGAGATTTGGCATTGAAAAGTCTATGTCTAAGCCTCGATGTAAAAAGTGGAATAAAACCAAACACCGTGAAGATCACATCCATTGTGTTGGTTGCCAGGGCCTTTTCCAGATTTTCAATATCTGTCTCGATGGAGAAATGGCAACTGGAAATCCCCATTTCACCAGCGGCCATCAATGCCTGGGAGTTTAGGATGTTTAGTTGATACCCAGAAGAAAGCCTGAGCCTCTTTCTGGCCCTCTTTTTCTTGAAAAAGGCCAGATGAGAGATGTTGGAGATCTGAAAGTTTCTGAAACCAAGCCGTAAGAGCTGTTCTATCTGTCTTCCAAACATGGGAACCCGCCCTGGGAATAAAACAGGAGGGATGGTCCAGATGATATCCGTTCTTGGAAATCTTTTGGAGGAGCCATTTCTCGCTGCCCGGATATTCTTGGGTGTGATCTCCAGCAAGATCCCCTTGATATCAACTCCTCTGGCTATTTTCACATCTGAAAGCCTTGAAACCCTGAGATAGATCTCAGGCCTTGTTGATGTCTTGGGCCTTTGGCCCTTGTCTGTAGTGTGTAATATATCGGCCAGTACCCTGTTGGCCTTTTTCTCAGCCCCTTGTAACCTGGCCTTAACTCTATCAGGCCTCAAGGGGCCTTTCGATCCTGCGATCATCCCATCCGATGTACTGGTCGTATCGGTTTTGAAAAGAAGCGTGCCTGCCAGGGAAGAAGGAGGACGAGGGATATGACCTGAAAGTCTTATCTTGAAATGCCTTTCATCTATTTCCTGTACTTGGTGGCATTTTGAAGAGAATTGCCAGTCTTTCTTGGGCATGACAAGGCGTAATCTGTCACCCTTTTTGGGGGGGCTGTGGCCTGATATGTGAAACCAGTCGTCTTTTACTGCCTGGAGCTTTCCAATATAACGCCCTGTGTTTGCACTTCTCGTGGGAGAAATGGCCCCCTTGGGATTACTGGAAAGGAAAAAACCAGAAGATGTTGGCCTACCCAGTGCCTGATCGAGGATTTCCTTGGCCTGATCAACGAGATCAGGGCTGCATGTTGGGCCTTCATCCAGGACCATCTTATAGGCCTTGGTGACAGCAGAGACATAGCCTGGAGGCTTTAAACGTCCTTCTATCTTGAGAGAAGATATCCCAAGCCTTGAAAGTTCGGGTATGAACTCCAGGCCACAGAGGTCATCCATTGAAAAAAAGGTACCAGATCTCCCTTTCCATCTGTATTGCCGCCTGCAAGGCTGGACACATTTACCCCTGGTACTGGCACGGCCTCCAAAATAACTGCTGAAAAGGCAAAGGCCGGAGATGGTGAAGCACATGGCCCCATGTATGAATACCTCTAATTCGATTGCTGTATCCCTGGAAATGGCCGCTATCTCCTTGAGGGTCAGTTCTCTTGCGAGGACGACCCTGGAAAAGCCCATTTCCCGTGCCATTTCTGCCCCAGGGCTGTTGTGGATTGTCATGAGGGTACTCGCATGCAGTCTCAGCCCAGGGAAATATCTCCTTGCCAGGCGCCATATGCCCAAGTCCTGAATGATAAGGGCGTCTATTTCCATCTCTTCAAGGGATGAAAGCAGTCGTACTGCCGATGGTATCTCGTCCTCTTTCATGAGGGCATTCATGGCGACAAAGAGCTTTCGTCCCTTCTCGTGGGCTTGTTCGGTAAGGTTATAGATCTGGGGCAGGGTGAAATTTTTTCCATAGGCCCGGGCGTTTAAGATCTTGGGACTGATATATATGGCATCTGCACCAGCCTCGATAGCGGCATGGAATGCCTCCTCACTGCCGGCAGGAGCCAAGAGCTCTGGCCTATTTCCCCGTGTTGATTCGTGGTCTCGATGCAATTCTGTAAAGGGATTTATCTCTTTTTACCTGATTGTAGCCTGTAATTTTTTGAAACAAAGCCTTCTGGAGATCCGAGTAGCCTGAGCAGATTGATCTATCTCTGCAAGACCATCCTTACAACCTCCTTGAGCTGGGTGAAATCAACAGCCATTTCCTTGGCAATGTCCCTCACTTGGCCTGAGTCATATCTAAGGCCAAAAAAGAGGTCGATCTTTATACCCTTTTGCTCACAGTATTTGACCAGAGATGTCTTGGTCATGCTCCCAATCAGAAATGCCCCGTTCTCGGCCCCCCACTCAAAATGGGGACCGTCTCCTCCACTGTCTCCAATTACGATTACTCGAGTGAATGGAATATCGTGGAGTCTGGCTGCGAGGCTGGTATTTATGGCCTTGTCGCTAATCTCACGAAGTTCGTATATCTGTTTGGGATCTGTTTCAGAGTGGGGGAAGCGTATCCCTGGATGGGCCGACAGTATTGGGATTTCTGGCAATAGCCCCTTGGCGAATACCCTTTGAAAAAAACCTATGGATGCCGTGGTGTTTATCATGAAGAGAACATTTTTCTCCATACACCACTTCATGAATTCAGGTACGCCTCTATATGTCTCAAAGTGTGTCTCAAGATATGCATCCATCTGATCTGCATTGATAGGGGCCGGTAGGAGCTTTTCAAGCCCTTGGACTGCCTTGGAAAGGGAGATCTTATTGGAGGTATAAGCCTGAAAGATGGTCTTGAGATCAGGTTTGATCTCTGGATATGCAAATACAATGGGATCAAAGGGCCCCATTGGTGAAAGACACTCGTTCCAGTCCGAGGAAATCACTGCCTCATAATTCTTTTTTTCCATCTGGTTTATCATCCTTTAATGGTTGGAGACATTGTATTCCGGCAAGGTCTACTCTACGGATATTGTGGTGATAGATGTATTCAGGATTACATTTGCCATTACTGGCCTAATATCCAAAATAACATCCAAGCTCCAGGCCTAATTGGTCAATGTCCTATTCTAACAATTAATCCTGGATTGTGCACTTTCCATGAGAAGGCTTGTCAAGATGTCCGACTTGGCGGACCATCTTTTTCTCCACAAGACCTCGTTATGTTTTCCTCGATCCGAAGATAAAAAAATCTTGTATACTCTCGCCGTCGTGAGACTCCAATTCAACATTTTGAGGGCAGGCCGGTCAAGGCTGCGAAATCTGGTTGAGCGCCCTAAGGGCTTCAAATATGTACAGATTGTTGATGGTTGCTTCCTTCACGGTTAGCATCTGATCTTTTAAAAAATGCCCTTTCTCGTCATGTTTCCATTCGCACTCTTTGTTGAGCCCTTGCCTCGGCTCGGTGCATGGTAGGTTCCGTCGTGAAAGCTACAGCTTCAAATCCGGCCTCTTATTTTGTTGTCGGCATACAACAGGACCAAAGTGCACAACGTGGTCTTTCGGACGGGACGTCAAATTTTATAGGGCATTCAGGTCATTTCATATCATTTTCCCATTGATCTGAATAACATTTATGCAAAAAAATCAAACGGATTTTCTCATATGGCCGCAGCTACTATAAAAAGGTTCATATACTTTTCCAGTTATCCAAAGACAATATAGCAATACCGACAGTTTCCTGGCGACTGCTACCACTGCCTGGCGTTTAGCAATTTTTCCACCACATTCATGGCTGGTTCTCCTTTCCTTGCAGCATTATTACTGCGTTTTTTTAATTTTGAGCATAATAATAGCTCGTAGATAACCAGCCTTCTCATCCTACTTCAAATACCAACGGCCTCTTTTGTCTATTGGGTGACGCCTAAGCTTGGCACTTGCCTGATCTGGGATCAGGGGCAGCCGCCGGTGTCTTGAGGGAATCCTCTCTTTTTTTCAATGGCATAGATTATGGCTGCACCACATGAATCGCTCAAGACATTTACACTCGTCCTGCACATGTCCAGGATCCGGTCTACTACCAACAAGGCAGCTATGGCCTCTGCAGGTAGACCGATGCTACCCAGGATGACTGTTATCGCCACGAGACTCGCTGCCGGTATCCCAGCCACCCCTATGGAGGTAAGAAGGGCTATTAACACCACTGTGAATTGTTTTGTAAATGATAGCTCAAGCCCATAGGCCTGGGCGAGAAACATGGCTGCCACACATTCGTATAGGGCAGTCCCATCCATGTTGACAGTTGCCCCCAGTGGCAAGACAAAAGAGGTGATACGATTGGGGATGCCAGCTTCTTTCTCGAGACATTCCATTGTTATGGGGAGGGTTGACGATGACGACGCAGTGGAAAAGGCGGTTACAAGGGCGGGGATCATGGCCCGGCCGTGCCTCAACGGATTTGTGCCCCACATGGTCAGCAGAATGGGAAGGGTTAGACAGGCATGTATAGCAAGGGCCGCAATGACTGTAATGAAAAACCAAGCAAGAGGAGAAAAGGCAGACAAACCTGTAGAGGCAGCAACACCTGCAACCAGCCCGAATATGCCAATTGGTGACAGCTTCATGATCCATTCTGTCATTAGCATCATAACCTTGAATAGGCCATCCCAGAAATGGACAAGTGTCTTGGCTGCTGGTTCGTTTCCCAGCCTTACGAGGGCCAGGCCCATGAGTATGCCAAAGAAGATGATGCCGAGCATCTGTCCCTCAGCGGCGGCCTTTACGATGTTGGGGGGGATCATGCGCAAGAATACCGTGGCTATATCCCCTGCACCGTGTCCGCTTATCTTGGCTGCCACATCTTGAGGAAGTGAGCTCAGCCCCAGGCTATTGCCAGCTGGCAAGCCGTGCAATAGGCCCGGTTTGATCACTTGTACCAGTGCGAGTCCTGTAAGGATGGCCACAAGACTGGTGATCAGATAGTAAATGATGGTATATGTCCCCAACCTGCCAAGCCCCTGGCCGTTGTCCATCCCTGTTATGCCTGATATGATGGATGAAAGGATCAGGGGCACTATTAGCATCTTGAGGGCGTTTAGAAAGGCAGTGCCCAGAAATCCGTAGATGGAGGTCAAGCCTATCCCTGCAATGGAAGTATGGGGGCCAAAGGCAACACCGCATGCCACTGCCGCTGACATGGATATTGCTATCTGTACGTGAAGTGGGGGAGGCCAACGATTTGACGAGAGCTGTCTACCCATAGTTTACTATAGCCCTGATGAGTTCAGGATAGAACAGTGTTGTCCTCTTTGGAACCCGGATGTGCTGAACAGCACTTAACCTGACATCTGGCCTGGTTTACGTGAAGCTGTCTGTATGGTTTGATCTGCCATTTTGTTGGTTGTCTGCTTTTACGTCACTTTGTCAGAAACGCCTGAAGACATCCATGTTACCACCAGACGAGGTCAAAACGATCCAAGTTCATGACCTTATTCCACACGGCAACAAAATCGCGCACAAATTTCTCTCGATTGTCCTCCTGGGCGTAGAACTCCGCCTGGGCGCGTAGCTGCGAATTGGCTCCAAAAATCAGGTCCACTCGAGTTGCGGTCCACTTCAGTTCTCCGGTAGTGCGGTCATATCCTTCGTAAATCTGCGGGTTGCCAGCACTCGGCCGCCATTCGATCCCCATCTCCAGGAGATTGACGAAGAAATCGTTGGTCAGCGTACCAGGGTGTTCGGTGAAAACACCGTGGGAGGTACCGCCGAAGTTGGCCCCCAGCGCCCGCATTCCGCCGATGAGAACGGTCATATCCGGCACAGTGAGGGTGAGGAGCTGGGCGCGGTCGATGAGCAGTTGCTCGGTGGGCAGCGTCTCGCAACCAGGTCTCACATAGTTGCGGAAACCGTCCGCTACTGGTTCGAGATAGCCGAACGACTCCACGTCGGTCTGCTCTTGGCTGGCGTCCGTGCGACCGGGGGTAAAAGGAACCTCCACTGCAAAGCCAGCTTGTTTCGCGGCCTCTTCGACGGCGGCAACTCCACCAAGGACGATCAGGTCGGCCAGTGAGACGCGCTTGTCTCCGGCCTGCGCCCCATTGAACCTGCCCTGGATCTCTTCCAATACCCCAAGTACTTTGGCTATCTGTCTGGGCTGGTTGACTTCCCAGTCTTTCTGAGGCACCAGGCGAATGCGGGCCCCGTTGGCACCGCCCCGCTTGTCCGAGCCGCGAAAGGTTGCAGCCGAGGCCCAAGCCGTGTAGACCAGTTCGGGGATGGTAAGGCCGGATGCCAGGATCTGCTTTTTCAGTTCCGCGACGTCTTTTTCGTCGATAAGTTCATGGTCCACCAGAGGGATGGGGTCTTGCCAGATCAGGTCTTCGTCGGGGACTTCTGGTCCGAGATAACGCGACTTGGGCCCCATGTCGCGATGGGTGAGCTTGAACCAGGCCCTGGCAAAGGCGTCGGCGAACTGATCGGGGTTTTCGAGGAAACGACGGGAGATCGGTCCATAAACGGGATCCATCCGCAACACCAGATCGGTGGTGAGCATGATTGGTTTATGCTTTTGATTAGGGTGGTGGGCGTCAGGTGCAAGGTCTTCGGGGTCGGGGTTTACTGCCACCCACTGCCAGGCTCCAGCAGGACTTTTTTCCAGGTTCCATTCATATTTGAAGAGCAGCTCAAGGAAGCTGTTGTCCCATTCGATGGGCGTTGGGGTCCAGGCGCCCTCAAGGCCGCTGGTGATAGTGTCGGGGCCTTTGCCAGTGCCGAAGCTGTTCTTCCAGCCCAGGCCCTGTTCTTCGAGGGGAGCCGCCTCGGGTTCGGGACCGAGGTATTTATCTGCGCTGGCAGCCCCGTGGGTTTTCCCAAAGGTGTGCCCTCCAGCAATAAGCGCCACTGTCTCCTCATCGTTCATGCCCATGCGCTTGAAACTCTCGCGGATTTGCTTTGCGGCCGCAAGCACGTTGGGTTCCCCTCCAGGGCCTTCTGGGTTCACATAGATCAGGCCCATGTGATCAGCAGCCAAGGGCTTTTCCAATTCTCCGCCGGGATGACGCTCATCAGCCAGCCACTCGGACTCCGGACCCCAGTACACATCCTCTTCCGATTCCCAGATGTCCACGCGCCCGCCGCCAAAGCCAAAGGTCTTGAATCCCATGGACTCGAGGGCGACGTTTCCTGCCAGGATCATCAAGTCGGCCCAGGAGATTTTGTTGCCGTACTTCTTTTTAATCGGCCAGAGCAGACGTCGAGCCTTGTCGAGGTTGATGTTATCGGGCCAACTGTTCACGGGAGCGAAGCGCTGGTTGCCTGTGGAACTACCACCCCTACCGTCGAAGCTGCGATATGTGCCCGCACTGTGCCAAGCCATGCGAATGAAGAGAGGGCCATAATGACTGTAGTCAGCAGGCCACCAATCCTGGGATTCGGTCATCAGGAGGCGGAGGTCTTTTTTCAGCGCATCATAGTCGAGTTCAGCGAACGCTTCGGCATAGTTAAATTCCTCGGCCGTGGGCTTGAGTGTGGGTGGGTTTTGATAGAGGATTCTTAGGTTCAGCTGGTTAGGCCACCATTCCCGGATCATGTTTCCTCCAAGCGTGGTGTGTTTGTAGGCGTCTACCGTTACCGGGCACTTGGTTTTTTCATTCATATCTATTCTCACTTTTAGTGATTTGACTCAACTTTAAGAGTTATTTTTTTTCGTAAATTTTGAGGATAATATATTGAAATAATTTGTATATCTTACTCAAAGAGCCCTTTCATGCCGATTATAATGCTGGTTACCAAAACACCATTCATAAAGGACTCCCATAAAGGGTAATGAAATTTTCTGGGATTAACAAGCTAAAAAACAGAGGTTATATAGTAGCATTGAACACTTTTTCAGAGAATATCACATGGGCACCCTGTTGCACCGATGCGGAATACGAAAATGCAGGGGCGTATCCCCCATGATGTTCTCCATTGCCTTTTCGGTCTTTCGTTCCTGGGAGACAATATCTTCTGGCATATGGTGGTGAAGGCCCGACAGCCTTTTGGCAAAGACGTAGTGTATGATTCCCTGAGAACTGAAAGGTTCAATTGGAGAAGGCTCTTCACTGTCGGCTGGTCCGACGGGGGAAGTTTTTTCCTGGATCTTGCCATACTGTTTTTTCCAAAAGGAGAAATACTGTTTTCTGGGTATTATCAAAGAGAGGAGTCTGTCCCGCAAACCTTATTTGGGTGATATTGTATACGATATATAGACTAACAGCATTATATCTCCAACAATATATAGTGGTACTCGATCAAAATTTCATTTTTGTGGGACAGACTCAGAGGAGCAAGAGGTTGTATGGCCATAAAAAACATCAGGAATCTTTTACAAAGTCCACTGATTTTTTTGAAGTGGTACCCAATTTTCGGACAGTATTTTGTTCATTTTAAGTTCGCCTTTGCCCCTCATCTTAAGCTGCCTGACTAAAACGATAGACTTCATCAGGAGTTTTATAAGCAAGGCCCTGATGGAATCTTTCTTCATTGTACAGCCTGAGCCAGGCATACAATTCTTTTTCAAGCTGCCGGGCATCATGGACATCGTATTTTAATCTATCATTTGTCGAAGAGACCAATTTAAATATCTTATCTAGCCGGTTTATGAGATCATCCATGTCCGGTGAAAAGAACTGAAGTCTTCAATGGCCCAGGAAGAATACATGTGGTAATTTGTAACTCAGTTGTGCTCGATAGAGATAAGCGATGAGTGCGCCCAGAAAGTCCATTCAGTGCATTTTGTGGGGGGTGATCCCAATATGGACTGCGATGAGGGAATCCGAGGTCACCATCAAGATAATCTTCAAACCCGCTATCACCGACGATAACCCCGAAGTGGATGAATCCATCCCGTTTTTCTTCACTGACGCTGTTTAGTGTGATTATAGGAAACTTAGCATCCTTTATTGCTTGAATGAAAATGTTCTTTCTTCTCTCGATATCCGATGATGGTGAGCTCAGATTGAGCAATGTTACCTTCTTTACAACCCTTAATACTCGTTCATCAAAAATACTCATGCCAAACCATAGCACTCTTGAAGGTTCTATGGGTAAGGTTTTGGGACCACCTATGTGATGTTTAGACATTTTTGAGGTTATATGCCATTTTGACCTACATTTATCCAATGATGGGTGATCGAATTGAAATGGTCCTTCATATTGTTTTGTATTACAATGATATCCCTGAAGATAGGAATATTCTTCTTGGAATCCGGGAAAAAAACAGTATTCTATCGCTAGCGGTTTGTACGAATATACCCATCCAGCGCAATACCCCATCTCGCCCTTGAAAAAAACACATGTTCAACCTATGAAATGGTTTACCTTCTTCAAAAAGTTGCCAAATAGCCCTTGATAGAGGTGTATTTGTCGAAGACTCTTCGCCTTCAGCTCCATATTTCATTGTATATGTCAAAAGCAGTTCATCCATCTTGATGCTCTGGGCCAGTTCAAGTTAGCTCTTTGTCTCGGAGGTCTTCAGTCAGCAGATCCGATACAAATACCTCAAGGTGAGCCGGGGAGGCCTACTTTACCTCACCTCTTTTTTAAAGCCTTTCTTAAAGGGTGTTCGGGACTCCAGTCTCATAGATTATGTTCCTTTTCTGATGGTTTTTTCTATCTCACATAAAATGTCTTGGCCATCAAAACCATTTCTGCAAAATTCAAGATATATTGTCTTGCTATATTGTAACGCATCCCCAAGTCGTTCTTTAGCGTGCTTTCCCTTGCGGCCTGAATGGACAAGTGACGACCTGATATCATAAAAATTTAATAAAGATTTTCTGGTAACCTTGAATCCCAATTTTGTTAAAAGATAATAGCCCAACAGGGAGAATCTGAATCTGAGCTCGTCACGCTCACTGCTACACAAGATAGACTCGATAATACTGATTGCCTCGACAAATCTAATTTCATGCTTTTGAGTTAAATCTAAACAAGTATTAACTCTTGCTCTAACTACGGTGTTTTTTGACCCGTTATTCTTAACATTATTGAAATTTTTTCGAATTTTCTTTATATCTTTCCTGGGGATGGTCACAATATCAACTGTGGAGAAGAAGGTTTTTTGCGTGAAGTTGAAAGGTCGGAAAAAGAAGAATCTTTTAAAACCACTATCAGCTGCTTTGGGGCATATAACAGTTTTTTCATACAGCAATCGCAAGGTGAGGATTAGATCCTCTATATTTTTAGGATCGCCAGCTTCGATCAGGTAATACGGATAAACAACAGGGCTTGGTAACATAGGTAGTTCTTTTGGGATATCTGCCCAGAAGAAAGTGTGGTTTATGCGCTTGCTGCATATTGCTTTCTGATCTTCAAAATCCACCTCAGTCCCAAAAAGTTGCACCAATTCAACAGGCCGGATCTTCCTGATAAGCAAGGTCTTATCTATTACTATCTTGTCTGGATCATCCTCGGCAAAAAGAATGATGGGTGCAATTATTCTGGACATAGCTGGGTCTTGTTTTGGACCACCTCTCAAATGGGCACTTTCTTTTTCAAATTTTCCAGCCAAATATGGCCTGAACTACATAATTCCCACCATAACGAAGTATTTTCAATAGTCAACACAGAACGGTTAACCAGTACCAGATGTGATCATGCTATCCTTTTGTAGTGGGGAGAGAGAGGACAATAGCTGGATAGCCTGGCGCGTCTTGTGGAGTACAGGCCTGTACAACCATACAGGTGTCCTGAGCCGAGAAAACATCTCTGCGTCCACCAGAAGTCAGTAACTGGTCACGAGCAGGACACTGGGAGGCGGGGGAACAGTTCCAAATATATGAGTTTTTAAAATAGAAAAATCCTCACCTTTTGGGCGAAGGTATTTATCCGAAAATGCAGATAACTTATCTGACTTTT
>Ga0256833_1000173_pt1 | contig 50673 bp, 53 predicted proteins | sample 356284metaG_FD_190535 | JGI IMG/M metagenome (GOLD analysis project Ga0256833, IMG submission 190535) | Hydrothermal vent microbial communities from Mid Atlantic Ridge, Atlantic Ocean - 356-284 | ecosystem: Environmental > Aquatic > Marine > Hydrothermal vents | place: Atlantic Ocean: Mid... | reverse complement strand
AGAGAACCAAAACGCTCCGTCAGTCGCGGATCCTGGGCTTTCATCAGAGGGATGGTACATTCATAGCGCATAGACTCTCCAGCGTGGGGATGCAAATTCAAAAGGAATTGTATCGGATTTCGACAGGCATGGGGGTGGCGGAGAGTGGGGGATTCGAACCCCCGGTCCGGGAAGCCCGGACAACGGCTTTCGAAGCCGCCGCATTCGACCACTCTGCCAACTCTCCGTCGGCGATATTGTACCCCGTCAGGCTGAAAATCAGCCGAAGATCCCCTTGGCGGCGACAATGGTCGTAAAGACGAGGATCACCATCGCTCCAAAGCGACGGATATAGCGCTGATTGCCGATCATGATAGAGACGATGGTCCCCGACAGCGTCGTCAGAACCAAAAGACCGTAGAGGAGGAATAGCAGCGTCACCTCCTGCTGAGGCAAGGCCATCATCGGTCCCTCATGCAGAAGAAAGGTCCGCCCCCCGATCCAGAGAATCCATAAATACAGAAGTACCGAGAAGAAAAAATCCCAAAAGAGAAACTGCATCTTGCCGCTGCGGCGGGTCATAGGACTCTCCTTCAACCAAGTTTCGTAAATTCATCATAACGCCTTGAGGCTGAGAATATGCTCAAAGGTGAGCTTGGCAAAAAAAATCGGGGAAAACTTCCCTAATGAAGAAATTCAGCCGTATGCAAGAGAGGCTGCGTGAGAATCTCCCTGTCAGAAAAGTGGGAAAGGCGGACTCTTTTGACGAGCCGCCCCCGTGGCGTCCCTCGATACGGGGCCAAAACGATTTACCCGAAAAAGGGAGGCACCATGATCGTCAACAAAACATTCGAGACCGCCATCATCGGTTCAGGCGTCGTCGGCAGCGGCCTGCTCTTTACCCTGGCCCGCTATACCGATATCCGTGATATCGTTCTATTTGAAAAATACGACGAACCTTCTCGAAACGATAGAGATCGGCAAAGGCGCCCGTCAGCTCTGCGACTTCCAGGGCAAACGCTTTGAGGAGGAGCAACACCTCAAAGAGATTGTCAACGCCTAGGCGGGAACGTCCTCAGACGATCCCAATCTCTTTGCGCACCGCTTCTACGGCCCGGACCATATGCTCCAGGCTCGCTTCGACTTCAGGCCATCCCCGGGTTTTGAGGCCGCAGTCGGGATTGATCCAGAGCTGCCTCGCGGGCAGGACCTCCAGCAGCGCCCGAATCTGATGGACGATCTCCTCCACCGAGGGGATGCGAGGGGAGTGAATATCGTAAACTCCGGGACCGATCTCCATCTCGTAACCTCGCTCCTTAAAGATCCGTAGCAGGACGTTGCCGCTGCGAGCCGTCTCGATGCTGATGACGTCGGCGTCCATCGCCTCGATAGTATCGATAATATCGTTGAACTCACTATAGCACATGTGGGTGTGGATCTGGGTCTCGGGCTCGGCGACGTTGGTGGTAATCCAGAAGCTCTCCAATGCGAAGCGCTCATAATCGGGCCGTTTGGCAGCGCGCAGCGGGTAGCCCTCTTTGAAGGCTGCCTCGTCCACCTGGATCATTCCAATCCCCGCCTTTTGCAGATCATCCACTTCGTCACGGATCGCCAGGGCGATCTGGGTGCAGGTCTCGCTACGGGGCTGGTCGTCCCGGACGAAGGACCAGTTGAGGATCGTCACCGGGCCGGTGAGCATCCCTTTCATCGGACGATCCGTCAGGCTCTGGGCGAAGGTGCTCCAGCGTACCGTCATCGGCTCGGGGCGGCTGACGTCTCCGTAGATCAGTGGTGGCTTGACGCAGCGGCTCCCGTAGCTCTGGACCCAGCCGTTCTCGCTGAACGCCACCCCCGAGAGCTGCTCGCCGAAATACTCCACCATATCGTTGCGCTCAAACTCTCCATGCACCAGCACCTCCAGCCCGATACGCTCCTGCAAAGCCACACAGTCGCGGATCTGCGCCTCGATAAAGGCTTCGTACTCCGAGCTGCTCAACTCCCCTCGCTTATATTGTCGGCGTACGTGGCGAAGCTCCGGCGTCTGGGGGAAGCTACCAATCGTAGTAGTTGCCAGGGGCTTGTAACCGAAACGCTCGTGCTGGATCTGTATCCTCTCGGCGAAAGAGACGCTGCGCTTACGCTTCAACTCATCGACATCGGCCATGCGTTTGCGTACAGCCGGATCGGTCACCTGGACGTTGCTGCGCCGCCGAGCCAAGGCGTCGCGAGAAGCTTCTACGGCCGCCCGCTCCCGTTCTGGCAACTCCCTGTCCCGGAAAAGTGCATCCAAGAGCCGAAGCTCCTCCAGGCGCTCCACCGCAAAAGCCAAGTAACTGCGGACCTCCGGACTCATCTTCTCTTCGTATTTCAGGGTGAAGGGGATGTGCAGCAGGGAACAACTGGGAGCGACGACAAGTCGCTCGGCTGGGATCTTCTCGGAGATTCGTTCCAGAAGTTGGCGTCGTGCATCCAGGTCGCTGCGCCAGATATTACGACCGTCGATGACTCCGGCGATGAGAGTTTTGCCGCTTTGGGCGATGGCATCAAGGGCCTCGAAGTTACGCCCTTCGTCGTAGAGGAAATCGAGTCCGATCCCCGCCACCGGAGTTTGGGCTAGGACTTTCGCCGCTTCGACGGCATGGTCGAAGTAGGTGACGACGTAGATCTTGAGCCGCTCGCTTACGCTTCCCAAGCACTCATAGACGCTTCGAATCAGCAGAGTCAGCTCGGAGACTTTGTCGGTCACAAAAATCGGCTCTTCGATTTGAATCGTCACCTCCTCATCCAGCGCTGCCAGACGACGCAGCAGCTCTTCATATAGGGGCAAGACCTTCTCCAGAAGGGTCAGCGCCTCTTGATGGCTGTCGGGTCGCTTGGCGTTGGCGAGGAAGGTCAGGGGGCCGACGAGGTTGATCCGGGGGCGCTCGATCCCTGCGGCTTTGGCCTCGGCGTAGAGCGCTTCGATCCCGCTGCTATCGACCGATCCCTCCTGCGTAGCCGTCAGCTCGGGCACGATATAGTGGTAGTTGGTATTGAACCACTTGGTCATCTCCATCGCCACCCGTTTCTCGTCTCCCCGAGCCATGGCGAAATAGCGCTCGAAGGGATCCTCGATCTGGCGAAAACGCTCGGGCTCCAGTCCTAGGGTCTGGATCATATCCAGGGTCTGATCGTAAAAGCTAAAGTCGTTGCAGGCGATGGAGTCGATCCCCGCCTCCTTCTGATAGGCCCAGTGTCTGGCCCGCAACTCTCGGGCTACCGCTTCGAGATCCTCTCTGGAACTCTCTTTTTTCCAATACTTCTCCAGGGCAAATTTCAGCTCCCGCTTCTCCCCGATCCGGGGAAATCCAATATTGTAGGTATTCATTGTTGCTTTCCTTCGCTTCCATGCGGGAAAAGAGCCATCCCTTTTCCCAAAAATAAGGCACGGCCACGCCGTACCGCCAAATTTATTACTTATTACTTAATTACTTGTTACAAAGAGCGAAGTGATTCGGAGGAGAGGTGCCCGTCTTGGTCTTGACGTAGCGTCGCGGCGGACGGACGATAAATTTGTAGAGGTGAAAAAGACGCTTGAATTTACGTTTGAAGAGGCAGTTGCAGTGACACGGCTTACGAGAGAAGCGAGTCGTCACCGCCGTATAAAGACCGGAGAGGGCCAGAAGCTCCGGCGGATCATCCGACTCCCTCTCCTCGGGATCTCGGGTAGCTATTTTACGGCACTGCTCTACCCTGCTTCCTTCCGCCCTTTCTCTGATCTGGGCGTTGAGTGCGGTGATAGCGGCCAGACGCCAATAGCGCCCCTTGAATCCAATCGCTGCGTTCATTGCTAAAGATTATAGCATAATGCCTAGGCCTTGCGGATTCCCCGGACCCAGGCGATCATCGCATCATGGGCAACGGGATTGGGAGCATCCATGAAGCTGACGGTAAATTTGTCCGCTTCCTCTACAACGGCAATACTCCGAGGACGCACCGCAGCCATCTGAGGAACAGGAAGCTCTTTGCCGAAGCAAAAAATGATGAGCTTTACGTCGATGATCTTCTCGTCCATCTGATGCTCCGGGAGATTTTTGGTATGGGTGTAGTGATCGAAGGTCGCGATGTAGGTAGCGACAGGATGGGATTCGATCTGCTCCTTGAGGTAGGCGATGACGGCATCGGTATCGGCGAAGCGGGCCTCTTCTTTGCCGATTTCGGCAGCCTGGATGGGATAGGTATCTTTGATCGTCATACTTTTCATGAAAAGCCTTTCTTATTTTTTTGATTGCGCCGAATTATACTTTGGAAAGATAAATCTCTTCTGGGGTAATAAAGAAGACATACCTATCCGTCACAATACCCTTGTCAAAATGAAAAAACAGGAGATTTTAACCATGAAAGATCTTTTGACGAAAATAGGAATTTTTACTATCGGGTTTATCGGGGTGGGACTCTATCAGATTCTATTGCTTGTAACACGCCCTGACCGGGCCATACCCTACGATATCGCTCGTGAAAGCAGGCACAACAAAAAAAACCGCACCGTTCTCCCCAAAAATTCCGAAACTCGCCTAAACCCGAGCGCCAAAACTCGAAGTAGCGATTCCTAGCCGGGTAAGCCCTTTAGCCGACCGCTTCAATCCTCTTCTCTCTTCCCGAAAATCTCACCCGTCACGAACTCCACGGGGAAACGCCCGTAAAAGCTGCCGTTTAACTGAGTATTCTCGATGATGTAGGTGAGGAATTTTCGGTAGAGCTTCTCGTCGGGCCTTTGGGGATCGGACCAGAACTCTTCGAGAGTTTTTCCTTTGTTAGTCAATCCATCGATATCGTAAACTGCCCGCCCGAGAGTGATCGTCGGAGTCCCGTAGCCGATGGAGGTCAGACCAACCGTACTATTGACGGTAACGGTGCCTTTGGCATGCTTCAAGCATGTGGGCAAAAAGGTATCGTAGAGCACGACGACCCTTTCTTCGATGCCTAAAATCTTCGCCTGCTCCATGATGAACTTACGATAGTCTTTTCTCCCTCGATCAACCGGATGGTGCTTGAAAACGATTCGATCTTCCGCATCTGCCGCCCCTGCAAATGATTCCAAAACGGTGATGATAAACTTCTCGATGGATTGAAAATCCGAATGGGTCAGAATCTGAAAATCGGTATGCGTCTGCAGGGGTACGAAAAAATAGCCTCCGGACCATTCCGCAGAGAGCCTCTGCTCCATCTCTCGTTCATAGAGAAAGGGATAAATCAACTTTCTCCATGCCCCCCGCACTCCGTAAAAGGCCTCCTTGAGCGCGGACATCTCCCGATGGTGACGATAGTGGGGATAGCGCCAATGAAAGAGGTTGGCACTCAGATAGTAGAGAGTGGCGCTGACGATCATCTTCAGCTTGCTCTGCCTCGCATGAAGAGCCGGCGGCGTTTCCCTCTGGGGCAATGCACGATAAAAGGCCGCCTCCCGAGGCAGACGGCTAAAGTCGTTGACCCCCCAGCGTTCCATCGTCACATAATGGGGCCTCACATAGCCCTCTTCGAAGGCAAAGACCTCGATCCCCAATCGACGGCACTCTTCGATGGCGACCGCCTGATAGAAGCGACAATCCCCGAAAAGAAAGATCATCTCGATCCGATGATCCCGGAGAAATACCCGCAAAAAATCTCTCCACTCCTCCTCTTTTCCTCGAAAGGGAGTATAGTTGTCCCGATAGGAGAAGAGTCGATCCCCCGCATTGAAGCCGATCCGGTAGGTCCGGGCGCCATGACGACGCAGGATGGCGTCCAGACGCTTGAAAAAGGGTCCCATCGGTCCCTGCAAAAGCAAGATACGCTTCCCCCCGACCTTTCCGATTCTATTCACCCGCTACCACCTTGATGCCCAATTGAATTTTTCGCATAACGCCGTTGCGCAGATCGACGAAGGTGCGATAGATACGGTCGTTATTATAGCGCGTTCGCAATACCTCGATCCCTTCTAGAGTCTCTTCGATCTCGCACGCTTTACCGGTGCAAGGATCGATATACCGCGGATAGAGGATATAGACCGCCGCCGCCAAGGCATCCAGCGTAAGTGAGCGGCGGCGACGCTCGCAGAAGCGCCGATCCGTCGTCAATCCCCATCCGGCATAAAAAGGCATCCCATAGGTCGTCACCTCCTTCCCCCGCAGCAGCGCTTCAAAACCGACGAGAGAGGTGATGGTATGGACGCTATCGCAGCGATCCAGCACCGAATCGAGACTGGCCTCTTCCACAATCTGATCGCAAAACTCAAGAGCCTCCTGCTTAGAAACCGCCCCTTGGCGATTGCCGGCCAGGACGTCGGGATGGGGTTTGAAAACGATATAGGCCTCGGGCTTCTCCTGACGCGTGCGACGCAGAAGCTCCAGGTTGCTCATCCCCTCTCCTCCGTAGAGGATCGACGCGTCATCCTCCACCTGCCCCGGCACCAGCACCACCTCCTGATTCGCTCTTTTGCCCCGCAGATCGATTTCACACTCTTGGTAACAGTTGTACTTGGAGAGACGGTTTGCCCGGAGATACTCTCTGACACTTTTCGCTCTCTTCAATAGCCCCTCGTCAAAATCGTACTCGGAGAGTATATGCTCGAGATCACTCTCTTGTGTCGGGTCGAAATAGATCCCTCTGGAGTCGATCACCAAGGAGAAGGGACGCGTCAGATCAGAGCCCAGGGAGACAGATCGCAAAAAACCGTCTTCGACACGGTAGAGAGGGACGGAGTGACGTGCGGCATAATTTTCTACCTCGGGATAAGCCTTTTTTCCCCAGATGCAGATCTTGCACTCCGGCGACAGACCTCGCCTTAGTGCATCGGCCAGATTTCGGCAAAAGAGCAGCTTCGTCTCCTCATCGAAAAAGTCACGCACATAGTTTCGTTTCCACCGGCTGAAGCCGAACATGTAATTTTTTCCCATTTCTTTCCCGTTCGTTGTTATCCCCAAGGAGGTTTCATCTCCAAACCCCTTCTACGCGATCATATCAGACCGATCGCTTGACGCTGCTTGACGATCTCCTCGATCGTGTCGAAGATATCCGAATCTCTGTTTTGATAAGGGTTGTAGTAGCGGCTATAGAGGATATAGGCCGCGGCGAAGATCTCTTCGACGCTTCGCGACCGGGTGCGCCTGGGACATATAACCTTATCGGTCGTCACTCCCCAGCCGGCATAGTAGGGCATCCCGAAGCAGACACACTCACACCCGACGATGAGCGCTTCTAACCCCATGCCGGATGTCTTGGTATAGACTTTTGAAAAGTGCTTGAGCAGTGAGATGGGGTTGACGTTCTCTTCGATGATGGTGCAGTGCTTTTTGGCATAGGCTAGATCGATATCGGAGGCTTTTTTGCCGCTAAGTACATCGGGATGGATCTTGAGGTAGAGTTTGGCATCCGGGTTTTCATGCAAAGCGGACTCTATCATCTCTGTGGTACTAAACTGCCCGGCCATACCATATTTTAGCGACATATCTCCCGCCGTCTGTGCGATGATAAGTATGCGTTTTTCATTCGCATTATCCATCCCATACCGAGCAAGGAAGTTCTCATCGACCAAAGGCGCGTTGTTGTACTTGGAGATGTGATGCCGGCGGATAAGCTCCATCGCCTTGGCTGCATCATCCATTAGTTTCGTATCGGATGCGAAATCGTAGGTATTGAGGATATGTTCTAGTTTCGATGGCGAGATAGCATCGTAGTAGATGCCTATGTCATCTTCGACGATGCTAAAAGAGGGACTCCCCTCGACTCCTAAGCCAACGGAGCGGATGAAGCCGTCTTCAAGGAGTGTGAGTGAGCCACCAAATTTACTATGACACCAACTTGCAAAGCGCCCCGTGTTTTTTCTGCCCCAGCCTTTGAAAGATCTTTTGCCCAATGTATTGACGATGTTGGATAAATAATAGATATATCCTTCCAACCTACATTCCTATTACTTTAACAATCTCATTGAGGCGGTGTTTCCAGGTATGATACTTTGCAACATATTCAGCACCTGCTCTTGCCATTTCAAGGTCATATTGTGTTGGCCCATACTTGTGTATACGATAAAACAATTCTTTCATCTCTTCCTTTGTTTGGACAACATGAACATATTCTTTAAAGTAGTTATCAATAGACAAAGAAGGATTACTGACTGCTATTCCTCCGCATGCAAGTATTTCTATCAATCGTCTTGAAAACATAGTAGGCGAATCTTCTATAGTATTTACATTAAGAGATATGGCATAATCTTTATATATCTGTGAGGTTTGTTCATAGGTTACAGCAGGGTAAATCTTTAGGCTATCCATCTTTGGATAACGATAGTTTGATGATTTTCTATCTGAATTTCGATCATAGACATCTATCTGCATCTTCACTTCATTTGCACTCTCAAACATCATATTTTGCCACAATCTTCTTCTGTCATGTATATGGTGGCTATAGCTTCCCATAAAATTTGCATGGTTGTACTTGAAGTCAAAGCCATTAAAATAGTGAAATTTTGGCTGGACAGCAAACATGAGAGTATTGACCGTGGTAGTGGATGGCACAATAGATCTGTATCTTTCAATTGCATTGGCATCGACGGTAAAAATATGATCGAATAGCTTAGCGCTATCTATAAACCTTTCAAAATGAACACTATCTTCTTTATTCCAAAAAACCGTGGGAATTGCAAGTTTTTTTGCATATTCCACAATCTTTTGGAGTTGCTTGTTGTTTCGTTTTGGATAACCAGGATAAGAGGAAATTTTATATTTCCATCTATTTTTGTGTCCTTGCCATGCTGATTCAACAAGAAGGAAATCTGGTTGAAAAAATTTAAAAACAAATAGATAATTTAAGGAAGTTATTTGTTTTACTAATATATCTTCTTCAATAAATAATGAATCATTAGTTAAACTATCAGTGATAATAGCTATTCTAAGCATAGTAGATTGCATCTGAAGAAGTATTTAATATTATTTGTTCAATATCAAAACTGTCAAGCTTAACAGTGAGAACTTTACTATTTAGTTTTAAAAAAAAAGCAATTTCTCTTAAGTTTCCTTCAACTTTTATATAATAAATTCTTTTTTTTGTGTAATCATAATTTTTTTTTGTTCCTTCATTGTCACGATAATATATAGTATACAAAACATCTGCAAAATAAGGAGTCTCTATTATATAATTTTTGGATTTAATGGAGATTATCTTCGTGTTATTTTTAAAGTGATTTTTCAATATGCTTTCAGCATGTGACTTATTAAAAATTGTATTTTCGAAAAGAATGTGATCTTCAAATTTTAAAATAAGATTTATTAATTGTTCGATGGTAAATTTATAAATATCATATTCTAAAGTACCATTTAATAATGAATGAACAATCTTTATATATTCTTGAATAGATGTATCATTATGTGAACCAGAAACTGGAATAAATATAGGAGATAATTTCTTTTTGACTAATAAATCAAATAGATAAGGTAGAGCTTTTCTTAAATGGTAGCCATCATCAACTCCACAAGATATATATATTCTACTACATGCTTTGAATTTCTTGTCTTTGTAAAGAGTATGAAAAATTTGATCATAATCACCTTGAAAAATAGATTCAATATTATTTTTTATATCGTTACTTTTTGTTGTGTTTAAAAAATCAACTAAATAAAACTGTGGAGCATGTACACATAAATAAATATCCTTATTTGAGGTAAACAAAGAGTAGATAAACAATGCAATTGTTGCCCCTTTTGAAGAGCCCAATAAAAATATTTTAGAGTTCATTTTTTTTATTTTTTCTATAATAAATTTTATTTTATTTAAAAACTTAAAATTATCATCTAATGCATAAGAACCTCTACCTTTTTCGGTATCTAGAAACCAAAGAGTAGTTTCTTCAATATTGGAGAACTCTCTCAAATAGTGGTATCTTTGAGATTTCCCTACCTGAACAAAAGATGGGAAAAAACAACATATTTTTGAAGATTTTCCTTTTTTATATAGAAATCTTACTCCTTCATAATAATATTCGTCAATTCCTAAAATATTATTTCCAGTTCTTTTAAACTCAATCAATGAATATCCTTTAATTCAAGTAAATTTATAAGATCTTTAAATATTTTTTTGTACCCATATTTTTTTATTATTAAATCTCTATTTTTTATTCTTAAATTATTTAATTCGCTATAACTAAGTTTTAAATAATTTTGTATTTTTAGCAATGCTTCATCAATATTATTTACAATCCATGCTTCATTGTATATTTCACTAGCTTCATCCCAATTCCATACAATAGGAAGGCAGCCAGATGAAACACCATCCGCAAGCGCATAATGAAAAGATTCAAAATCACTTGTAGATAAAATAAAATCTATTTTTTGGTACCATAATGGCATATCATTTGCAAATCCATCAAATATAATTGCTTTTTTTAACAAAGGATTACTATTTATTCTTTTATATTGTTCATAGTAGTAGTCTAATTCTTTTACTCTTCCTGGAGCATGCATCCATTCATATTCTTCTGGTCTTTTTCCTTTTATATAAAGCTTTGCATGAGGATACTTATCAAGTACTTTTTCCATTAAAGATATAGCTCTATCAAGCCTTTTTCTTTGTGGAGTTATTCCAACTATTCCAAAAGACATATTTAATTGTTTTTTAATATTATCTGCTTTATAATCATCATTTAACACATAATTAGGAATTACAACGGTTTTAGATTTTGGCCATTTGAACATATCAATTGCTTTTTTTCTAACATTTTTAGATACAAATATATTTTTATTAATATTATTAATGTTAATTTTATAACCAAATTTTTTTGCTTTTTGATTTATTTCCTGTAAGTGGGTTCTTATAAAAAGACTTTGACTATTTAGTTTGTTTAGACTATACCAAACAGCATTAGCCAGTCCCCATTCACAAAAAATTATATCTGATTTATTAAGCAGGTATTTGCTCCTTTCTATACTATCGGCTTCTCCCCATTCCCAATAGTCTTTGTAAATTAAATATCCTTGATTCTTTAAATAGGAATAAAAATGGTCTATAAATTTAAAATCATGGCCATTCAACAGAATAGTTTTGTTTGACATTTTTGTGAATAATTTATATAAATCTTTATTTCTGCTCTCATATGAATATTTATTTAAAATATTTTTCTGTAAATTTTCAAGAAGATTCGCATCAATATCTTTATTTAATATTTTTTTCAAATCAGTTATATTTTCTAAATAAAATGGATAATCTTTTCCCAATACTGCTCTATGAATATCACTTGGAAAATTTATAACAGGTTTCCCTAGTGATGCTCCTTCTAACAACTTTGTTGATAACTCTAACGTAGTATTTTCAAATGTAGCATCTCTCCAACTCCAAATATAATCTACGTCCAAGAGCTCTTCAATTGCCTCTTCTCTATTTAAATTTTCTCTGTATTCAATAAACTCTTTATTTAAATTTTCTTTTACCTTATTTACAAAACCTTTTCCGGATTTTATAGTACTTCTCCAGCTTATTTTACTAGAAATTATTTTCAATTTTACGTTATAACCTATTCTTCTAAGCTTATCAACCTCTTCTATTAACTCAAGAACCCCCCAATCTGGCTGAATTTTTCCAGCATAACCAATAACTATTTCATTTTTTCTATTTTTATGTTTTATTTTTCGATTTTTTTCAACTTTTTCTATTATTGGTGGGAAAATAATGGACCTATCAAATTTTATATTTATAGATTCTTCTACAAATTTTTTCATTTTATCTGTTTGCCATAACCAATATTTTGTCTGAAGATTTAATAATTTAATAGTATCAATTGCTTCTTTTTTTATTTCAATATAATTATTTTCTTTTTGAATATAAAAGTTCGTTAAATATGGCAGCAATCTATATTTGAAATTGTTGGTTTTGATTATTTCATTAATTGCTTCTATTCCTCTAACAATAACATTTTGAATATTTGGTACCACCTCATCTATATAAGTTAAAATCTCTGATACTTGTTTTAAATCTAGTTCATTTTTTAAATCTAATTGACTAGGTTGTACAATAGTAGTTTTTGATAAGTTTTTAATATTAGAAATTATAAGTTTATTTTTTAAATTATATTTAGATAATATTATAACTGAATTATTATTAGTAAATAAATTAACTACACTACTAAGCCATATCGAAGAGCCATCAACTACATTCATATTAAGATCAGCGTATATCAAAGTATACGGTGAGTTTAGATCTATCTTGTCTTTAAATATATTAAAAACTTTATTTCTAAATTCATTTGAGTCTTTTGAGTCTAATGCATTACGACTTGTAACATTTATTTGTTTATTGTTTAATCCGTTTTTATTGTTTTTATTTCTTTTTTTCTTAATAGGATAAAAAGATTTGGACTTATTCTTAATAAAGTTTATTATTTTAAAAGTTTTAGAATTAATAAGTTGATTATATTTAAATTCATAATAACTGGCTAATCTTTTATATTTTAATCTTGAGCCTTTGTAGTCTTCTAACTCTTTTTTTGTCTGCTCATATAATCTTTTATATTTTAATCTTGAGCCTTTGTAGTCTTCTAACTCTTTTTTTGTCTGCTCATATAATCTTTTATATTTAAATGCCGATATTAAATTTTTATCATTTAGGATTTCTTCTATTGTCATTTTATAATACTTATTTGTTTTCATTTTAACAACACCTCATATTATATTTTAGTAAAAGCTAGCAACATATTTTTATTTCCTAAATTAATGAATTCTTTATGTCCTACTAAAACAACAATAATATCTGCCTTATTGACTGCTTCATCTAGTGAAACCAATTTGACATTTTTTCTATTTTCTAAAACATCAGGCAATTCATTTATATTCGGTTCTACTGCCAATATATTATAATCAGGTTTATCTGACAATATTTTTGTTATCTCTAGTGCAGGAGATTCTCTCAGGTCGTCTATATCCGGTTTAAATGCCAATCCAAGACAAGCGATGGTCGGATTCGAGATATCTTTCACCGCTTCTTTTACCTTTGAGACTACATAAAGCGGTTTTCCATCGTTAATTTCCCTTGCCGTTCTTATAAGATTGGCATCATGAGGAAAGTCGTGTACGATAAACCATGGATCTACGGCAATACAATGACCTCCTACACCACAACCCGGTTGGAGTATATTCACTCTAGGGTGTTTGTTTGCCATCTCTATAAGCTCCCATACATCGATTCCCATTTTATCACATAAAATACTAAGCTCATTGGCAAAAGCAATATTTACATCCCTAAAGGCATTTTCGGTCAGTTTACTCATCTCGGCAATTCGGGCGGAAGTCTCTACACATTCACCTTTTACAAATGTCTGATAAAGCTTTTTTGCAGCTTCCGTGCATCTCGGTGTCATCCCTCCGATAATACGATCATTCTCTATAAGTTCTCGTATCATCTGCCCCGGAAGAATACGCTCTGGACAATGTGCTATGCGGATATCACTCTCTTCACCCGCATCTTGAGGGAAAGTAAGGTCCGGTCTCTCTTCTGCCAACCATGCCGACATCTTTTCTGTCGTTCCTACCGGAGAAGTGGATTCCAAGATTACCAGGTCTCCCCTTTTTAATACTTTTGCAAGAGAACGAGTAGCTGCTTCGATGTAATCAAGATTGGGTTCATGGTCTTCCCCCTTAAAAGGAGTAGGCACAGCCATGATAAACGCATCGGCTTCTTGCGGAGTCATATAAGCCTTGAGTAAGCCCTTGTCCACCGCTTCTTTTACAAGTTCTTCGAGACCCGGTTCTTCTATATGGATTTTTCCTTCATTTATCGTATCGACCGCATGTTGATTGATATCTACACCTTTTACCTTTACTCCATGCTTTGCAAACACTGCAGCTGTTGGCAAACCGATATATCCTAGTCCAATCATACATATACTGTTCATTTGTCATAATCCTTTAAAAAATTGACTATTTTTACACTTGCACTGCCGTCACCATATGGATTGTGAGCATATGCCATTTTTTTATAAGCCAGTTCATCTTCAAGAAGTCTAGAGACGTTATTGACAATCGTCTCTTGATCCGTACCTACTAACAGAACCGTCCCTGCTTCAAGTGCTTCAGGTCTTTCCGTCGTGTTACGCATGACCAAAACAGGTTTGCCCAGAGAGGGAGCTTCTTCTTGCACGCCACCGCTGTCCGTCAAAACTAAGTGGCATTTACTAAGGAGATAGACAAAGGGAAGATAGTCTAAAGGTGAGATCAAATATACATTGTCAATACCCGAGAGTATCTCATTGACCGGCTTTTGAACATTTGGGTTCAAGTGTACCGGATAAACAAAATCTACATCACTATATTGCTGAGCAAGTTTTTTGAGTGACTGGCAAATGTTTAAAAACCCTTTACCAAAGTTTTCTCTTCTATGACCTGTAATTAATATAAGTTTTTTTTCAGGATCATAACTATAGCCTAAAGCGGCTATAGTGTTTTGTATTTTTTCTTTAAGTGTGTTATCTGTATTGATTTTTTCAATGACCATAAAAAGTGAATCGATCACGGTATTACCCGTAACAACAACATCTGTCTCATTTACATGTTCTCTCATGAGATTTTCTTTGTTGGTAATCGTGGGTGCAAAGTGGTATCTTGCGATCTGTGTGGTCAAGAGCCTATTGGCCTCTTCCGGCCAAGGAGAATAGATATCACCCGTCCTCAATCCTGCTTCTACATGCCCTACGGGTATTTTCTGATAAAAGGACGCCAAGGCAGTTGCAATGGTTGTCGTAGTATCCCCGTGTACCAAAACGATATCTGGAGAAAATGTCGTTAAAATATCTCTCATACCAAGAAGTACTTTGGATGTAATGTCATACAGATCCTGGCCTGCTCTCATGATATCGAGATCGTAATGAGGTACTATCTCAAAAAGATCCAATACTTGATCGAGCATCTCTCGATGTTGTGCCGTTACACATACTTTCATCTCGAAAGTATCACTGTTTTTTTCAAACTCTTTTATAAGTGGAGCCATTTTGATGGCTTCCGGTCTTGTACCGAATACAATCAATACTTTTTTCACTTTGCCCTCCTCATTAAATTCCCTTAAACGAACAAAAAGAACTCACATTCACGGATAAACCAGAGTAACACAGTTTTTTTGTATCCTCCTAATCAACGTGCTCTCGAAGCACTACAACAAAAGATCTAATAATCAGATAGATCATAAGCAATCCAATCATGATCGTCAGCACCGATCGAAATTTTTCGGGATATTTGTACATTTGGGGCTTGTAGGGCGGTGTGATCGTCACGATATGTTTGGCATTTTGGCTGACTTCCATCTTGAGTCGCTCTTGGTTGATGAGCGTCTGTTTGTAGACCTCTTTGGCGAACTCCATCTCGTTTTTGAGAATCTGGAACTCGAAAACATTGACATTGAGCTCCTCCCCCTTGGCAGAACGACCGGAGAGCTTGCGTTTCAAAGCCTCGATGGAACTTTTGATATTGCGAATCGAAGCCAAAAGCGTCTTCATCTCCAGGCTGTTGAGATTCCATCCCGTGCGTTTTTTACTCTGATATTCTACCTCTTTTTTGGTAAGCTCCGCCTGTAGCTCTGCTAGTATCGTATTGATCCTCTCGACGTCCAGCTCTGGATCGAAGGTGCGGTTTCGTGTCTGATAGTCGATCAGCTTGCGAATGGCTTGGATGAACTTTTTGCGATTCGCTTCAACCTGTTTGCTGATAAACTCAAGGGAGATCCTGGCACTCTCTCTGGAGAAGCGGTTGATCGTCTCGTCGGAGTAACGAATGATCTCCCGAAGGATCTTCTCGGTCATCTCGGGATCGGCATGAGCAAATCGAATCGTCAGGGTCTGGGAAATGGTGTCGAATTCGACCTTGAGATCCTCGTTGTATCTGGCCAGAAAATTCTCACGCGTCGCACGATACTGGGGGAGAAGAGCGTGGCGATAGAGCCGCCGAAGCGGATCGAGTCGGGGGCTGGTGTAGTAGTCACTCAGATGAAAGAGCGTATCGAGATGACGATACATCTCCAAGGAGCGCATATAGAGCTGGAGGATATTGGAGTCTTTGACCACTTCGGTACTCTGCCCCAGGAGCATCGCCCCGAGACTCACTTCCTGCTTCTGAGAGAGGTCTTTAAGCGAGACGATGGTGCTCGACTCGTATCGCTCCGTCTCGACGAAAAGGACATAAAAGGAGGCAAGCAGAAACAAAAAGAGAAAGATCCACTGAAGCCGTGATAATCCCCATCTTCTCATGCGGCGCTCCGATTGATCTCTTCGTAGCGGTCGATCGCCTCTTCGACCTTCTCGAAGTAGTGCAGTGTCCCTTCATGCACCAGCAATCCGGTCTGGCAGATCTCTCTGAGGGTCTTCATATCATGGCTTACCAGCAAAACATGGCAGTTTTCGATCTTTTTCATCAGGGCATCCTTCGCCTTTTTGCGAAACCTCGCATCGCCTACCGAGAGGGTTTCGTCGATCAACATATAATCAAAATCAAAGGCCAGACTCAAACCGAAGCTCAAGCGGCTCTTCATCCCCGAGGAGTAGGTCTTGATCGGCATATCGAAATAGCTTCCGAGCTCGCTAAACTCGCGGACGTATTCGATCACCTCCTCCATCCGGCGGTCATCGAGCCCATAGAGGCGACAGACGAACTTGACGTTGGAGCGGCCCGTCATGTTGCCCACGAATCCCCCACCAAGTCCCAAGGGCCAGGAGAAGGTGTGAGGCGACTCGATCGTGCCCCGAGTCGGGAACTCGATGCGCCCGAGCATCCGCATCAGGGTCGATTTGCCCGCACCGTTTCTCCCCAAGATCCCGATATTGCCGTCGGGAAGCGTCAAAGTAACGTCTTTGAGGATATAGCGCTTGCCCTCCTTGGTCGGGAAAAACTTGGTGACGTTTTTCAGATAAATCATGCCGAGATAATCTTTCGTTCAAGCCGGACGTAATACCACAAACCCACCGCCCAAGGCACCAGGGTCCACTCCAGCATATAACCGTAATCGACAAAACGATTGCTCAAATGAGGCAAATAGGCCGCATGAATCATCTCCATGAAGTGAACGACTGGATTGTAGAGCAAGATCTCCTGGGCTACGGGAGGCAGGCTTTCGATCGGGAAAAAGACCGCCGAAAAGATCATCAGAAGAAAGGAGCTGATACTGACGACTTTTCCCACACTCATATAGAAGGTATTGGCCGTCGCGACCAAGACACCCAACCCCACGGCAAAAAACGCCAGCCAGAGATAGCCTGCCACTACCAGGAGAAAATCCTCCGGCACAATCTGCCGCCGAGCATAAAGCCCCACGATCAAAAAGATCAGCACGATCATCGCCGTCAAAAAAAGCTCCACCAGTGCACGGGAAAAGATGGTGTCGATCGGTTTGACCTGTTTGTAGACGAAGAGTCCCTTATTGGCCAGAAAAGCTCCGGTCGAAGAGTTGAGAATATTTTTGAAAAGGTTGAAAGCGATAAAGCCAGACGCCATAAAGACAGCGAAGTCGTAAGGGGTCGTCTTGCCACTGTGACCGACGATAGCGATACGAATCCCGATAAAGACCGCTACCTGAAAAAAGGGTTCGGCGAAGGTCCAGAAGAGTCCGGAACGTCCCGTACTCATCCGCATTCCCATCTCCCGCAGAAAAAGCGCCTTGATTACAGAGACGAAGATTCGCCAAGGCGAACGGGCGCGGAGTTTTTCGGTTACCACAGACATTATTTCGAAAGCGCCTTCAGAGTGACAAACGGACTCAAAAGTCTCGTCAACGCCACAAAGGGAGAGGTGTACTCTTCGGAAGCAACTTGGAACTTCTTCCACCGGTTGGGCTTGACATAGACGATGTCGTTGGGGCGGAGCATCAGGTCGGCATATTTCATCCCGTCGAAATCGGTCAGATTGACCCGACGCATCCGCATCCCTCGAATAGGATCGGCGGAGACCACCACGACGCTGTCGCGCACCGCCGAGTCCTTCATCCCTCCGGCAAAGGCGATCGCCTCTAAAAGATTCATTTTCTCTTTATCGAGTTTAACGACCCCGGGCTTTTTGACCTCTCCCAAGACATAGACCCGCTTGTTCATGATCTCGACATAGACCGAAGGTTTGGTCATCTCCTTGGCATAGAGCCTTTGAATCCTGTGGGCGGCTTGCGTCTGAGTAAGCCCCTCGACTTTTACCGAACCGATCAGGGGAAGGTCCACATAGCCGTGGGCATTGACGAGGAAGCCTTCGGGATTGAGGTTTTCTCCGATCTTCTGGGCCTGATCCATCGAAAGCTGTCGGGGATCTCGATAAAGGATGACTTTGATGCGATCCTGGGGAAGAATCTTGTACTCAATACTGGCGGAGCTGGCGCGATACTCTTGGTGAAGTTCTTTTTGCTTGCTCTGAAGCAGCTGATATTTGTCTGCACATCCTGTCAGGAGTATTGAGATAAATAATGCAATGTATATAATAAACTTATCTCTTTGCAATATAAAACTCCCGGTCCTTTTGGAAAATTATACCGAAAAAGCCCTTTTACCCCCTACAGGCGTTCGGGTCGTTCCTCCTTAAAGGCTAGCTCTTCCGCCTCCCTCAGCAGTTCCAGAGCTCCCGCTTCGATCATCTTATCCGCCAAACGTTTACCTGCACCTTCGGCCTCTTCCGTCGGTAGAATAAGCTCTTCACACATCACTTTGCTACCGTCGGGATAGCCCAGCATCGCCCGTAGATTGATTCCCTCTTCCACGATCCTGGCGTTGACCGCCACCGGGGCGGAACATCCCGCGCCGACGGTAGCGACGAACTCCCGCTCGATCTCGGTACATAGGTGAGTTTCGGGATCGTCAAGGCTCATAGCGATGCGGCGCACCGCTTCATCATCTGCGACGATCTCAATTCCCAAGGCCGCCTGTCCCATGGGCGGGATCATCCACTCCAGACGCTGAACATAGGGAATCCCTTTCAAAAGATCCAGCCGCGCCAGACCGATATAGGCCAGGATGATAGCGTCGTACTGCCCATCGGCAAGTTTTCGCAATCGGGTGTTGACATTGCCCCGAAGATCCCGTACCTGTAGATCGGGACGGCGCCGAAGCAGCTGCATTCTACGTCGCAGACTGGTGGTACCTACCACGGCTCCTTCGGGGAGCTCCTCCAATGAAGCGTAACGATGGGAAAGGAAGACGTCGCTCTGATCCTGACGCTCGGTAATGGATGCAAGCTCCAACCCCTCGGGGATGAAAGTCGGAACATCTTTAAGGGAGTGGACCGCCATATGGGCGTTTCCGGCGAGCATCTCATCCTCAAGCTCTTTGGTGAAATGCCCTTTGCCGCCGATGAGCGCCAGAGGCCGATCGAGAATCTTGTCCCCGCGGCTGGTGATCTCCAAGATCTCTACTTGTACCTCGGGAAAACGTCTACCGATCTCCCCTCGGACAAAATATGCCTGCCAGAGGGCCAGCTGACTGGCCCGAGTGGCAATGATCAGCTTCTGCACAAAGGACTCTTATTTGATGGCTTGTTTATAGGAGGAGCGGGTGGGATCGTATTTGCCGTTGAAGTAGACGGTGGGGGTACCCCGGACCATCATGGCAGAGGCTTTTTCCATATCCCTTTTAATAGCGGCTTTAATCTCTGGCGTGTTGATCTCTTCGGGTTTGACCTCGATGCCCAACTGTTTTTTCAGCTCCGCCAGGATCTTCTTCTCATCCCTCTCTCGGGGATCGATTTTGAGACCGTAGATCTTCATCGCTTCGTCACTCTTACCTTGCATTTGAAGATGCTCCATCACTTTAGTCAGGGTATCGGAGACCGGATGCAGACGCAGCAGCGGCATATGATAGTAGTAGAGCGCCACTTTATCGGGATGGGCTTTGACCTCTTTGAGCATCCCGGGGAGGTAGTTGATGCAGAAGGGGCACTGGGGATCGGAGAAGATCACCATTTTGTTGGGGGCATCGGGATTGCCGGAGATCAAATGCTTTTTGTCGTAGTAGCTCTCGGGCATCACTGGCTTAATGACGTTGCGCAGATCCCGTCCGGTCTTCATATCGATCAGGGACATAGCCGCCAGATTCTCCTTAGGATTGACGAAGACCATTTCAGGGATCTGCTGCTTTTTCTTGCCGATGGCCAGATCCATGGTAAACATATAGGCCTTCCATCCGTCACGGCCCGGCAGAGGCCGCTCGGCGATGGGCGTGACCTTCTCGACTTTGACTTGGGGATTTCTCACCAAGGTATGACGGACAAAATTCTCCAAATTAAACTCAGCGGCCTGGGCGATCAGCGTCGCGGCGATCAAGCTCGTCGATAATTTCCACATCAATGACATCAGTATCTCCTTCTTGGGCAAACGGATCGAAATGATTCGTTTTGGATTTGGGTCGGATTGTAGCGAACAAATGTAAATAAAGTGTGTAGCCCAAAAGCGCCAGACCGAGCAAATCGGTGAGTACGCCGGGGATGATCAGCAGAATCGCCCCCAAGAGATAGGCCATGGAGGCATTGTGAACGTCCCGGACATCGAAACGGCCAAAATTGAAAGTCTGGAAATTGTTCATCAATGCATAGGGAGAGAGCCGAAGCAGCAACCCCCCAAGAATCATCGTCGAGAGGATCCAAACCACGCTCCAGCCGAAGCCGATGGCAATTCCGACTCGGAGGGAGACGAAGAGCTCGGCAAAAAAAAGCAGGAGCAGAATTAGCATCATATCAGACCCGTTCAAGCAAAACCGGAACAATCTCCTCCAAGCTCCGATCTTCCCGTACCATCCCGTCGCGGGTGATCAGCTCTACCGTCCCTTCCGCGAGCTTCTTACCGACGACGACTCCGTAGGGAATGCCCATGAGTTCGAAGTCGCTCATCTTGGGACCGAAGCGCTCCGTCCTGTCGTCGAGGAGGACCTCCACTCCGGCTTCGAGCAGCTGCCGGTAGAGCCGCTCGCCCGCTTCGCGCTCTTCCTCCTTCTTGACGTTTGAGACGATGATTTCTACGGCAAAGGGAGCACTCTCCCGGGTCCATATGCAACCCCGCTCATCGTGATGCTGCTCGATAATCGCCGCCAGCAACCGACTGACGCCGATGCCGTAGGTTCCCATGACAAAAGGACGGGCTTTACCGTTTTCGTCCAGGAAAGTCGCCCCCAGGGGCTCGCTGTAACGGGTACCGAGCTGGAAGATATGGCCCACTTCGATCCCCTTGGTGTATCGCAGCGTCCCGCCGCACCGAGCACAGCGGTCCCCCTCCTGCACGGCGACCAAATCGGCAAAACGTTCGCTCAAGTCGGGGACTTGTACGCCGACGCGATGATACTCCTCCTTATTGGCGCCCATAATTAGATTGGCCTCTCCCCTCAACTCGCGATCGATATAGTAGTGAATCCCTTCCGGCAATCCCTCGAAGCCCATATACCCCGGTGTCAATCCGGCGGCTCGAAGCTCCTCCTCCGTCACTTCCGTCAATTCGTTGGCTCCTGCGGCGTTGCAGGCCTTGGTCTCTTCAAGTTCGTCATTGCCTCGGATGAAGAAGAGGACGATCTCCTCTCTTCCCTCATCGTAGAGGGCCTTTTTGGCCACGGCTTTGACCAGATGATGAGGATCGAGACGGAAAAATTCCGCCAGGGCCTCGATGGTTGTCGTTCCCGGCGTATGAAATTCTCCAGGACTCATCACAGGCTCTTCTCCCTCCTCATAACGAGGCCCCTCTTTGGGAGCCCGGGTTGCCGCTTCAATATTGGCCCCGTAATCGCAGCCGTCGCAGACCACCAGCGTATCTTCACCGCTCTCGGCCAAGACCATGAACTCCTTGGAACCGCTGCCCCCGATAGCGCCGCTGTCGGCCTCGACCACCCGGAAATCCAATCCCAGCCGGGTAAAGATCCGGCTATAGATCGCTTCCATATGATCGAACTCCCGCTTCATATCCTCTTCGTCCTTGTGGAAGCTATATCCATCCTCCATCAGAAACTCCCGGCCCCGCATCAAGCCGAAACGCGGACGGATCTCATCCCGGAACTTTGTCTTGATCTGATAGAGATGTAGGGGAAGCTGCTTGTAGCTTTTGACGCTCTGGCGAACCAGGTTGACCATCATCTCTTCGTGAGTCGGACCCAGGACAAACTCGTTTTCCTTGCGATCCTTGAAGCGCAGAAGCTCCTTACCGTACTTTTCGAAGCGGCCGCTCTCGCGCCAAAGTTCTGCAGGAGTGACAAAGGCCAGATCCACCTCCTGGCAACCGGCACGATCAAGCTCCTCCTTGACTACGGCCCGGACCCGGTCAAGGACCCGCTTGCCCAGGGGCAAAAAATTGTAGAGTCCGGCACCGACGCTCTGGATATATCCGGCCCGGAGCAGATAGATATGACTGGGCAGCACCGCATCGCTGGGTACTTCTTTGGAAGTGGGGATAAGCAGACGTGAAAATCTCATGATTGTGATTCCTCGTTGTGGTGAATTTTTTGATGGGGTGTTTTATACTGTTTGGGATCGACTTCGGAGACATCGATACCGAAGATCTCTCGGATCGCTTCGATAGCCCGACTCCCCTCGGCTTCTTTGGAGATCTTCCGGAGGTTTTTCGTCGGCACATGGAGAAACTTGTCAAAGGCCTGAGCCACCAGATAACGAACATTCTCGGCACTCTCTTCAGCGACATAGCCCTTACGCAGAGCCCGGGCCACTTCTTCCTCGACGACCCGTTGGATCTCCAAGCGCATCTCTTTGATCACCGGCTCGACGGAGAGGGCCTGAAGCCAGCGGAAAAAGTCGTCGCAATAGCGCTCGACGATCTCCCCCGCCCGCAATGCCTGCTCCTGACGCAGAGCGTGATTGCTTTTGGAGATCTCCTGAAGATCGTCGATCCGGTAAAGGCGCACCTCACTCTCGACCCCCTCCTCGATATCTCTCGGGATAGCCATATCGAACCAGACCCGTCGCAGGGGTTTCTCCTCCACCATGGTCCGAGTAATGATCGGCTCCGGCGAAGCGGTGGCGGTAAAGAGGAGGCGGTAGCGGTTAATGATCCTCTCAAGCCTGTCAAAATCCTCCACCCGGACATTCTCCCCCAGTTCGTCAGCCAGGGCTTCGGCTCTTTCACGGGTCCGGGAGATCAGCACGACGTCCGCGCCGGAACGCAACAAATGCTTGGCCGCCAAACGGCCCATCTCTCCGGTTCCTATCACGACGCCGGTCATCCCCGCCAGAGAACCGCCCATTTCCTCCGTAGCCTGGGCCACGGCCACGGAAGCGATAGAGACGGGATTTTCGGAAATGTTGGTCGCGTTGCGTACCTCGGCGGCGCATTTGACGGCATAGCTCAAAACCCGGTTGAGTTCCCGGCCCGCCGTGCCGTTTTCGTAGGAGAGCTTGAAGGCCTGCTTCACCTGACCGGTGATCTGCGCTTCACCGACGACCAGGGAGTCAAGGGAGCTGACGACGGTGAAGAGATGACGTACCGCCTCTTCGTCCTCGTAGCGCCGCGCACTCTTCTCCAACTCATAGAAATTGACCCCACGGCTGCGGCTGAGCAGACCCAGCACGGCATGGAAGGTCGCGAAGTTGTCCCGGCTTGCAGTGACTACTTCGATGCGGTTGCAGGTATTGATGACGAAAGCTTCGAGCATAAAATCGAAGGCCACCAGCGTCCGCAGAAACTCCCGGATCTCCTCATCGTTGCGAAAGGCCAGGGCTTCACGCTGTTCGAGGTCGCAGTGTTTGTAGTTGAAACTCACCACCTGATAGTGCATCAGTAGTCCCTTTCGATCATCTTTCTGGCCATGGCCTCGAGTGCCGGTTCTCTCTCCCGTTTCATCAAGCCAATCGCTTCATTCACCAAGGCTTCGGCTTCGCCGCGGGCCCGTTCCAGCGCACCGGTCTCGGCCATTTTTCCACGGATCCAAGCCGCATTCTCCTCGGTCACGGGCCGGCCGTGCATCGCCAGAAGTCTCTCCCGATCCGCCTCACCTAAGGCTTCGTGAAGGTAGATATAGGGCAGCGTCGTCTTGCCCTCTTGGAAATCGTGCATCGCCGGCTTGCCCAGCTGTTCGGCACTCTGGGTGATATCCAGCAGATCGTCGATCATTTGGAACGCAATACCCAGATTGCGTCCGTAGGTGCGATAGGCATCTGGGTTTTTCCCCGCCAGGATCGCCGCCGCTTCCGAGGCGGCTTCGATGAGACTGGCGGTCTTTTGGTAGATCATATGAAGATAAGCTTCCCGATCGGTATTGAAGGATTGGGAGAGCAGGACATCCCGACGCTCTCCCAAGCTCAGCTCTACGACCGCCGCGGAGACGACGCGAGCCACTCGGCGATCAATATCGACCAGCTCGTGAAAGGCTTTCGAATAGAGAACGTCCCCGAACATTATGGAGGTTTTGTTGCCGTAGAGCGCATTGAGCGAAGGACGTCCTCGCCGGACGAAGGCGTCATCGATCACGTCGTCGTGGAGCAGACTGGCGGCATGGATCATCTCCACCACCGCCGCCGTCTTGATCGCCGCGGGACCGCTGCCGGCGATGGTCAGGATCAGTCGAGCTCTTAGACGTTTACCTGCCGGCAGCCGGGCATATAGGGCCGCCGCATCCCGGTCTTCCAACTCGTCAATATAGTGACCGATCCGTCTTTCGACCGCTTCAAGCACCACAGCTTCCTATTCGCACTGGGTGACGATATTGCCCACGGTCTCGATAAAGAGGGAGTTTTTACGGTTTTCCATATCTTCAGGTGCCGAGGCGATCTCACTACGGACCCGGCGCTCGTACTCCTCGTCGAGCCCCTGCTCTTCGAGCATCTTCTCAGCCACCGCCAGCCGCTCGATCACCTTCTCAATCTCCTTCTCCACGATATTCTGGTTGGCCGTGCGAAGGATCTGAAAAAAGTTCTCCCTAGGCGTCGTCATCATAAAATCATCATCGTCAAAAAGTGGCATCTCTCAACTCTCTTTTAGTTAATTTGGAAAAGTGGAAAATATTATAGCACCTTTGGGTTAGTCGATCACCCCGCCTCCGAGCAGGCGCTCCCCGTCGTAAAAGACGGCGAACTGTCCTCGGGCCAGTCCGTAGACCGGTTCGGCAAGCTCGACGAAACCCCGGTCGCCGTTGAAAGTAACGCGCGCGGGTACGGCACGGGTACGGTATCGAACCTTGACCTGACATTCAGCGGACTCGATCTCCTCGAAGAGGTTGACACTGTGGAGGCCGAAGCTATGCTCCGCCAGACGCTCTCGGGTCCCCACGACGATACGATTATGCTCCGGATCCAGACGAAGCACATAATGCGGATCATGGGCGCCCCGAACGGTAAAGCCCCGACGTTTACCGATGGTATAGTGCATATAGCCCCGGTGGGTGCCTACCACATTGCCCTCCTCGTCCAGAACCTCCCCCTCCCGGTCGATCTCCATATGACGCTGGAGGATCTCGGTGTAGTCATTCTCCACGAAACAGATTTCGCTGCTCTCTTTTTGCGCAGCGATATCCGCAAGCACGGGGATACGGGAGGCTATCGCCTTGACCTGATCCTTGCGCATCTCCCCCAGGGGAAAGATCAGCCTAGGAAGCACCTCTTTGCGTACTTCGGCAAGGAAGTAACTCTGATCCTTGTTTTCGTCCACAGCCGTATAGATATAGCGACCGTCACAGCGCAGATAGTGGCCGGTCGCAACCTTCTCGATCCCCAGAGTGTCGGCAAAGGCGATCATCCGGCCGAATTTGATCTGCCGGTTGCAGACGACGCAGGGATTGGGGGTGCGGCCGGCACGGTACTCCTCGACAAAATAGTCGTAGACTTCCCGGCGGAAGGCGTCGGAGATGTCGAGAAAGTGCACCTCGATGCCCAGATATTCCCCCACCCGGCTCGCTTTGGCGTAGTTTTCCCGATGATAGGCCTCGTTGTCGTGGAGCTTCATATAGACGCCGGTAACTTCGTAGCCCTTCTCTTTCAAGAGTAGGGCCGTCACGGTGGAATCCACCCCGCCGCTCATACCTACCAGGACCTTCTCAGCCATGAGAGAGCTCCAGGATTTCGAAAGCGAAGCCCTCATCCCGGACGACGAGCGTGACCTGCGCCCGGTGCCTGCCCTTCTCGTCAAAAAGATCGATCGCTTGAAGTGAAAGCCACGGAAGTTCCAGCAACTCCCCACATTGAGAGGCCGTAGCGGGCAATAGCCCCAAACGTCCTTCAAAACGGATTCTCTTGGGCTCTGAAACGTCGATGAGATCTTCATCCTCGGGAGGACCGACGCGTATCCCGCCTTCCGTCGGTACGGCAGAAGCCACTTTCTTTCCGTTACGAGCTACTTCCAGGGCCGGAGGCAGCTCTCCCAGGAGAATCGTATCTCCCGGCCGCATCTTTTTTGCCTTCTTTTTCGAGAGGGTGAAGGGTTCGAGTCTCAAATAGTATTCATCCTCTCTAAGGGCATTGAGGCGGGAACGGTTGAGCCGCTGCAATTGCCGATCAGCCATCGATCTCCTCCGCAAACTGTTCGAGGATTTTCTCTTTGTCCGCCGGCAAGAGATCCTCGGGCACCCTCTGACCCGTACTCAGATAGCTTACCGGCAGATGCTTTTGGGTCAAAAAGGCGATCAAATCGCCCACACGCCGGGTCTCGTCGAATTTCGTGACGATGGCACTTTCGATATTGATAAAGGAGAAATGGTCGTAGATCTCCTCGATATCTTCATATTTGGCCGTGGCGGAGATCACCAAGTTGGTGGAGATCTCCCGATTCTGCACGCCTTTGAGAAATTCAATCGTTTGAATCAATCGCTCGGTATCGTAGGGGGATATTCCCGCCGTATCCACCAGAATCACATCGTAATCGCTCAACGCGTCCAGGACCTGGGAGAACTCCTCCACGCTCTCGGGTTGACGATGCTCCAGATGAAGGATCTTGGCAAAATTGTCCAGCTGCTCGTAAGCTCCGGCCCTCCAAGTGTCGAGATTGATCAATGCGACACGATAATCACGTTCAAGCATATAGGAGTAGCGGGCGGCCAGCTTGGCGACGGTCGTCGTCTTGCCCACGCCCGTGGGGCCCACCATCATCATCACCCGACGGCGGGAAAGGTCTTCGGGCAGCACGCGCAACCCCTCGTCGATCTCCTCCAGCAGATAGCTCAGCAAAAGCTTCTCATCCCCTGCCGTCGGGCTTCCCAGGATCGGCTCCAGACGCTCCAGAAGCCAGTCACGACGCAAGCCTTTGCTCTCCAGCAACTTCACCGCCTTTTCCGTCGCCTCGAGAGAGGGTACGGAGATACCCGCGGCTTCACGCATCCGCTCCAGCCGGGAGCGAAGCTCGGCCAATTCGTCCATCAGCTCGGTCTCTTCGTCGATACCGATACTCGCCAGATAGTCGCTCTCGGAGACGGCGACGGTAATTTCGGCGACGAGTTTCCCGTCACGGCCGGCGATCTGGCGGGCCCGCAGAAGCTGTAGATCGCTGAAACGGCCGTACTTTTCCTTGGCCAAGGCAAAAGCCTCTTTGGGGGTGGGGGCTTCGAAGGTCTCTTCGACCATGGGGCTCCTTTGTGACTCAATTAGTGCGTGACATCCGAGGGATGCGACGCAATCCTCGGGCGGCGCGAGAGGCGCTCCAAAGGCCAGGTGACGGAGATTCGCTCTCTCCAGCGGGGGTGAGGAACCTCTAGCCTGGGACGCTCGATCCGCCGTTCTCCGTAAAAAAGCAGATCGATATCCAGGGTCCTGGGAGCATCTTTGAAACTCCGTTGCCGCCCGAACCTACGCTCGATCTCCAAAAGACGATCGAGAAGATCCAAAGGCGCAAGCCGGGTACGGATCCTCAGGACCGCATTGGCAAACCTGGGCTGATCCAGATAGCCAAAGGGCGGATTGAGCAAAACCGGAGAACTCTCCAGCAACTCCAGATCCGATCGGCGATTCAGAAAGTGCCTCAGGCGTTGGAAACGCCGGATCGGATCACCGAGATTGCCTCCGATCCCCAGCCATACCTCGACGCCTCCGCCGACGGACAGAGGTTTTTCCCGCGAGGGAAAGCCCTCCGTATAAACCGCCTCCAACCCCGCACCGATCCGTCGTCTGAGGCGGGGCATGACTTCAGAGGATCTCCGCCCTGCCGTGGAGCATCGCCACGGTATCTTCGATGCGAATCCCGAAAGCCCCGGGAATGTAGATCCCGGGCTCTACGGTAAAGACCATCCCATCCTCGATCCGGGTCCGACTCCGGGGAGAGATATAGGGCATCTCATGGATATCCAGTCCCACTCCGTGACCGGTGGAGTGGACGAAATACTTGCCGTAGCCGGCCTTCTCGATCACCTCGCGGGCCAGAGCGTCGATCTGCTGCGCCCTCATCCCGCTCCGCGCACCGGCGATAGCTAGGTCGTGGGCCTTGAGCACCGTATCGTAGGCTTTTTGGATCTTTTTGGATTTGAAGCCCTGGATCGTCCCGAAATCGAAACCCTTGACGGCCCGAACGGTGCGGGTACGGTCGGAGCAGTAGCGCTCCACCTTGACCCCCGCATCTAGCAGCAGGAGGTCGCCTTTTTTCAGTTTGCGATTCGTCGGCAGGGCGTGGGGTTTCGCGGCGTTGGGTCCGATAGCGACGATGGGATCGAAACTCAGCTCCCGCTTCCCCTCCTTGCGCAAAATCCGTTCTGCGAGAAAATGCAGACTCCGTTCATCCATCCCGAATCCCTCTTTGGAGAAGGCTCGGGCGATCTTGTCGAATGCCTTGGCCCCTTGCCGGGCCGCCTCCCGTAGCAAAGCGATCTCCCGGGGAGTCTTGATGATCCGCTGCTTATGGGAGTAGTCGGGTTTGGCGACCCAATGGATTCTCCTTTTGGGATCGAGATGCCCAAAGCGGTGGCAGTCCCACTCCTTCGGATCGTAGGCACAGCGCTTGACACCCTGCCTTTTCAGGCGTTTGGCTGCTGCGGCAACGATATCCGAGGCGATCACCACCTCCGCTCCGCGGACCGCTTCCCGGGCTTCCACGCTGTAGCGGCCGTCGGTAAAAAACCACGCCTCGTCGCCCAGTTGCAGCAAGATAGCGTTGTCGCAGCTGTAACCGCAAGCGTAGTAGAGCGCGCTTTCGTCCCGGAGAATCAGATGTTTCACCCGCTTATCCCTGCTGTTGCTGACGCTGTGCCTCCTGGGCGGCGCGGATCTCGTTCATGATCTGGGTAATACCAATCATCGCCAGATGGTAGCCGAAGGGCCCCATTCCGGCGATGACGCCGGCACAGACCTCCGCCGTGAGAGACTTACGGCGAAACTCCTCCCGGGCGTGGATGTTGCTCAGATGTACCTCGATGGCAGGGATTCCCACCGCAGCCAGCGCGTCGCGGATGGCAATAGAAGTGTGGCTGTAGGCGGCGGGATTGATGATGATTCCCTGGGCGTCGCCCATGCACTCCTGGATCCGATCGACGAGCTCCCCTTCCAGGTTGCTCTGGAAAAATTCGATCTCAATGTTGTTCTCTTTGGCAAAATGCTTCATCTGCTCATGGATCTGCTCCAGCTTCATGGGGCCGTAGATATGCTGCTCCCGGACTCCGAGCATATTGAGGTTGGGTCCCTGAATAACGACGACTTTCATAATGGCGTTTCCTTTATCGTATGGTTTAATGTGGGCTCATTTTATTGAAAATGGGATTAAGGAGCGGTTAGAGAGAGTCCGGATGCTATAATTCGACAAAAAGTAGCCTTATGATCACGATACTTTATCCCGAATATCTCTATACCCCTCACGGTTATCGCAAGGATCTGGCCATTGCTTTTGATGAAACGATCCGGGCGATTGACACGCCTGATGCGCTGCAGGAGCGCTTTCCCGAAGCCAAGGTCCTCGAGCCGGGAGAGCGGAGTATCCTCTATCCCGGTTTCATCAACGTGCATGTCCACCTGGAGTTTTCCGCCAACCGGACCCGTCTGGAGTACGGTGACTTCATGGATTGGCTCGAGAGCGTCATTCAAGAGCGGGACACCCTGGTCAACGAGGCGACCGACGCCGTCATGGAAGAGGCTTGCCTAGGGATGCTTCGCAGCGGGATTACGAGCTTCGGCGCCGTCTCCAGCTTCGGCACCGACCTGGAGGTCTGCCGCCGCATTCCTCAGCGGGTGACCTACTTCAATGAAATCGTCGGTTCCAACCCGGCGACCGTCGATATGCTCTACCAGGATTTCCTGCAGCGGATCGACGCTTCACGCCTAAACGCCGCCGAGGATCGTATCACCCCTGCCGTCGCCATTCACGCACCCCATTCGGTCCATCCCGTCGCCGTTCGACGCGCCGTAGCTCTGGCCCGAGAAGAGAGGATGCCCCTCTCTTCCCACTTTCTGGAGTCTCCCTACGAACGGGAGTGGCTTGAAAGCGCTTCGGGAGGCTTCCGGGATTTTTTCGAAAAATTCTTCGGCACGACGAAACCCGTCACCTCTATCCAAGAGTTCCTCGCCCATTTCGACGGTTACCCCAGCCTCTTCGTCCATGCGGTCCAAACGACGGAGGTAGAGCGCGGCCGTCTCGCACAAGCCGGCCACTTCGTCGCCCACTGCCCCCGCTCCAACCGACTCCTCGGCTGCGGCCGCTACCCCATCGAAGACCGCCGCGTCCCCGTCGCCCTGGCCACCGACGGCCTGAGCTCCAACTGGTCGCTGAACCTCTTCGACGAAATGCGCGCCGCCTTGATGCTCCACCATCGAGAAGCGCTACCGCTTCTGGCCGAACGCCTTATCCAAGCCGTGACCCTCGACGCCGCCCGCTCCATTCGGAGCGATGCCGGCCGTATCGAGACCGAAGCTCCTGCCGATTTTGCCCTCGTTCGTCTTCCCCAAACTTGTGAACGAAGCGACGAACTGGCGCTGCACACGATCCTCCATACTCAGGAAGCGGAGGCGGTCTGGATCGCTGGAGAGAAGCTCTAGACCTCGATGCCGATCTCCTGCTTCGGCAAGGAGAGAATGATCCCGGAAAACTCCCCGACTGTGCCTTTTCTCCGCAAAGGGATCACTCTTTCTTCTCATCATCATAAATTACCTTGAATGTAAGGCATAATTTATATAAATAGTATAGAATTATAGCTCTAAAACTTCCCACAAAGGAGTCCACCCTAATGGAAAAAAAATATTGGAATCCCTACTTTGGCGGGGTCGTCCTGGGGACGATGCTCTTTTTGACCTTCGTCATCGCCTCCCAGGGTTTCGGTGCCAGCGGCACCTTCTCCCGGGCCACGGCCCAGCTGCTCGTCAATAGTGACAAGAGCTGGCTGGAAAATGCCTACATCGCCAGTTATTTCCGCCACGGCGACAATGCCATGCTCAACTGGACCGTCATCGAGACGATTGGCATTTTCCTGGGCGGCTTCGCTAGTGCTCTCCTTGCCGGACGCTTCATGATCCGTCCCGATAAGGCCCCCGGCTATCCCATGGCCAAGCGCTTCCTCTGGGCGCTTATCGGCGGAATGATCATCGAATTTGCCACTCGCATTACCCGGGGCTGCACCAGCGGCCAAGGCCTTGACGGGATGGCGACCTTCTCCGTCGGAGCGTGGATCTTTATGTTCGCCGCATTCGCGGGCGCGCTGATCCTCTCTCCCCTCTGGCGCAAACAGTGGGTCGGAGAGAACAACGAAGGAGGTGAAGAATGAACGATCTGATTCTTCCTCTCTACAAAAACGGCTTTCTCACGCCCGAGGCGAACTTTTTCTTCGCCATCGTGCTGGGCTTCACCTTCGGCTTCGTCTTAGAGCGCACCGGTTTTACCCGCTCTCAGCTCATCGCCGATACCTTCTACTTCAAAAACATTGCCGTCCCCAAGATCATGGGCGTCACCGTCATCACGGCGACGACTTGGTTTATCCTCTTCGCCTGGATGGGATGGATCGATCTCGATGCCCTCTTTACCCCGGGGACCTATGTCTGGCCCTACTTGGTCGGAGGACTGCTCTTTGGCGTCGGCATGGTCATGGCCGGTTACTGCCCCGGTACCGCCGTCGCTGGACTCGGAACGGGCAAGAGCGACGCCTTGGTCTTCATCATCGGCCTCTTCGGCGGAGCCTTTCTTTACTTTGTCCTCTATCCTTATGTCCAGGATTTCGTCTCCAGCAGCAATCTGGGCGTCTTTAAACTTCACGATCTCTTCGGGGGCAACGCCTACACCTCTTACATCCTTACCGTCGCCCTGGAGAGCGGGATCATCGGCTTTCTGATGCTTTTGCAAAAACTTACCAACAAAGGAGAAAAATAATATGGCAATGAAAACCAATATCGTCGCTCCCGCCGGGGGCATCCTGATCCTCATCGGCGGCCTTGCCCTGGCCTTCTACACCGGTACCAGCGGTGCCGCCCTCGTCGAGACGAAAGCCAAAGCGGTCGAGAAATATGTCGCCCTGACGGAAAAGGCCCTAAATAAGGGCGATATGAAGATGGCGGAAAAATACGCCAAAGAGGCACTCGTCGTCGATCCCAAGAATAAAAAAGCGATCGCCGAGTTCAAAAAGGTGGTCCTCGCCTCCTGCCCCAAGGCGGCTCCGGCAACGACTGCTACAGCTCCCGCCGCGGCACCGGCTGCCGCCAAACCTGCCGCCCCTGCCGCCGAAGCCGAAGAAGAGATGGGCTGTATCTGATCCGGCCTCCTCTCCAGTGGAGCGGCTTTTCTCTAGAGCTCTATGGAGAGGAGCAGCCGTTTCCTCGACAGGCAGCGGCTAAGAGCCCTCTCTCCTCCACTCATAGACGATCCATCCCAATAGCGCAATTCCGATTCCCAGATTGACCCAACTCCCTCCCTCTGCAAAGATCATTTCAAGCAGCCGGTAGTTTAGGCGCAGGATTCCATCGGGTTCTTGGAGGTAGTGAGCATGGGCCCATGCAGCGATCTCACTACCGCGCCAGAAGGCGAGAATTTCCGGCAGGATAAACAATAAAAGCGTACCGACAATACCCCAAAGATTGGGCTTCGGTTTAAGGGATTGAAAGCTTTGACGGAGGATGGGGTTTGCAGCGGCGCGACGTGCGGCACGATGAAGGCGTCTTTTCATCTCACCGGCTTCGGTAGAACTCTCGAAGGCATCCCTTTTGTAAATCAGGCTTCATGATCCCGAAAGCATATGAGCAGATCCCTCCGGGCCTTACGGGCCAACTCCGGCAAAGCATCGGCCAGTAGGGTATCGTGATCTTCGACAATGAAAGCAAGGCACTCCGCCTCTTCGATTGCCGCTCTCGCAAGGATATCTTCTACCATCCCCGCTTCACCCACTTCAAATGTCCCGGACAGGCCCTCCTTTTCGCAAAGCGATTTAAAGGCCTTTTTCCGAGCTTCCATGACCTCTTCTTCGATCTGAATCTCGACATTGAGCGTATCGATCATCGGATCGAGACTCAGATCCGTCCCCATAGTCGGAACGATTTGATAATCCAAATAGGCGCTGTACTCCCGAGCCTCCAGAATCTTCTTTACCAGAGGCAGACAGTCGGCCTCACTGTAGGCCGGATCAAAAACCAGTAGCGCCTTACCATATTCGTGGATGATCCCTCGCTCCAGAAGTAGCAGAGGGATGCGGCATCTTTCGATCAGATCCTCCCGCACTTCGCCCTCAAAATCGCTGATGACCAGCAGGGCTTTCTCCCGTCGTGCCTCCAGAAGCAGGTGATCGACGGGATCATCTTCGTAGGCCAGTACGGCCCACTCTTCTCCTCCCGCTTCCCGGACCTGTGCCTTGAGATGTTCGAGTGCTCCGGCGAGAGTGGGTTCCTCCTCCCCGAAAATCGGCAGGTCGAAAAGCCGCTCCTCTTTAATGTAGAGCAGCGTCACTCCGGCTCCTAGGATTTGCGATTTTTTACGGGTCACTTCGATCAGTTCTTTGGCCGCGTCCATTTGACTCAACAGGGCTACGATACGCTTCATTTTTCACTCCTCGATTGCTTAGGGGATCATCATTGGGGGCAGTAATTGCAGGATTCCGCCGAAAATCATTCCCAAAGCCATAACGAAAATATAGAGAATGAAAATCGCGGGAATCGACGCCAGGGAGAGCTTGACCATGAACCAGACCAGATCCCAGAAAGGGATATCGAGACCGGCGATCGTGACGCGTGTTTTCTCTTCAGACCTCATATTAGGCTCCATAATTCACTCCTTCCGTAGTTGCGGTAGCCTTCATTCCTCTCTCCGCCATAATCCAGTGAAAAGCGATCAACTGGGCGAAGAAGGGGGTGAAGATATTGATAATGGGAACAAAGTTGAGCATCGAGGCAAAAAAAGCAATACTCCAAATAGTAAAGCTGTGATGTTTGAGGCGATTGTAGGTCGACTCGTCACAGTAGAGTGCGCAGGTACCCCGGAAGTTGGCATCGCGATAGAGCCAGGCCCAGAGAAAGAGTTGGATCAGGACGTTGACGATCGGCAGAAGCAGAAGGGGGAAGAAGAGCACCGTCAGGATCAAGAACATCCCCGCATCCCGCAGCGCGATGTAGCTGTGGGCCGTTTTGAGTCGCGTTGCATTGATTTGAGCATCGGGATATTCGATTTCACGCACCGTTTCAAGGAAATCCTTGCGGTAAAAGGAGAGCACCAGATAGAGGCTCAGGATATAAAAACTATAGAGGATATAGAAATTCAAGAGTGCCGCACTCCCCTCCGCCACCGTCTGAAAGGGCAGCCAAACCAGCAGCTTGTCGGCGATGGCGCTCTTGAGCGTATGCCAATTGGCCATGAAGTACCAGGCCCAGGCCGTAGCCAGAAACAGCAGCGTCGTGAAAGAGTAGTAGTAAAAACCTCGCTTGAGACGACGAAAAATCAACGGTGCGACAATTGCCGTCAAAAAGGCGAAAGAGACCAGGACCGCAACCGCCCAGATCAGGAAAATCACCAAGAGTACACCGTCAGCCTTCACGACACTAAAAGGCACCCAACTGATGAGCTTGGTCGTCCAGACCAACAGCTTGTCCCAGACGACCCAACCGATCCCGAGCCATAAAAGCATCATTGGGATCCCCGTGACCAAAACATCGGTCAAGATCGGTCCCCGGACCAGATCCCTCAGGCTGCGCAAAAAGACTCCACCAAAGGTCCCCATCTTTAGGCTCCTTCCCTACTTTTGTCCTCCTCGCGGCACTTGAGCTCCTCCGCCTTGATCCACTTGAGGCGGGTCAGGATCTTCTCCAACTCCGCCTGATTCTCCCGGCACTCTTTTTCCAGTGCGGCTTTTTTCTCCTCGACCTTGGCGATCTGTTTCTCGACATCCGAAATGTCAAGGGCACACTTCTTCGCTAATTCAGCTTCCCTATCCAGCATCCACTCCGTCATTTTCTTGAGGAAATCCATCATTTTCGATCCTTTCATGATTGCACTATTCAAAATTATACTCTTTCCCGTTAACATAGCCTAAATTATCTTTTACTGATCAGGGGTTCTCTCGAGCGATTTCCTGATTTTAAAAACTTTCTACCTTCACATTGCTACTCCAGTAGCAATATTATTTATTAGAATGGACTAAACTTTTGCCTGAGAACTGACAAAATTACCTTAAGGAGGTCAAAAATGAAAAAGGTTCTTCTCTCTTCGGTCGTAGCCCTTGCTCTGCTGGGCAGCGGTCTCAACGCAGCGGAAAACAAAACAATGGAGCAAAGCTCCGCCGCACAAAAGAGTCAAAACGTCTCCACGATGGCGGTTCGCCACGCCAAAGCGGCGGCAAAAGCAAAACGTGACGACGTCAAAGTGGTCAAAGAGGCCGTCGATGCCGTCGCACTGACCCAGGAGGTCTTAGTTGCCCTGGATAAGAAGCAGAAAGACGAAGCGATCAAAAAACTCGAAAAAGCGATCGGCAAACTCGAAGTGGTCATGAGCCACCCCAAGGCTCCCGCACTGATCCCTCTCAGTGCATCGGTCGTTGCCCATGAGTTCCCCGGTACCGCCTACGATGTTGAAAACGCCGTCATCACCTCTATCGCCCTGCTTCAGAACAAAAGGGTCCAGGATGCGAGGCTAATCGTTCAAACCCTCCAGGATGAGATCGACTTCGTGACGCTCAATATGCCTCTGGTCTCCTACCCGCAAGCCCTGAAGTTGGCGGCGAAGCTCCTCCACGAGGACAAAGTAGACGAAGCCAAACGGGTCATCGCCACAGCGCTCCATACCTTCGTGGAAGTCGATGTCGTCACCCCCATCGGTATCCTCCAGGCCCAGGAGCTCGTCTCGGCTGCGGCGAAAGTAGCCAAAAAGGACAAGAAACTTGCCCTCGCCCATCTCGCCGCGGCCAAAGCAGCCCTGAAAAAAGCGGAGGCTCTGGGGTACACCAGTACTTCAGATACGACTTACAAAATGCTCAATGACGCCATCAGTGCCATCGAAAAAGAGGTCCGGGGCAAGAACAAAGCCGAAAAGCTCTTCGAAGATCTTATCGCCAAACTCAAAGAATTCAAAGAAAAAGCGGTAAAATCGATTACCAAATGATGCGGTGCCCTTCACGGGTCCAATGAATAAAAGAAAAAAGGAATCAATATGGCAATCATCGGATTTACCAAGCTCGAAACACTATTCAGAAAGGCAGCCTCCCTCGATATCGACAAAGGTCATGCCAAAGAGATCACCGACATCATCGAAAAGAAACTGGTCGACCTTCTCATCGCGGGAGAGCGCAACGCCAACCTCAACGGCCGCGATATCATCTGGGAAGGTGACCTGCCGATCACCAAAGGGCTGCAGGAGACCATCATCGCCTTTAAGAAGCTCGAAGAGGAGATTGACGTGCAGGATGTCCTCAATTATCTGACGACGATCCCTCCTCTGAAGTATCCTCTTCATGCAGAGCTTGAAGCGAAGCTGCCGGAGATCACCGGAGCGATTCTGGTCGTCATGGCTCGCATTATGAAGGAGATTGACAAAGAAAAACGCCGGGTCAACCATGAACTCATCGAGCGTAGTGCCCGGATTATGGATCTGACTCTCTAACCGGTTCTCCATGCCCCACCCTCTCCCTCGGCCTATCGATACGACCGAAGGAGCAAACGGATATGTTGAATCCAAATAAACGAAGTAATTCGTTATGATTTATTCACAAACACTTTCTTGAAAGGATTTACAATGTTGGACTACAAACTCTTTAGTAATCAACCGGAGTTGCTGGAAAAATTCAGCAAATATACCAAAATCTACGGCGTGATCTTCCTCATCCTCGGACTGGTGGGCATCTTCTTCCCCGGTCTTATGTCCATCACTACCGCCATCTTCTTCGGATGGCTGCTGCTATTTAGCGGCTTCATGGTAGGGGTACAGACCTGGCAGATCAACCGCAAAGACTGGCTCGGCTGGCTGAAGTTTCTCCTCTTTACCGTGACCGGTGCGATGATCATCATCAATCCCCTGCCCGGCGTCATCGCCCTGGGCATCATCTTTGCGGCCTACTTCTTCGTCGACGCCTTTGCCAATGTGGCCCTGGCTTTCCGACTCAGACCCGAGCCCTACTGGTGGATCGCCCTGCTCAACGGCGTCCTCTCTCTGGCCTTGGGAATCTTTTTCTTCATGGCGATCGGCAATCCTTTGCAGACCCTCTGGCTTGTAGGTATCCTCGTCGGGATCAGCCTCTTCTTCGACGGCGTGATGCTCCTGAGCCTCTCCAGTGCCGCCAAGCAGAAAAAAGAGAACTCCTAACAAGAGAGCCGAGTACGGCCCATCGGGCCTATTCGGGCCTATTCGAAAAGAGAATAGGCACCTATAGAAACCGCGATTTGATTTTCCGCTAAATTTTCAAAAGTTCTTCAAGCTTCCAAGCTGCTACCGTCGCCCGATCCTGAAGGAAAATATCCGTCAGCTCTTCCGTATAGCGGGAGGGCTCCACGTTGATCTCTATTACCTTTGCTTCCCTCGCTTCAAAGGGAATCATCGAGGCGGGCATCACCTCGCCGGTCGTTCCGATAATCAACAGTAGATCCGCTTCCCGGCATAGCTCAAGGCTTTGTTGATAAGCTTCGGGAGGAATCGCCTCGCCGAAGAAGATGAAATCGGGCTTGAGCAGCCCGCCGCAGTCCGGGCAATACGGCGGGAGCCTCTCGAGGAGCGCTTCATCGAATGTCAGTTTCCTTCGACAACGGGTGCATTCCAACCTTTGGGCCGTGCCGTGAAACTCCACTACGTTCCGGCTGCCGGCTTCCTGATGAAGATTGTCGATATTCTGGGTGACGACCCCCGATAGTTTGCCCTCCCGCTCCAGGACCGCCAGAAATCGATGGGCCGTATTGGGCCGTGCTTTGGTACCCATATAGTCGTAGAAGATCTCCTTGATCGCCTGCCAGGACTCCCTGGGATGCTCGTGAAAATAGCGCAGATCGAGGATCCGAGGGTCATAGCGGCTCCAGAGCCCTTCGGGACCTCTGAAGGTAGGGATCCCGCTCTCGACGGAGATCCCCGCTCCGGTAAAGGCCACCGCTTGTTTTGCCTCCGCAATCCATCGGGCCGCTTTTTCGTAATCGTTGAATGCTTTGGCCATCATCCCACTCCTTACTCAAACGCATTGACAGATATTGTCGCTAAAAATCACTGAGTTTATGACCTATCCATCGATAGTCTATCCTCTGCGAAGGAGAAGTAAACACGGTATAATATTTATTATGAGTTTCACGAAAAAAGCCTTGATGATCTTTATTACAGCGGGGATTAGTCACCAGGTTTACGGTAGTTGCGATGATCTGCTAAGGGCCTATCCCGACTATCTCAGAAACTGCAGCGGCAATACGCTGATCTGGAAAGACGGCACGAAGATGCGCTACGACGACGGCCGGCGCAAGTCCTTTGATCAGTTGCTCAATCAGCCCGATCTGGAAGATATGTTTCATTATCGATACTACCGTGGGAAAACGGGGCTCCAAAAAGCTCTCGCAAAAAACTACGACCCCGGCCGGATCCGCTACGAGCCTTTTTTCCGGAAAATGTACGGCAGCTCTGCCGATCAGGTCCGCCGCCGTTTGACCACCATCGACTGGTTCGGGCACAGGGTCCGTGTCACCACCGTCAACGATGTCGCCTCCCGGCTCAAAGCAGTGGAGCGGGAGCTCAAGCGCACTCCAAAGCTCCGCAAATACCTTGTCCCTATAGGCGGGACCTTCAAATGGCGCACTATCGCCGGGACTCATCGGCTCAGTGTCCACTCCTTCGGCGCCGCCATCGATATCAATACCCGTTACTCAGCCTACTGGCGCTGGAGCAAAAGCGGGAAACGCCCCGCCAACAAAATCCCTATGAAAATCGTCGAAGCCTTCGAGCGTCACGGATTTATCTGGGGCGGTAAATGGTACCACTACGATACGATGCATTTCGAGTACAGACCGGAGATCCTGAGAATGCGCAACAGCCATCGGAGGATGGCACCTCATCGATTCGGTGCACGTTCTACGTCAAGCGGCAAGCCTCTACCAGGCTCTCCCCATAGAAATACTTCCAGACAGATACAAGGCGATCTCTTTTAGCCCGATGAACATGATCGCTGCTTTTGGAATGTTTCGTTAAACTCCAAAAGCTACACTTGCAAAAATTCAGCACAAGGAATGTATTAATGAATCCCATAACCAAAGAGCTCGAAAGCCGCCGCAAAGAGATCGCCAAAGAGTTGGAACTGCTTTTCAAAGCCAATATGAAGATTACCGACTGGGATGTCCCCGAGGCCGACGACCGTCTCGCCGCTCGGGAGCTGCTTCGGATTCTACGGGAAGAGATCGATCGGCTCGAAGCAGATATCGAAGCGGGAAAATACGATAACTACTGATCCCTATCCAACACTCCAGGTCGCTTCCAAGATCCCGTCTGCCAAACTTTAACCCGCTTTCGGGGATAATGCGGTATGAAAATCCGTTCCGTCTTTACCAACAGCGGGGGAATATTACTCTCCCGTATCTTTGGCTTCGTCAGGGATCTGATGATGGCTTCGATCCTGGGGGCAAACCTCTATAGCGACATCTTCTTCGTCGCCTTCAAGCTCCCCAATCTTTTTCGCCGAATTTTTGGGGAGGGGGCCTTTGCCCAGAGCTTTCTACCCTCTTTTATCGCCAGCCGCTACAAAACGATTTTCGCTGCGCGGATCCTACTGATTTTTCTGGGGATCATCATTTTGCTGGCTCTCTTCGTCGATCTCTTTGCCGCCCCCATCACCCGGATCATCGCTCCGGGATTCGATGCCCAGGCGGCGGCTACAGCGGCCCGGTTCGTCGCCATCCAATTCTGGTACCTGCCCTTGATCTTTCTCGTCACTTTTCTCGGGGCTTTGCTTCAATGGAAAGAGCATTTCGCCACCACGGCTTTTGCCACGGTACTTCTGAACATTGCCATTATCGCAGGACTGCTCATCAGCCGGGGCATGCCCAAGGAACAGATCCTTGCCATACTGAGCTGGAGCGTCCTAGCCGGCGGAGCGCTTCAACTTCTGGCCCATCTGCTGATGGCCCGGCGTTTCCGCCTCCTACGGATGCTGGGGATCGGTTTCGCCTCTCTGGGGCGCCACGGCCGCAAAGTTGCCCAAGAGAGTCGTCGCTTCTTCGCCAACTTCTTCCCCGCCATCTGGGGAAACTCCACGGCCCAAGTCATGGCTTTTCTCGACACCTGGCTCGCCTCCTTTCTCGTCAGCGGTTCTATCAGTTACCTCTACTACGCCAACCGGATCTTTCAGCTTCCCCTGGCCCTCTTTGCCATCGCTCTGAGCACCGCGCTCTTTCCCTCCGTAGCCAAACTCCTCCGCCACCACGACGAAGAAGGCGCCCTGCGGGAGATGAAGCGGGGATTTTGGATCCTACTGACGCTCCTCTCCCTCGCCACGCTGGGAGGAATCATCTTCAGCACTGAAATCATCTGGCTGCTTTTTGAACGCGGAGCCTTCGGGCGTGCCGATACCCTCGAGACCGCCAATGTTCTGCGGATGTACCTCCTCGGCCTACTTCCCTTCGGCCTGGGTAAACTTTTCAGTCTCTGGCTCTACTCCCGTCACGAGCAGATGCAGGCCGCCCGGATTGCCACCTGGTCTTTGGGAGGCTATATGGTGGTAGCTTTGGCTCTCTTTCAGCCCCTGGGGGCGATGGGGCTGGCCCTGGCCAGTACCGCCTCGGGCTTCGTCAGTTTCGGGCTGCTTCTTCGAAGCTTCGGACGGGAAAAGCTGCGGAGACTCTGGGATCCCCGACGGGCCCTCCTCCTCACGGGGCTCCTGCTGGGAATCGCCATCATCATGGTCGGTATTCATCGACTGTTCTATGGATGGATCGGAATTTAGTCCCGAAGCCTGCACTCCGCTTCCAAAGATTCTTGATTCAGGCAAGTCTATTTATGATCAATTTTAGTGTGTATAAATACGTATTTAAATAATTTCCAGTGTTTTTTTAATTTTCACTAATTATTTAAACTTATCTTTAGTTATGCTCCGTTAATATGCTGTTATCATTACATAAATCAAGGAGTCAAAATGAAATCCAACAAACTACTGATTGGCACGCTTGCCTTCTCTTTCGCTGCATCGACGGCCCTTTTCGCTACCAACGGAGACACGATGATCGGTGTCGGCGCCAAGACCCGCGCCATGGGCGGTGCGGGCATCGCTTTCAGCCACGGAGCCGAATCTACCCTGGTCAACCCCGCTCTGATCACCCATGTTCAGGATACGGAGATCAGCTTCGGCGGCACAATCTTCATGCCCACGGTCAAGACCGACATCACGATGATGGGAAATACCAACAGTGCGACAAGTGACGCCGATATCAGTATGATCCCTGCCGTTGCTCTCGCTAGCCAGGTCCGAGACAACCTCTTCATCGGTGCCGGAATGTGGGGAACTGCCGGAATGGGTACCGATTTTCGTGGAAAAACCGGCCTCTTCGATATGGAGACGACTCTCCAGTTGATGGAGTTCGCTGTGCCCGTCGCTTACAAGATGGGGGGTTTGAGTATCGGTATCGCTCCCATCATCCAGTATGGATCACTTGACATCAGCTATATACTCCCACCCTTCATGGGAGGCACACGTATCGGTGATGGACAACATCAGGACTTTGGATTTGGCGTCAATCTCGGTGCCACCTACGACTTTGGCAACGGCATCACCGTAGGTGCTATGTACAAAAGCAAGATCAAAATGGATTACGGCAACGCTTTGACCACAGCGGCCGCTCCCTTCGGTATTCCCGTCGGAAAACATCTGGACCAGCCTGCGGAGTTCGGTGTCGGTCTTGGCTGGCGAAGCGGACCTCACGGCATTGCCATCGACTGGAAACGCATCCAGTGGGGCAATGCCGCCGGCTACAAGCAGTTCGGCTGGAAAAACCAAAACGTCTTTGCCGTCGGATATCAGTATGATGCCGGCGATTGGGCCCTGCGTGTAGGCTATAACCACGGCAAAATGCCCATCACCCTGAGCAACGGGACCAATCCCGCACAGGACATGTTCAACCTTCTGGGCTTCCCAGCCACCGTGGAAAATCATATTACCGCCGGCGGAAGCTATGTCTTCAATAAGAACTTCTCCGCCGACTTTACCGTCGCTTACGCCCTGGAGAAAAAAACCAGCGCCGATATCTCCGGTATGTTCGGTCCCGGTGCCGAGATCAAGAACAAGCACCACCAGCTCGGCCTGAGCATCCAGCTCAACTACAAATTCTAACACTCCCCTCCCGCCCGGCGGGGCCCCCTTCTCTCCTTTTTACCCGCTACCCTAACTCGTTGCTAGTTACCCGTTATTCGTTCCCGACTCATTACTAAATACTCCCCCTCACTAACCTGTTTCGATTCTTTACATTGATAATATTTTTTTATGAAATAAAATAATACTGTTGACATATATCATATTTATCTATAATATTTTAATACATCAATACATTTGAAGGATTCAGTCATGAAAATACTCACAACCCTCTTCGCTCTCATCGGAGTCATCGTCACCGCCGGCATCGTCTACGCCTGGAGCGCCTTCGACCTGGGGACTCGTATCCAACAGATCAAACAGCTCGACCCCAAGGCCAAGGACGTCTATACCCACATGATGACGACATTGCTGGAGACCGGGGATATCGGCAAAGCTACCGTCAGAAAGGTTAAGGTAGACAAAGGGATCGAACCCGACGAGATCGTCGACGCCCTCAACAGCGTCGCCACGGAGATGGGGATCAAGCCCGTCGGCGACCTCCCCCTCTCCAAAGAGGTCGCCCTGCGCACCGGCAAACCCCAGCCCTATACCCGGGTGCTGAGCTACTGCAACCCCGCCATCGCCATCAAGATGGTCAAATGGTCCATGGCCTACGGCGCCTACCTCCCCTGCCGCATCACCATCATGCAGGACAAAGAAGGAAACTACTGGCTCTATACCCTGGATCTGGATATGATGATCCACGGCGGAAAACCCCTACCGCCGGAAATGCTTGCTTACGGAAATCAGGTCAAAAAGACTATCTATACCATGATGGACAAAGCCGCCCACGGAGATTTCTAAAAACCCGTGACGACCACGGAAGGGTCAAGCTCCCTTCCGTGCAATACCCCTCTCTTAATACGTAACACTCAACATGTATCTTCCCACTACTCCAGCTCTCGCTCCCGATTGATCAGATAGCGGGCAATACCCTCGGCGATACCTTGAGCGAGGCGATCCTGGTAGGCGGGATCGTAGAGGCGCTTCTTCTCCCAGGGATGGGTGATATAACCGGTCTCGACCAGAACGGCCGGCATCTCGGCGCCGACGAGGACCCAAAAAGGCGCCGGACGCACACCCCCGTCGACGACACCTCTATAGCGCTCCCTCAGTCGTCGCAACATCCCGCTCTGGACGTCAAGAGCCAGCTTATTCGACAGGACGATCTTGGAGCGTGTTAAGGTCTTGAGAAAGGTGTTCATACTCGATTGGTAATATTTTTTAAAGGCAATGGAGTTTTCCTTAGCTGCAACGCGTCGTGCCCGGGCACTACGGGCGGGAGAGAGGAAATAGGTCTCGATACCGTGAACTTGAGCCGCCCGGCGGAGATTACCCACGGCGTTGGCATGAACTGAGACGAAGATATCGCCGTGCTTGATGTTGGCGTAGCGAGTACGACGATGAAGCTTGATGAAGCGGTCGTTACTACGGGTCATGACGACCCGGAAGCCCATCTTCCGCAGGTGTTTACGGAGCTTGAGGGCGATAGCCAGGACGGCCCGCTTCTCCCAATAGCGATGCGTGGGATCCTGGGCTCCGCTGTCATGGCCACCGTGACCCGGGTCGACGATGACCGTATAACGCCGGTGAGGCCGGGGAGGCGCATCCTTCATCAGACGGCTTTTAGCTGCCGCCTTCCGGTCGGCTCTCTTGTGCTTCTTTGCCCGAGGGAGTTTGGTATCGGCTCTTTTCACCCGATTCTTGGATGGGGAAGCGTGAGCCTTTTTTGACTGCCCGATCTCGGCAAAGAGACCCCGGACCGAGCCGGTACGTTTGCTCGAACCTTTGGGCAGAGCGATCAGGTAGCTGTCGCTCTTGAGGGGATAATGAGCCATGGCATAGGGAATGCTGCTCTCGATCACCACCCGCACGACGTTCGAACGATACTGGCCGGCACGAATCGAACGCAGCGGTGGATTGTATCGGAGGGTTTTCGTCGGATTTTTGGTACCGAGACGGCAGTTTTTGATGTCAAAGACATAGCGGAAGCCCTTGGACCCCTTCAGAACAAAGGATCGGATATTTTTCCGCTCGATGGGGTGATCGAACTGGAGGACCAAACGGTCGGCCCCTATCTCCATTTTTTTGAGATGGTTGGCGGCAGTGAGCCAAAGCGGCACACAAAATAAAATGAAAAAAAACAACCCTTTCCGAAGCACTTTGCGTCGAATCCTACTCACCATTGACCAGTTTGTCCATCAGCTCTTTGACGGTGATAATCTCCCGGAGCCGGTAGCCGTTGGCTCCCGTGAAGAAGAGGCCGGTGTCACGCTTGCCCTCGTAGGCATCACCGAGGCGGTCGGCGATGCAGTAGCCTACGGCCTTGGCCTCTTCACCCCGATGGCAAGGGGCAACACAGTTGGAGATACAGGCGATCTTGGGAGCGGTTCCCTCTTCGATACGCCGATGCAACTCGGTCTTGACCCCCCGGGCGGGGTAGCCGACAGGAGATTTGAAGAGCTTGATATCCTCCTCTTTGGCTTCGATAATAGTCTGTTTGAAAGTTTCGCTGGCGTCGCACTCCTGAGTTCCGATAAAGCGTGTCCCCATCTGAACGCCGTCGGCACCCAATTCCATCATCCGCAAGATATCGTCGTGATCCCAGACGCCGCCCGCGGCGATAACCGGCATCTCGCCCCAGTTTTTCGCCTCTTCGACTACGGGTGGGAGGATCGCTTCAAGTTGATTCTCGGGCTTGAAGCAGTCATCATACTTGAAGCCCTGGTGGCCCCCACTGAGGGGTCCTTCCACAATGACCGCATCCGGCAGACGTCCGTGGGCCTTCTCCCAGCGCCGGCAGAGAATCTTCAGCGCCTTGGCCGTCGAAACGATGGGGACCAGCGCCACGTCGGGATAGCCTTTGGCCGCTTCGGGCATACTCAGAGGCAAACCGGCACCGGTAATGATGATATCGGCTCCCGCTTCGCAGGCATCCCTGACTACTCGATCGTAATCGTTGATGGCATAGAGGACGTTACAGGCCAGGGGCTTCTCTCCGCAGAGTTTGCGGGCATTTTCGAAGATCTTGAAGAGCGCACGGCGGGAGTAGAAATTTTCCACCTCGTAGGGACGGCCGTCGGCCATGAGAGTTTCGGCATAGGCCCGGTTCTCATACAAGCCGGTGCCGACGGAGCTGATGACCCCTAGCCCCCCTTCCCGGCTGACGCTCCCTGCGAGCCGGTCCCAGCTGATTCCCAGGCCCATACCTCCCTGAATAATGGGCTTTTCGATGATGTGTTTGCCGATTTTCAGTGCCTTAAATGCCATGATACTACTCCACTCTCGCCCGTGCGAATTTTCGTTTGCCCACTTGGAGAATATACTCTCCGGGCTCCAATTTGAGCTGATCATCGCTCACCTTTTCCCGGTCGATACGCACGGCGCCTTGTTTGATATCCCGACGTGCCTGGGAGTTGGAGGGCTCTAGCCCTGCATCGACGAGGGCCTTACAGATCCAAGTCCCCGCTTCGATCACGACCTCGGGGATATCCTCGGGGATCTCCTTTTGTTTGAAAAGGGAGTCGAAGGCCTCTTTGGCCTCCCGCGCCGCCGTCTCGTCATGAAAACGCGCGGTGATCTCCAAGGCCAGCATCTCCTTGGCCTTTTTCGGGTGGAGTTCGCCAGCGGCGACTTGGCGTTTCATCTCGGCGATCTCATCGAGGGAACGGCTACTCAGAAGCTCATAATAACGCCACATCAATTCGTCGGAGATCGAAAGCATCTTGGCATAGATCTCCTTGGCCGGTTCGCTGATGCCGATATAGTTGCCCAGACTCTTGGACATCTTCTGCACCCCGTCGAGCCCTTCGAGAATCGGCATCATCAGCACCGCCTGTTCCTTGCCTACATTGTAGGCCCGTTGGAGATGACGTCCCATGAGGAGATTGAACTTCTGATCGGTCCCTCCCAGCTCGATATCGCACTCCATCGCCACGCTATCGTACCCCTGCAGCAGCGGATAGAGAAACTCGCTGATGGCGATGGATTGGCCCGATTTGTAGCGCTTCTCAAAGTCGTCACGCTCCAACATCCGCGCGACGTTGAACTGAGTCGTCAGTTGAATCAATCCCGCCGAGCCTAAGGCATCAAGCCAGGAGGAGTTGAAGAGCAGCTCCGTCTTGTCGGGATCAAGGATTTTGAAGGCCTGTTCCTGATAGGTTTTGGCATTTTCCAAGACGGTTTCCCTATCGAGGACCTTGCGGGTCTCGCTCTTACCCGTCGGATCGCCGATCATAGCCGTAAAGTCACCGATAAGCAACTGCACCGTGGCTCCATGCTGCTGAAAAGCCGCCAGCTTTTGGAGAATCACCGTATGGCCTAGGTGCAGATCCGGGGCCGTAGGGTCGAGACCCAGCTTGACCTTGTAGCGCTCTCCCTTCTCATAGTAATTGCGTAATAGGGTTTCGATCCGCTCCCGATCGATAATCTCGGCGCAACCCCGTTCGATCTCTCTGAGTGCCTTGGCGATGGGCATCCTCTCTCCTCGTTTTTATTTATGGTTGTAGGCATCGTCCAGGGGCGTAATCTCCACCAGTTTAAACTGACGGGAAATCTCCTGGGCGATCTTTTTTTTGTCCGCCTGCTCCGACTCCACCTCGATCTGACAATATTCGGCAGCGTCACTGCGGTAGATCCCAAGCTCGATGCTCGTAACATTTAGACCCAACTGGGAGAGGCGCGACAGAAGACGGGCGAGAATGCCCTTTTGGTTCTGGAGCGCCACGATAAGCCGATAACGGGCCAGTTTGGCACTGAACCACTGGACAAAAAGCATCGGCTCTCCGGCCCGGATCTTCTCATAAGCGTTACGGCAGAGCTTGTGGTGAATAATAGCCCGGTTTTCCTTATAGAAGGCCACGATATCGTCTCCCGCCTTGGGGTGGCAGCAAAAATCGAACTCCACCTTCTCCAGCGTTTTGTTGGTAAAGAAGTTGAGATGATCGATCTTTTTGAAGCCCGGCTTCTTGTATCCCTTTTTAAAGACTTCCCAGACTCGTACCTCTCGGATCCTCGCCCGTTTGGAGATACGGTGAATCTTCTCCCGCAAAACGTCGATATGTTCCGGCACCCTTTGAATCCCTCCGGCCCCTTCATCCTCTTGAAGAATCTGGCGAATCTCCTCGGGGCGTTTGTCGAAGATCGTCGCGAGAATGTTGTATCCCGCCAGTTCATTGACCTCCCGGGTCCGGGCACGACAGATAGAACGAATCCCCTCCTTGGCTTTGGAGGTCTTGACCGTATCGATCCAGGAGCAATGAAGGATCGGCTCTTCCTGGGTAACGATTCGGACGATGTCGCCGTTTTTAAGAATCGTCAGGAGCGAAGCCCGCTCCTTGTTGATGATCGCCGTTGTCGCCCGGTTGCCGATCTCCGAATGGACGGCATAGGCGAAATCCAGTGCAACGGCGTCTTTGGGGAGGGTGAAGTAGTCCCCTTTCGGGGAGAAAACCACGATATCTTCGCTGAAAAGATCGTTTTTGGCCATCTCATAGAACGCTTCGATGGAGTCGTCCTGATAGGGCAGACTCCTGAGCCACTCGAGATTCACCTCGCTCTCTCCCTCCTCTATTTCACCCTCTTTGTACTTCCAGTGGGCGGCGACGCCATATTCGGCCAAATGGTGCATTCGCTCGGTACGGATCTGGGCTTCTACGATGCTTTCGTCATCAAAGAGAGTCGTGTGAATCGTCTGATAACCATTGTCTTTGGGCAGAGCGATATAGTCCTTGAAGCGTGAGATCAGCGGGGTAAACTCCAGGTGCAGTGCCCCCAGAGCTGTATAGCAGTCGATAGGCTCTTTGACGATCACTCTGACCGCCAGCAGATCGAGCACCTCGTCGATACCGATGCCTTTGCGGTGCATCTTGAGGTAGATGGAGTAGTAATGCTTAACCCGGCCAATCACCTCGAAATCCAGACGGTGGAACCCCCGCATGCATAGGGCGTTTTTCACCTTGCCTATAAAGGAATTGAGACGGATATGAAGGCTTTGATGATTGGCCTTGATGTACTCGTCGATTCGAGCATAGTCTTTCGGATAGATATAGCGGAAGCTCAGGTCTTCCAGGAGGTTTTTGATTTTGGAGATTCCCAGCCGGTGGGCGATGGGTGCATAGACCACCAGAGTCTCTTCGCTAATGCGAAGCTGCTTCGCCGGAGGAAGAGCGTCAAGAGTCAGCATATTGTGGAGCCGATCGCAAAGCTTGATGATGAGCACCCGCACATCTTCGATGGAAGCGATGAGCATCTTACGAAAACTGAGTGCCGAAGTAATCAGCTTCTCGTCGGAATCGGAAGGCACAAGCTTCTCGTCCCGGATCTCGACGATCTTGGTCAGCCCCTCGACGATATGCTGCACATCCGAACCGAAACGCTCACCGATCTCCTCGATGCTATGGGGCGTATCCTCCACCACATCGTGGAGAAGGGCCGAGATGACCATCGTCTCGTCTCCGCTGATGGAGGCGGTAATCGCCGCAACAAGGATGGGATGGATGATATAAGGTTCTCCGCTTTTACGAGCCTGTCCCCGATGGGCTTCCCGGGCAAACTCCAGGGCTTCTCGGATCCGATCGCTCAGCTCGATCTGCGTGGCCAAAAGCTCGATAGCCTCGTCGACATCCTTGAGCTTTCGGATCAGCTCCAGAAAATCATCCATCAATGAGGGTCTTAATCCTCTTTTTCTATGTGGAGCTTGCCCTCGGCGATTTCGTGAATGGCAATGTCGGTGGCTTTGTGCTTTTTGATATCCATATCGACCAGTGGAGCGGCTCCGGCGCTGAGCTCTTCGGCCCGCTTACCGACCGCTTTGGAGAGAAGATATCGGTCGTGATTGAGACGCTCCAGTGCTTTGGCGGTAACTTGTTCCAAACGTGTCATTTCGTTCCTTTTCTTTGGTTTCGTTTTATCTCAAAATCAGTGAACAATCGAGCAAAGAGAGGTATCCCCTTCGATAATCCGTTTGAGATTATCGGGCTCGAACATATTGCACACCACGATGGGCAGACGGTTCTCTTTGGCCAGGGCAATGGCCGTATCGTCCATCACCTTGATATGATCGCTTAAAGCCCGGTCATAACTGATCTCGGCAAGTTTTTTGGCATCGCCGAATTTCATGGGATCCCGGTCGTAGATTCCGTCCACCTTGGTCGCTTTGATCAACATATCCGCCTCGATCTCGCTGGCGCGAAGGGTCGCGGCGGTATCGGTGGTGAAATAAGGGTTCCCGGTTCCGCCGGCAAAGACGACGACTCGTCCCTTTTCCAGATGCCGTCGCGCCCGGCGGACGATGAAACTTTCGCCGATTTCGTGCATATCGATGGCACTCTGCAATCGCGCCTCGAGACCGATGCTCTCCAGCGCCTCCTGGATCGCTACGCCGTTGATGACGGTAGCCAACATCCCCATATAATCGCCGCTGGTGCGCTTGATAATCCCGTCCTTCGCCGCGGTTACGCCTCGGATGATATTGCCTCCTCCCACGACGATGGCGACCTCTATGCCCGCATCGACAAGCTTTTTTATCTCATCGGCAATGTACTTGAGAATCTGCGTATCGATCCCGTAGCCCTCTTCTCCGGCCAGAGCCTCCCCGGAAAATTTGACCAAAACACGTTTGCGTTTCTTCATCACGGCCTCCATAAGTTTGTCGCGATTATATCGAAACTCCCCTTTATAGGCCGGGAAAACGCCGCAGAATTATCAACTTTAGAGCTTGATCAGACGGACGGGGTTGATCAGTTTGGAGTTCTGAGTCGCCTGGAAAATCAGCTTCCGGCGGACTTTTCCCACGGCCGTCCCTCTGCGAATACGGCTCCCGGTCTTGATGAGAGGAGAGATCTTCGAGAGGCCGGCATAGACCGTATGAAGTCCGTTACCGTGCTGGACGATCACCACCTTGCCCAGCATGCTGTTTTCACCCACATAGACTACTTTGCCGTTGAATACGGTGCGCACCGTCGCATCGCTATAGGGAGCTTTAAGGGTAATAGAATCGTTGAAGATCTTGATCTTGTAAATCGGATCGACATAGGTGCCGAAGCGCTTAATCAGCCTGGCACCTTTGATCGGTGAAAAAGTCCTGGGCCCCTGATAGCGGG
>Ga0256833_1000172_pt1 | contig 50827 bp, 38 predicted proteins | sample 356284metaG_FD_190535 | JGI IMG/M metagenome (GOLD analysis project Ga0256833, IMG submission 190535) | Hydrothermal vent microbial communities from Mid Atlantic Ridge, Atlantic Ocean - 356-284 | ecosystem: Environmental > Aquatic > Marine > Hydrothermal vents | place: Atlantic Ocean: Mid... | reverse complement strand
CGGCCTGACCCTTGGTGGCGAGCACGCGGGTGATGGCCGCTGTCAGGGTGGTCTTGCCGTGGTCGATGTGACCGATCGTGCCTACGTTGACATGCGGTTTTGTCCGCTCAAACTTTTCCTTTGCCATTGCAATGTCTCCTCAGACAGATGTTCCAGTTGGCACAGCCGATCCTCAATCGTCCATCGACTGACACCTGGAGCCCACGACCGGACTTGAACCGGTGACTTCCTCCTTACCAAGGAGGTACTCTACCACTGAGTTACGTGGGCCCTGAGATTGTTCAACCGTGTGCAGTGCCTGACACTCAGGCCAAATAAACAACGCTCCGTCACTATCTACTCGTGTGGAGCGGGAAACGAGACTCGAACCCGCAACCCTCAGCTTGGAAGGCTGATGCTCTACCAATTGAGCTATTCCCGCTCGCAACAGGCAAATAGCAATGGAGCGTCCATGCTGTCAGATGCGTGGCCATGCGGAATTCCATATATGGTGGAGGGGGGAGGATTCGAACCTCCGAAGGCTTCGCCGACAGATTTACAGTCTGTTCCCTTTGACCGCTCGGGAACCCCTCCACATATATAAAATCAGAAGTCAGAAGACAGATGACAGAAGACAGTCAGACCTGCCTTCTGGCTTCTGTCTTCTGGCCCCTGGCCTCTGACCTGGAGCTGGCGATGGGACTTGAACCCGCAACCCCCTGATTACAAATCAGGTGCTCTGCCAGTTGAGCTACGCCAGCATGAACCCAGCAAATATATCCGCAATGCAAAAAAAATCAAGAGCTTTTTTTGCTGAAACTCATTTTTCGGGGACAGGGGGGACAGGTTCTGCCGTGCCCCTCCTGCCCCTCTCCGGACGGAACAGCTCACCGCCATGGGCAACCACCTTGCAGTGCGGAACTTTTACAAAAAACAGCCGGTGACCAGAGGCCACCGGCTGTTGTCTCTCCCTGGGGAGGAACCGTCCCTGTTCTTATTCGGAAAGGGGATTCTTCACATAGGCCGACTCACGATAGCGCTCAAAGGCCATGGCAAAGGTCCGGTAGACCAGGTGTGCGAACTTGGTATAGGGCATGTAGAGGAAGAGCATCATGACCGAGATCAGATGCAGGTAGTAGATCAGGTAGCCCAGGGAGACCACGCCGATGAGGCGGAAGATCTCGGCGAGCAGGCCGGTGACGCCCACGCCCATGATCATCCAGATCAGGAACCAGTCATAGAAGGTGTGGCTGGCCTGCCCCTCCTGTTCGGCCCGGCTGCGGTTGCCCCAGAGGATGCCGATACCGACGATCAGGGCGATGGCGGCGACGTTGGCCAGGATCTTGACCGGATTCATCAGCGACATGGGACCATGCAGGGACGGGATGAAGATGCCCAGCAGGTCCTGGGAGACCGCCGAGTAGACGGTGACAAAGAAGAGGGCAAGAAAGGCAAGCAGCAGCGGCTGATGGCCCTTGACCCGGTCCTTGTTGGCCTCACACTTCTTGAAGCGGGTGTGCTCGATGATCTCGACAATGGAGGGCCAGAGGAACTCCCGGATGAACTGCGGCACCGAGGGCCGGTACAGGGCCTCGCCCACGCCGGCGCTCTCGGCCATCTTCTTCCACATGGCAGAGACTCCACGGTAGGCGGCATAGAGCGCAAGGCCGGCCGAGGGCAGCATGATCAGGTCGATGAAAAAGACGTTCTTGGCAAGAAGCCGGAAATCCCAGTGACCGAAGAAGTGGCCGTAGCCAACCTCGGCAAACTGCTCGGTGGTGGGCAGGTGCATGCCACCGGAGATAAGCCACATGACGAAGATGACCACGGCCGGAATGGCGATCAGCACCGGCAGGTTCTTGCCCGAGCTGGCCAGGTTGGCGAGTCCGGCCGGCCAGCCGAAATGCTTGTAGGCATAGGCACGGATGGCGCCGAGGACATCGCCGGGCTTGGCGCCGCGCGGGCAGTAGGCCGTGCAGTCGCCGCACTGGTGGCAGAGCATCACGTTGGCATCACCGAGCAGCTGTTCCTTGAGTCCCCACTGGGCAAGGATCATCTCGCGCCGGGGAAAGGGGTTGTCGTCGGACGAGAGCGGGCAGACCACCGAGCAGGTTGCACACTGAAAGCATTTTTTCAATGTATCGCCACCCGCACTCTTCATGTCCCGGATAAAATCAAGATCGGGTTGCACGTTCATAGACATTTTCTCCTCCTGTCATGAAAAGTAGTATTCAACATGTCGAACGAATGAACTATTGCAGAAAGGCTGTTCCGCTGCCGGCAATGCAGCCGGCAGCGGATTCGACACAACAGTGAGGTTAGAAGCCCTTGAACGGATTCGGTCCCAGTTCGATGATCTCCTCGACAAACTCCTCGATGATGGCGGGGATCTTGTCATAGTCGGAGATGGCGATCTGCCGGACAGCACAACGTTCAGGCTCCAGGCCGAGCGTGCCGAGTGTCTCGCCGATGTTCTCCATACGCTTGTTGGCGATTTCAGAGCCTTTCACGAAGTGGCACTGGTAGTCGTCACCCCACTTGCAACCCAGCAGCAGTGCACCGTCCATGCCCGAGGACATGGCGTCCTTGATCCAGACCATGTTGACGGATCCGAGGCAGCGGACCGGGATGAAGCGGACCAGCCTGTTCATGCGGTTGCGGTGCATACCGGACATGTCGATGGCCGGATAGGCGTCGTTCTCGCAGACAAAGACCGCGATGCGCAGCTTGTCCTCGTCGTCGTCGGGCACCTCGATGGCCTTGACCATGGAGCCGATCATGTCGATGTTGTAATCGGAGAAGCCGATGATCCGCTCGGGACAGGCCCCCATGCAGGTACCGCAGCGGCGGCAGCGGGTGGGATTGGGCAGCGGTGTGCCCTTCTCGTCATCGTCCAGGGCGCCGAACGGGCATTCCTCGGTGCAGCGCTTGCACTGGGTACAGCGCTGGAAGAAGAACTCCGGATAGGTCATGTCGCCGGAACGGGGATGTACCGCCACACCGCGGTTGGCCGACTCGATACACTGGATGGCCTTGAGCGCGGCACCGGTGGCGTCGTCCATGGTCTCCTCCATGGTCTCGGCCTTGCGCACACCACCACAGGTGTAGATACCGGTACGCCGGGTCTCATAGGGGAAGCAGATGAAGTTGGAGTCGGCATAGCCGTCGAACAGATCCAGATCAAGGAAGGCCGGACCCTGGCGGTAGGCCAGGTTGATGACCGGCTCGTCAAGGGTGGTGGGCACCATGCCGGCGGCCAGGACCACCATGTCCACCTCCAGGGCCAGATCATCGCCGAGCAGGGTGTCGGTGGCCTGGACCACCAGCCCGTTCTCACCCTCCTCGACCTTGGTGACCGCGGCCTTGGTCAGGAAGACACCGTCCTCCTGCTGCATGCCCTTGTAAAACAGCTCGGCATTGCCGGGGGTGCGCATATGCTGGTACAGGATGTAGGCCTGACCATTGTCAGGATTATCCTCGCGCACGTAGCGGGCCTGCTTGAGAGCGACCATGGAGGTGACCGAGTTGCAGTAGGGGAAGTCCTTGTCGTTGTCCGTTCCACCAGGGCTCTGGATAAAGGCGACCCGGGCCGGGACCTTGCCCTCCTTGGCCATCTTCTCGAATTCGGCATTGGTGACCACGTTCTTGATGGTGCCGTAGCCCAGGTGCTCGAACTCGGAGACATCGGCAGGGGTCCAGCCGGTGGCCAGGACAACGGCGCCAAAGGTCTCGCCATCGGGATTGAGCTCGGTGTAGGGCTTGAGGCCCTTGTTGGGGTCCTCCATCTCGCCCTTGTCGATGAGGTCCTGCTCATCAACGGTGACCCGGGCCGGGGCATCCCACTCGCTGGTGGTGCCGGCGGCCTTGAGGGTGACATTGAACTGGCCGGGCGCACCGGCGATGCGGGCGACCTCGGTTCCGGTCTTGACGGTGATATCGGCATTGCCGGTCACATCGGCGATCATCTGCTCGATGGTGGGATTCTCCAGCTCGGCGTACGGATACCTGGTGGGGAACATCTTCCGCCATCCCAGGGCCTTGCCGCCCAGGGTGTCCTCCTTCTCGACGATGGTCGCCTTGTAGCCGGCCTTGGCAGCCTCAAGCGCCGCGGTCAGACCGGCGATACCACCACCGATGACCAGGATGTTCTTGTTGATCTCGTCCAGGAGAAAGGGCTCCGGCAGATCGGCCTTCTGGGCGCGGGTGATGGCCATACGCACGTAATCGGTTCCCATCTCCTGCAGGAACTCGTCCACGCCCTCGCTCTCCTCTTCGCCTTCAACGGCTGGGCCGGCGGCCCATGCCACATGCTCGCGCAGATTGCCGCGGGTGGTCATCACATTCTCGCCAAAATCGAATTCATTCTTCATGACCCGGGGCGAGCAGGCGCAGATGATGACGGAATTGACACCCTTGTCGGCAATATCCTTTTCGATCATGGCCCTGCCCTCTGCGCCGCAGAGGCAGCCATGTTCCTGCATTTCAACTCCTGTTTCCGAGGCGGCAGCTTTCAGTCCATCCACATCAAGGACGTCGCCAATGCCACAACCAGTACAGAGATATGCACCATATACCTTATCCATTGACTTTTCCTCCTACCGTCCGATCTGAATTGCTTTGAGGGCTGCTGCAGTAGAAGACTGACCACAGGTGTAGACGTCCGCAGATGACTTGGCACAGCCGGCAGCAATCATTCCCTTCTCAGGTTCGGATACGACAAAACCGTTGCCGTCCGTGGTCACGCCGAGGGCCGCGGCCTGCTCGCCGAGAGCCGGCTGCATGCCGGTGGCCAGGATGCACATATCGACCTTCTGCTGCACCTTGGCGCCGGTGACCGCATTTTCGGCTACCACGGTGACGCCGCCGTCCTCCTCGGCAATGATGTCAGCCACCTTGCCCTTGATGAACTCGGAATTGGCGTCATCCATGAGTTTTTCGCGGAACTTCTCGTAGCGGCCCGGGGTCCGCAGATCAATGTAGAAGACATAGATCTTGGCCTCGGGATACTGCTCGCGGATATAGGTCATCTGCTTGAAGGTCGCCATGCAGCAGATGTAGGAGCAGTGCTCAAGATGGTTCTCGTCCCGGGAGCCGGCGCACTGGACAAAGGCGAAGGACTCGGGCTCCTTGTCATCGCCGGGCCTGAGGATCTTGCCGCCGGTGGGACCGTTGTCGGCAGCCATCCGCTCCATCATCATGTTGGTGATGATGGCAGGTGACGAGTTGAACTTCAGGTTGTCCAGCTTGGTGGGGTCGTACGGATTCCAGCCGGTGGCCCAGACAATGGAGCCGACATTGATGGAAAAGGTCTCGGCCTTCATCTCCGTATCAATGGCATCGTACTTGCAGGCACCCTTGATGGCCTCCAGGCACTCGGCGGAGCAGGCATCCTTGTCAAGGACATAGCGGCGCGGGAAGGCCATCTCGTGGGGCAGGTAGATGGCCTTGGTCTTCTGCATGCCGAAGTTGAAGGCATCCTCGATCTCGTCGGTACAGGCCTCGGCGCAGTCACCACAGGCGGTGCAGTTGGAGTTGACGTACCTGGGGGCGGTTTCCAGTTCAACGGTGAAGTTCCCGGGACCGCCGGACACCGATTTGACCGTGGTCATGGTGTAGGTCCGGATCTTGCGGTTGTCCTTGATCCGCCTGAAGTTGATCTCAAGGCCGCACGTGGGGGGACAAAGTTTGGGGAAGTACTGATTGAGCTGGGCGACACGGCCACCGAAGTACGGATTCCTGTCGATAAGAAAGACATCATTACCGACCTCCGCAGCTTCCAGAGCAGCCGTCAGGCCGCTGATTCCGCCGCCCACAACCAGTACCGCACCATTTCCTGCAGTGTTACTCATGCCAAACCTCCATAACTGCTGGTATTGATGAAAGGTGATTTCTGGTTCAATTGGCACGGAACTTCAACAAGTTCCATGCCAACTCAAACAAAAACAGCCCGGTGAATATTAAAAATCTCCAGGCCCCACAGGAGCCTGGAGATTTCCATCTACCTACTCAATGTCTGTAAGCGATTACAGCCAAGGATCGGTCTCGATGATGTTGATGCACTCGACCTTCTCGCACTTCCACTCACCCGCCTTGGGATCGTAGGTGGAGTTGACAAAGCACTTCCAGTTCTCATCGTCACAGGTCGGGAAGTCGGAACGATAGTAGAAGCCCGGATAGCGGGACTCCTCGCGGAACTGGATGTGACGGATGTGAGCCTCGACACACCAGATACGATGGTAGTTCTCCCAGGCGCGCAGCAGCTCGTGCAGGTCGCCGGCAGCCATCTTCTCGGCATCCTCGCGCAGCATCTCGAGCAGGTTCATGCAGATCTCGAGCAGCTTGCCGGAGGTCATGTAGTAGGTGGCAACACCGCCGCCATACTCGTCGGTGGCCTTCATCAGGCGCATCATCAGGCCGGCAGGCTTGCAGTAGTTGGGGTTGACATCCTGATGAGTGGTGGCGCCAACGAACTCGTGGTAGCGCTTGACCGGTGCGTAGACCTCGTCGGCCAGTTCCTGGGCACTCTGGGCCAGCTCGGGGGTATGGCTGTTGTCACGGCAGTACTTGACCATCTGCTTGGCAACGATACGACCCTCGGCATGGGAACCGGAGGAGAACTTGTGACCGGAGGCGCCAACACCGTCACCGGCGGTGAACAGGCCGTTGACCGTGGTCATGCGGTTGTAACCCCACTTGTACTGATGCGACCGCGGACCGTCGACATCGGGTACCCAGTCCTCGTTGGGACCGGAGGTCCAGATGCCGCAGCAGCCCGAATGGGATCCCAGCATATAGGGCTCGGTGGGCATGATCTCGGAACCGACCTTCTCGGGCTCGATGTTCATACCGGCCCACAGACCGGCCTGACCGACAGACATGTCGAGGAAGTCCTCCCATGCCTCGGACTCGAGGTGCTTCCAGTACTTCTTGACCGCCTTCTCGTCCATTCCCTGCTCGCGCTTCTCGTCGAGGAAGGCGTTGAGGGCGACGTCGGTGGCCATGTAGATGGGACCGCGGCCGGCCTTCATCTCGTTGAGCATCAGGTGGTTCCGCAGGCAGGTGGGGGTAACGGCGGAGGCACCGTAGGGCATGTACTTCTCCAGCTCTTCCTTGACAGAGTCGGAGTTGGCGTAGAACTCGCCCAGACCGTTCTGTACCTTGGCCTTGAACAGCAGGAACCAGGCGCCGACAGGACCGTAGCCGTCCTTGAAGCGGGCCGGGGTGAAACGGTTTTCCATCATGGTCAGGGTGGCGCCTACCTGGGCACACATGGTGTAGGTGGAACCGGCGTTCCATACCGGGTACCATGCACGACCCTTACCTTCACCGGTGGACCGCGGACGGAAGATGTTGACCGCACCACCGCAGGCGACCAGGGCGGCCTTGCAGGTGAAGACGTGGACCTTGTTCTCACGGGTGGAGAAACCGACAGCACCGGCAATGGTGTTGTCCAGGTTCTTGTCGAGCAGCATCTTGACGATGAAGACACGCTCCATGATGTTCTCTTCGCCCAGTGCCTTCTTGGCCGGCTCGGCAACGATGCACTTGTAGGACTCACCGTTGATCATGATCTGCCACTTGCCGGTCCGTACGGGCTGGCCACCCTCGCGCAGGGTCGGCGCGGGCTTGGCACCGTCCAGGTTGGAGCCGTCCTCGGCCTTCTTCCAGACCGGCAGACCCCACTCCTCGAAGAGCTTGACCGACTCGTCAACGTGCCGGCCGAGGTCGTAGATCAGGTCCTCGCGGACAACGCCCATCAGGTCGTTGCGGACCATCTTGACGTAGTCTTCGATGGCGTTCTCGCCGATGTAGGTGTTGATGGCGGACAGGCCCTGGGCAACGGCGCCGGAACGCTCCATTGCGGCCTTGTCGCAGAGGATGATCTTCATATCATCGGGAGCCCACTTCTTGATCTCGAAAGCGGTTCCGCAGGCAGCCATACCGCCACCCACGATAAGGATATCACAAGAATGCTCCACAACCTCCGGATCGACAACAGCAGCAATCTCGCCTCTCGGCTTATTTGGTAATGCCATATTTCTATCTCCTTAAAATAAAATGTTCTGAATCAAACAGTTTCACTTGTACCGGCGAACAGACCTAGGCCAGCTTGGTGGGCGTGGGCAGCTCTTTTTCCAGCAGCAGACGCTCGTCATCCAGGTTCTCGCCCTTCTCTCCGGGGTACTCGTTGGCAGCACCTTCAGCCGTTGTACGGATCGGGAATTTGAAACGCTTGATGTTGCCGTTGCGGAACTTCACGGTCCACATGATGGAATCGGAAGAACGCATCGGATGCACCTGACCTCCCATGGGTACGAAGTCATCGTAGCCACGTACCATGATCGCGCCCTGAGGACAGATCTTCACGCACGAGTAGCACTCCCAGCATGCATCAGGCTCCTGATTGTACGCCCTCATCTCCTCGACATTGAGGACCATCAGGTCGTTCGGGCAGATGTACATGCAGGCAGTCTTGTCGCCACCCTTGCAACCATCACATTTTTCAGGATCTACGTAACTTGGCATTAAACTACCTCCTCACTTGGATTTTCCTTTATGGCGACCCGGACGGACCGCCAATAACCTCTAGCTTCCTTCTACATGATAAAAGCAGCTATACCACCGAAATGCCACGATGTATACATCTGCTTTCAACAATCGACCTGAATTTACAACCTGTTGAATTTACAATCTTTTTATTTCACCTGATCCGTATAGCCAAGAATGAACCGTCACTCATTTACAGTCGGATAAACTTTTAATTTGTTGCCCTGCCAATGTCAAGAAAAATCGTCAGGATTTCCCCATATACAAAAATACTTAACCTCCATATCAAGGCGACTCATGGGTCGATCCCGGACATCGGTGTCCACCGACGGTCCCGGACGCTGCCCGCAAGCTCATCCGGGATCCTGGTAGCCGGATCGGACCAGGACCTGTCGCGGCCTGGCACCGTCGGCCGGCCCCACGATCCCTTCCCGTTCCATCATCTCGATCATCCGGGCCGCCCTGTTGTAGCCCACCCGCAGCCGCCGCTGGACCATGGAGATGGAGGCCTGCCCCGTCTCGGTGACCACGGCCACCGCCTCGTCATACTTCTCGTCATAGTCGGGACTGTCCTCAACATCCCCGCCGCTCTCCTCCTCCACGCTCTGCAGGACCGATTCGTCATACTCGGCGCTGCCCTGCTCCTTGAGGAACCCGATGATCCGTTCCGTCTCCTGCTCCGAGATGAAGGCCCCGTGGATCCGCTGCAGCTTGGCCGCCCCGGGCGGCAGGAAGAGCATGTCGCCCATGCCGAGCAGATGCTCGGCCCCGGACCCGTCAAGAATGGTCCGGGAATCGACCTTGGAGGAGACCTTAAACGAGATGCGGGTGGGAAAGTTGGCCTTGATCAGGCCGGTGAGCACGTCCACCGAGGGCCGCTGGGTGGCGAGGATGATGTGCATGCCGGCGGCGCGCGCCATCTGCGCCAGCCTGGCAATGGAGGTCTCCACGTCCTTGGAGGCCACCATCATCAGATCGGCCAGCTCGTCGACGATGATGACGATATAGGGCAGGGGGTCCTCGGCCAGCTGGTTGTAGGAATCAAAGGACTTGACCCGTTTCTCCTCCAGCAGCCGGTACCTGCGCTCCATCTCCCGCACCGCCCAGATCAGCGCGCGGCTGGCCATCTTCGGTTCCACCACCACCGGGTGCAGCAGGTGGGGAATATTGTCATAGACCGACAGTTCGATGCGCTTGGGGTCGATCATCAGCAACCGCACCTCGTCGGGGGTGGCCTTGAAGAGGATGGAGGCGATGAAGGCGTTGATGGCCACCGACTTGCCCGCCCCGGTGGCGCCGGCAATGAGCAGGTGCGGCATGCGGGCCAGATCGGCGACCACCGGCTGGCCGACCACATCGACGCCCAGGGCCAGGCAGAGCGACGAACTGCTCCTGCGGTAGGTTGCGGTGAGCAGGATATCGCGCAGATAGACGGTCCGGCGGACCGGATTGGGGATCTCGATGCCGATGGCGGCCTTGCCGGGGATGGAGCCGACAACCCGCACCCGGTCCACCTTGAGGACCATGGCCAGGTCGTCGGCCAGGGAAACGATCTTGTTGATCTTCACCCCAGGTGCCGGGGCAAACTCGTAGGTGGTCACCACCGGCCCGGGCGAAATACCCTCCACCGTGCCCTGGACCCCAAAATCGCCGAGCTTGGCCACCAGGATCTTGCTGACCTCGAAATAGTGCTCGTGATCAGGGGCCTGATCTTCGTCGTCCCCCGGAGGCGCCTCGAGCAGGGACAGGGGCGGCAGCCGGTAGTCTCCGGCCTGCACCGGCCGCATGGAAAACTCCTCCTCTTCGACGGCCGGCGGTCGCAGCTCTTTCCTTGCCGGCTCGTGCACCGCCGGCACAGGAGCGACAGCCGGAGCTTCGGCCGCAGCGGCCGGAGGAGGTTCCTTGGCCTGTACGCTCACTACCGGCTCCCGCGCCGGCCGTCGTTGCCGCGGCCGGAGCCGGCCGGCCCGGGGCTGCACCTTTTTCCCCATCTCGCCGGCCTTGCTCCACAGCCAGCGGGTGGTGCCAAAGACAGAGAAACGCACCGCCGCCATCAGGGAAAAGATCAGCAGCAGCACCAGGAGCAGGATCGAACCGGCCTCGCCCAGGAAACCACCGAGGAGCCGCCATACGAGCGCCCCCAGATAGCCGCCCGCCGGGATGAACTGCGGCGGAAAGATGAGGCCGGAGCCGGTGGCCAGCAGGCCGGAACCGGCGATCAGCATGCCGGTGATGCCGGCAACGATCCAGGGCAGCCTGTTGAGCGGTCCGGTGGAAAAAAAACTCAGAAAGGCCAGGTAGAAGAGGACAAGAACCGGGAAAAAGGCGGTCAGGCCGAAGAAGGAGAAGAGGTAGCGGGCGGTGTAGTGGCCAAAGGCGCCGCACCAGTTGGCGGCAGGTTCCTGGAGCAGCGGCGGCTCGGCCAGGAGGGGACGGCTGTAGCTGACCAGGCAGAGGAGGAGAAAAACAGCAAGAAAGAGGCAGATCAGGGAGACGGCCTCCTCCAGGATGCGTGGCTGTTTTTTTCTGGCAGGCGGCATGGCGGTGCAGTGAGCATGGGTCCCGGTTCAGCAGCACACCATCTGCGGACGATCGGCAGGCCGCATGCAGCATGCAGTACACGGCGGCCTGCCGCCGGTCCGCATCTGGCGCACGGCTGAACGGTTACAATTTCTTGCGAAATTCAAGGTCATTGCCAGTGGCGGCAAACTATTACGGGCAACGGGCAGGTACGGATCATGGTCAGAAACAGCGGCGGGCTGTCACCCCGAACTGTCGGCGAGCCCGCCCTGGATGGCGTCCAGGATGCCGTTGATGAAGGGAACGGCATCTTCGGTGGAGTAGCGCTTGGCGATCTCCAGGGCCTCGTTGATGGCCACGCTTGCCGGCACGTCCGCGCAGTGGGCCATCTCGTAGGCCGCGATCCGGAGGATATTGCGGTCCACCGGTGACATCCTCTCCAGGCGCCAGTTATGGGAATGGGCACGGATGAGTCCGTCGATGGCCTCCTGCCGGCCGGAGATGCCCTCCAGCAGCTGCCGGGCATAGGGCAACGGCCTGCGACCGGAATTGAAGTGGAGGGCAAACCGTTCCAGGGCCGCGGCGACCTGCTCCGGATCACCGGGCTGCGGGCCGAAATCATGACTGAAGAGGAACTGGAGGGCCAGTTCCCTTGCCTTGCGCCTCAGGCCCATGGCAGAACCGCTACAGGCTTCGGGGCGGCATGGAGCCGCCGCCGGCCGGGAACCGGTCTCACAGGACCTCCAGCAGGCTGATCATCTCCAGGGCGGCCACGGCCACGTCGGAGCCCTTGTTGCCGGCCTTGCTGCCGGCCCGCTCGATGGCCTGTTCGATGGTCTCGGTGGTCAGGACCCCGAAAAGGACCGGCACCCCGGTATCGAGCATCACCTGGGCCGTGCCCTTTGCCACCTCGCCGGCCACGTAATCGAAGTGGGGCGTGGCCCCGCGGATGACCACCCCCAGACAGATAACCGCGTCGTAGCGGCCGGCACGGGCCATCTTCTGGGCAACCAGAGGGATCTCGAAAGCGCCTGGCACCCTGGCCACGTCGATGTCCTCCTCCCGGACACCAGAGCGGATCAGGGAATCGATGGCCCCTTCCAGGAGCTTCTCGGAAATAAAGGAGTTGAAGCGGGCCACGATGATACCGATCTTCCTGTCCGCTCCCTGCAGATTGCCTTCCTTGTAGTTTGCCATTGTCGTATCCTGCGTTTGTCGTTGTTGACGCGACCCCGTACCAGTCTGTCTGTACCCCCTCGCGGGATAACCGGCCATCGGGTTTTCTCGACCACAATCCTGTACGCGCTCTCAGGGGCCGAAGATTTGTGCAGTCGTGCCTGACCGCAGGTAAGCGAAGACTCCGTGCGGTCCCTGTGAACGCTTGCGTATGTCCTGCAAAGTAGCTGCCGATAGTGGTGAACCGGTACGCCTCAGGGGTCCCTGCGCACGTTGTTCATGGACTCCTCGCCATAGAGCTCCAGCAGATGTCCCATCTTGTCGCGTTTACATCTGAGATACTGCCTGTTTTCCGCCTCACCCGGGATCTCGATGGGCAACCGCTCCACCACCTCGAGGCCATAGCCCTCCAGGCCGACGATCTTCTTGGGATTGTTGGTGAGCAGCCGCATCTTGGAGACCCCGATGTCGCGCAGGATCTGGGCGCCGATACCGTAATCGCGCAGATCCGGCTTGAAGCCGAGCTCCACGTTGGCCTCCACGGTGTCCAGGCCCTTTTCGTCCTGCAGGTTGTAGGCCCTCAGCTTGTTGACCAGGCCGATGCCCCGGCCCTCCTGGCGCATGTAGAGGACCACGCCCCGACCCTCCTGGTCCACCATGCGCATGGCGGCATGGAGCTGCTCGCCGCAGTCGCAGCGGGCCGAGCCGAAGACATCACCGGTCAGGCACTCGGAGTGGACCCGCACCAGGACCGGCACGTCCGGAGAGATCTCCCCCTTGACCAGGGCCACGTGCTCGTAGCCGTCCACGTCGTTGGTATAGGCAAGCACCCGGAACTCGCCGGCATGCTCGGTGGGCAGCCTGGCCTCGGCAACCCGGTGCACCAGCTTGTCCTTGCGCAGCCGGTAGGCCACCAGGTCGGCGATGGTGGCGATCTTCAGGTCATGCTCGGCGGCAAACTTCTCCAGGTCCGGCATCCGCGCCATGGTGCCGTCCTCCTTCATGATCTCGCAGATCACGCCGGCGGTCCTGAGACCGGCCAGCCGGGCCAGGTCCACCGAACCCTCGGTCTGGCCGGTCCGGACCAGGACCCCGCCCTTGCGGGCCTTGAGAGGAAAGATGTGGCCCGGGCTGATGATATCGCGCGGCGTGGCATCGGGTGCCACCGCCGCCTGGATGGTCCGGGCCCGGTCGGCGGCGGAAATACCGGTGGAGACACCGGTGCGGGCTTCGATGCTGATGGTGAAGCCGGTGCCGTAGGGTGACTGGTTGTTGGAGACCATCATCGGCAGCTCGAGCTGCTCGACGATGTCCGGGCTCATGGCCAGGCAGATCAGGCCACGACCGTGGGTGGCCATGAAATTGATGGCCTCGGGCGTCACCTTTTCCGCGGCCATGCAGAGATCTCCCTCGTTCTCCCGGTCTTCGTCATCGACCAGGATGATCATCTTCCCGGCCCTGATATCCTCAATTACCTCGTCGATCGAACTGACAGCCATGTCATGTCCTCCTTCCGCTGAAAGCGGAACCCGGTGGCAGGGCCACTGCAGGATATACGGTACAACACCGTGTTGTTGTTACAGAAAGCAGGAAACCGGGGACCGGGAGCCGGTCCTCCCTCAGCCCCTGCAATAATGAATAATGCCCTGTGATCGTTCTCCCGGCCCTGATCGCTTCTAACCGTTGACCGTCATCGGCAACCACCTGCAAAGACCGATACTTTTGATGGACTCGTACAAAGTCCATCACACTCTGAAGATGGCTCAGCATAAAAGTTCGATATACAAGGCGTAGCGGTGTCGGCCAGGCGGAGGCGTACATGCAGTACGTCGAGCATTGACCGTACCCGCTACAACGCAGTAGATCGGACTTTGTGCAACGCCATCACTTGTACTATCTCTTCCCGTCCAGGAAACCATGTTCCGCCAGAAAAGCCGGGTTGATCCCGCTGCCGGCCGGTCCCGGCCCCGGCTGCTCGGCCAGGAGCTTTTCCACGTACTTGCCGATGATGTCGACCTCGATATTGACCCGGTCGCCGGCATGCAGTTCTCCCAGTGTGGTCACGGCCAGGGTATGGGGAATGATGGAGACCGAGAACCGGGCCCCCTGGCAACTGTTGACAGTGAGGCTGACGCCGTTGATGGTCACCGAACCCTTTTCTATGACATACCGTGCCAGGCCGGGATCCAGGGAAAAGGTGAACAGGGTATATTCCCCCACCGCCCTGCGCTCCTCCACCGTGCCCTGGCAGTCCACATGCCCGCTCACCAGGTGGCCGCCGAGGCGGTCACTGAGGCGGAGCGCCCGTTCCAGGTTGACCCGGGAGCCGACCTCCAGGCGCCCGAGTCCGGTGCGGGAAAGACTCTCGGGCGAGACATCGACAAAGAACCGGTTGCCCACGATATCGCGCGCAGTCAGGCAGGCACCGTTGACGGCGATGGATTCGCCCTCCTCCGGGTCGGTCAGATCAAAGCCTGCCTCGATACGAAAGACCATCCCCCCGCCGGCCGGCCGTTTCTCGACCACGGTGCCCCTGCCCTGGATGATGCCGGTGAACATCTGCTACTGCTGCTCCAGGGCCTCGGCCTTGCACGCGAACTCCTCGGCCAGACGGCGGTGGCGGAAATTCCGGTGAATGGAGGAGATGGTGCGGTAGGCATCCGCGGCCTTGTCCGGCTTGCCCTGGGCGATATAGACCTCGGCGGTGGCGGTGAGGGTATCCACCACGCCCTGGGGATTACGGGTCAGGTGATAGTGCTCGACCATGTCGAAGAGCAGGGCCAGGGCCTGGTCCAGCTCGCCGAGCTCGCGGTGGGCCAGGGCCATCTTCTTGTGCAGGGCAAGGACGGAGAAGGAATCCTCCATCTTCTCGCAGATTGCCTTGGCCCTCTGGAAGTTCTCCAAGGCCAGAGCATATTCCCCGCGGGCAAGGCAGGTGTCGCCGAGCCGGTCGCAGGCATTGGCGATGCCCTGTTCGTCGCCCTGTTCTTCAAATCCCTTGAGCGCGTTATGAAAGGCGGCCGCTGCCTGGGCATAGTTCCCGGCCTTGTACTGTTCACGGCCCTCGATGTAATCGCGCTTGGCGGGATCACTGGGGCCATCCTGGCGGCCGCTGTCGGCCGGGCCGATGGAATTGAGCGGCTGAATGGATTCACTTACCATGCGTCTTCTCCTTGCCGGGGGACCGGGGTCCACCGGGTCCTGTTTCCATTACTTGTCTGTTATTTTTCGTGCATCTCCCGCACCGCCTGGTCCGCCAGGGCGGCGACCGTGGTGCGCAGGGGCCTGCCCTGCTCGAAGATGGTGATCTCTGTCCCGTCCTTCTGCAGGGCCATGACCTGGAAGGAGGCCTCGGTGGCGTGGATCCTGCCGAGGAGACGGGCCATGAGGCCGCGCATCCTGGGCGAATCGTGGCCGAGAAAATGAAAGGTGGAGTAAAAGGGCGTCTTGCGCACCAGGTCCGGCCTGGATGCGGCGATCTCACCCAGCCCCCAGATCACGGCCTCCTGGGTGGCCCGGTCTCCCATGAAGTTGAGAAGGTGGCGGGTGAAGGCACCGTAGATATCGGGCCGGTTGGCGATGATGGCTCCGATGGCCTCCACCATGCCCCAGGAGGTGGCGGCGGAATCGGTACAGGCCTCGAACAGGCGGTGGAGGAGATCGGCCACCGGGCCCGGCTCCCTGGACGCCACGCCGGCGCAGACCCGGCCCAGCAGCCAGGCCACGTGATAGCGCTCCGCCTCGTCGGGTGCATAGAGCAGGCGCTGGATGAACCGCAGGGTCCGGATATCGGCCAGGGCCAGGGAGACCAGCGCCTCGACATCATCGGCCTCCACCAGTTGCCGCACCTTCTGTTTGCCGGCCCGCACCTTTTTGCCCTGCCCGTCCACGGCAGGCTGCAGCCCGGTGGCCGCCGGAGCCGGTTCTGTGCCGGCCGGGGCCTGCTGTTTCTTCCTGAACCGCTCGGCGATCTCCGCCACCTCGGTGTGGAGGCGGACGAAATAGAGGACCCCGCGCACGGCCCGGCCGTCCAGGTTACGTTTGGGCACCACCTGGTGCGTCACATCATCGTAGTTTTCCAGCCGGCCGGTGAGGTAGTCCTCTTCCGGGATCAGCTCCCAGGCCAGATCCCACTCGTCGTTGCAGGCATGGACCAGGCACTCGACCATGGCCGAACCGACATTGTGGCCCGTGGCGTCACAGACATAGACCGCCCCGCACTCACAGCGGCCCACCGGGAACTCGGTCATCTTCCGCTCCACCTGGTCGCTGGGCCGCCCCACGTCCATGCCGCAGAAGGGGCACCAGGGCGCTACGTTTACCTCGCTTTTTTCTGCCATGAATCACTGTGCCAGTTTGGCCTGCAGGGCCTCGGCAAAACGGGGGTCCACGGAATAGCCGAGCTCACGGGCCTTGTCCAGGTTCTTCGCAGCCTCCCCGTACTCACCGTTGAAGTAGAGGGCCACGGCCAGGTTGTTGCGCGCCATGGCGGAATCGGGCTCCAGGGTTACGGCCTGCCGGGCCGCCTCCACGGCCTTTTCGTCCTGCTCGGCCATGGTATAGGCCGAAGTCAGGTTGATCCAGGCGGTGACCAGGTTGGGGTCGATCTGCACTGCCCGGTCATAGGAGGCAATGGCCTCGTCGACCCGGTTCTGCTGCTGGCGGATCAGGCCGATGTTGACATGGGCCTCGGCCATGTTGGGGGTGATGGCCAGGGCACGCTGGTTGAGCTCCAGGGCGCGCTCCACATCGCCCCGTTCAAAGAAGATGGCCCCGAGATTGATCATGCTCTCCACCGACTGGTCATCAAGCTCGATGGCCTTTTCCAGCTCGGCAACGGCATCGTCCAGGCGGCCGACCTTGCGGTAGACGAGCCCCAGCTGATGATGGGCAATGACATTTTCCGGCTTTTCCCGGCAGATCTTTTCCAGGTCCGCGATCACTTCCTTGATATCAGCCTGCTGTGCTGTTTCCGACATGGTCTTCCCTTTTTCGTTGCCAGGATCCCGTCCGGGACGGGACTGTTGTTTGCTGATGATTGCCCTCCGGCCACGGTCTCATCCATGGGGTCGGCAGGGGATATGGCGGCATGGCAGTGCATGCCCGTGCCCACACACTATAGGCAGATCGGCCGGGGTGGCAAGTCTGAATTTTTCCGCCCCCGGTGTCCCGCGCTCATCCTGCCCCGGCATTACGGTCCGGCAGCACGCCATTTGCACGGGATCGCGGCTGGCCGTGATCACGCACCTCCGACGCAGGGACGTTTTTTCTCGGCCCGTGCCAGGACCTGCCGCGCCGTCTCGATATCCCGGCGGATCTGGGCGGCCAGCTCCTCCGGGCCGCTGAATTTCCTCTCGCCGCGCAGATGGCGGAGCAGGTTGATCCTTATGGAGCGGCCATAGATGTCATCGTTAAAATCGAAAATATGGGTTTCGGCAACCAGTTTGTTTTCTCCGAAGGTGGGATTGTATCCGATGTTGGAGACACCGCCGTAGCACCTGCCGTCATAGAGGACCTGGGTCACATAGACACCGGTCTTGGGGCAGAGATCCTCCTCGGAGATCTTCAGGTTGGCGGTGGGGAATCCGACCACCCGGCCGCCCCGCTGCCTGCCGCGCTGCACCTCGCCCCTGATCTGGTAGTAACGGCCCAGCAGCCGGGCCACATCCCGCATCCGCCCCAGGGTGACCAGTTCCCTGATCCTGGTGGAGGAAACCAGCATCCCGTCCACGTAGTGGGCCTCGACCACGGTGACCGGGAAACCTTTCTCCCGTCCCACCTTCTTCAGGAATTCGATATTGCCTTCCCTGCCCTTGCCGAAGGCATAATCATAGCCCACCACCAGCTCCCTGACACCGATGGTGCCCACGAGAATGGTATCGACAAAGTCGCGGGCCGTGGTGGCCGCGAACTCGCGACTGAACGGAATGATCAGCAGGACGTCGATTCCGGCCTGTTCGATGAGTTCGATCTTCTGTCCGGTGGTGGAGATCAGCTTGATCCCCCCGGGCCGCAGGACCTTGAGCGGATGCGGATCAAAGGTGATGACCACGCTGGTGCCGTCGATCTGCCGCGCCCGGTCGACAACAGTGGCGAACAGCTTCTGGTGGCCGAGATGGACACCGTCAAAGTTGCCGATGGTGACACAGGCGTTGACAAACGGTTTTTCTATTTCCTGTGGATCTCTGTAAATTTTCATCGATTTTCCACTCGAGCCGCAGACGGTTACCGAACCAAAGCCACATCACAAAGCCGATGTTGTACCCCAATTGCCGCAAAGGCGCAAACAGTTCGTGCGGCGCCGGCTCCTTCCCCCGGCCTCGCCCGCCCCCTCTCCGGCAACCTGGGGCGTAAGCGCTCACAGGGACCGCACGGAGTCTTCGCTTACCTCTTTGCACGGTCGTGCCTGCCCGCATAGGTAGCCTATCGGAGTCTCCCTGCGGTCGCTTACCCGCGATCAGGCACGCCTGCACAAATCTGCGGCCCCGGAGAACGCTTCCACCATTGTGGCCGAGAACACCGGTGGTTGGTCAGTGCCTGTCCGGAAATGAGGTTTTTTGTTCGGGTTCAAGGAGCATAGAAAATTGAAAAGCGCAGCATATTAAGAATATGTGAGCATTATCAATTTTCGTGGCGACGCAGAAATCGGACAAAGGTACCATTTCCGGACAGGCACTGGTTATCCCTTGAGGGGGTACCCTGGGGCGGACCGCTGCCGGACAACAGGAGATAACCTGCCGTATCATCGCATCTATCTGCGAAAATGGCAGAGGCGGCCGGAAAACCAGAAAAGAAATACTTGACAAAACGGCCCGGGACGAGCATATTCTCCCACGTCGTGCCGAAGTGGCGGAACTGGTAGACGCGCTAGGTTCAGGGTCTAGTGGGCGTACGCCCGTGGGAGTTCGACTCTCCCCTTCGGCACCAGCGGAAATTTCAAAGGCTGCAATCGCGGGATTGCAGCCTTTTTTTATTTTATCGACGGGGCGGAAACAACTCTGTCCGCCCCTCCAGGTCCCGCAGATTCAGACGATCTCGACCAGTTCGATGTCAAAGGTCAGGTCCTTGCCGGCCAGGGGCGGATTGGCATCAAGCACCACCATATCCTCGGTCACCTCGGTCACCCGGACGATCACCACCTCGCCGGCGGGCCCGGTCATCTGCAGCTGCTGCCCCACCTCGGGATTGATGTCCGGCGGGATCTGGTTCCGGGCCGCGTTGATGACCATCTCCTCGTTCCGCTGGCCGTAGGCCTTGGCCGCCGGAATGGTGACCTTCTTCGAATCGCCCTGGTTCATCCCCAGGACTGCTTCCTCGAACCCCGCGATGACCTGCCCCGAGCCCAGGGTGAACTCCAGGGGGTCATGACCGGCGGACGAATCGAAGACGGTCCCGTCCTCCAGGGTACCTGTATAGTGGATCCTCACCTTGTCACCTTCTTTTGCCTGTGGCATATTCTCTTCCTCTGTTCTATAGTTTCGATTGAGCTCCATGGGCAGAAAACTGCCACCGGGCGGAGGAGCGATCGCTCATACGAGGCAACGCCACCAGGCTGCATGGAAAATATCCGCTCAAACATACCAAGTTAGCGCCGGCTTGTCATGTGCAAACCGACCTGACCGCCAGGCAATGAACAGACAGCAAGAAATCCCGACCCGCACAGAGGCCGCCCCATCCCTGCCCCCACCCCCATGAATTCCTCCCGGGACCGGACAGCCGGACAGCCGCAGGAAGCGCCCCTGGTTCCGGTCGCCTCCGGCGACACCGACGAACTCGACACCTGTTCCCTGGTGCTCAGCGCGGTGGGGATCGCCCACCATATCGACCTCCACCGCAACCGGCTCCTGGTCGCGGCAACCGATGCCCCGGCCGCCGAGCAGGAGCTGCGCAGCTTTTTCGAGGAGAACAGAGACTGGCCGCCCCGCCCGGCCCAGGCGCCGCCGGGCGGTGCGGCCGGCGACCCGCCGACCCTGCTGGCCATGGGATCCCTGGCCGTCTTCTACCTCCTCACCGGTCCCTGGACCGACCACAACCCCTGGTTCACACTCGGGGCCATCGACAGCCGCGCCATCCTCGACCACCACCAGTGGTGGCGCCTGGTCACCGCCCTGACCCTGCACGCGGACCTGGTCCACCTGGCAGGCAACTGCATCATTGGCGGCTTCATGGTCCACCTGCTCTGCAGGATCCTCGGCCACGGCTCCGGCTGGCTGCTGCTCCTCGGCACCGGTGCCGCAGGCAACTTCCTCAACATCGCTTTCCGGGGCCAGGAGCACTACTCGGTGGGGTTCTCCACCGCTGTCTTTGCCGCCATCGGCTGTTTCTCCAGCCTCCAGGCCGCTGCCGGCCGCCACGGCATGCTCAGACAGATCCTGCTCTCACTGGGTGCCGGCGCGGCCCTGCTGGCGCTGCTGGGCACCGGCGGCGAACGGACCGACCTGGGGGCGCACCTCTTCGGCTTCCTGAGCGGCCTTGTGGCCGGTATTCCGGCACGCTTCCTTGGACTCCCCAAACTGGCACCGGACCGCAACCTGCAGGGCCTGCTCTTTCTCCTTGCCCAGATGGTGGTCGCCGGCTGCTGGCTGCTGGCCTGGCGTCCGCCACCTGTGCCCTGAATCCGTGTATGATGGACTCGTTAAAAGTCCGTCACACTCTACAGATGGCTGAGCATAAAAGTTCGATATACAAGGCGTAGCGGTGTCGGCCGAGCGGAGGCGTACATGGAGTACATCGAGCATTGGCCGTACCCGCTACAACGCAGCAGATCGGACCTTGTGCGACGCCATCGTGTATAAGTATCGTAAAAGTGCCGGCCTTTTCAGGTGGTTGCCCATAGCGGTGACCTATTACGAATCCGTCGTCCCGGGACCGGAATCCCGGGCAATGGTATTTTTTGTGCGCCGCCCGGACAGATGACAACGATATATGACGACGAACGGAACAATAAATGGTACAATGTAGTTCATCATCAGAAACTGATTCCGGCCTCCGGCTTCTGACATCCGGTTTCTGACTTCTGACACCTGATATCTGACAACTGACCTTCCGACGGACAAATACCATGCCAATGAACGAACAGCCCCCCTGGGGACAGAAGAAAGGGCCCTCATCGCCCGAAGAACTCCTGGCCGCCCTGATCCAGAAGATCCGGGATGCCTTTGCCGGACGGGAACAGGAGCCCGGTCCGGACGGGGAAGGGACCCGGCCGCCGGGGGAACCGCATTTTTTCGCCAATATCGGCAAGGTGGCCCTGGTGGTCGTCGCGGTCCTTCTCTTCCAGCTCGTCTACTCCTCCTTCTACACCATTGAACCGGGCGAGCGCGGCATCATCCTGCGTTTTGGCAAGTATGCGCGCACCACCATGCCCGGACTGCGCTTCAAACTGCCCTACATCGAGGACCTGATCAAGGTGGACGTGGAGACGGTGCGCAAGGAGGAATTCGGCTTCCGCACCCGGCTCCCCGGCAAGAACTCGGTCTTTGACCGCCGTGGATTCGACATGGAATCCCTGATGCTCACCGGTGACAAAAACGTCATCAACGTGGCCTGGATCGTCCAGTACAAGGTGAGCGACCCGGTGAACTTCCTGTTCAAGGTCCGCAACGTTCCCCAGGCGGTACGGGACGCATCCGAGATGGTGACCCGCCGCATTGTCGGCAACATGGACTTCGACTACGTGCTCGGCAACCGGGAGATGCTGGCCGGCGAGGCCAAGCGGGAACTGCAGGCCAAGCTCAATTACCTGCAGTGCGGCGTTTACATCGTCACCCTGCAGCTGCAGGACATCAATCCGCCCGATCCGGTCAAACCGGCCTTCAACGAGGTCAACGAGGCTGACCAGGACATGAAGCGCCTGGTCAACGAGGCCGAGGAGACCTACAACCGGGTCATCCCCAAGGCCCGGGGCAGCGCCAAGCAGATCGTCGAGGAGGCGCACGGCTATGCGGTACAGCGGATCAACCGGGCCATGGGCGAGACCAACCGCTTCAGCGCCATCGCCGACCAGTATGTGAAGGCCAAGGATGTCACCCGCCGGCGCATGTACCTGGAGACCATGGAACAGGTCCTGCCCGAGGTCCAGCATATCTATGTCATGGACAAGAAGCAGCAGACCATGCTCCCCTTCCTCAACCTCACGGGCAAGGGCAGGGTGACAGAGAGCAAGTGACGGCACGACACCAGCCAACCGCCTGAAAGCCGGCAGTGCCCACCGGGCAGACCGGCCCTGACACCGAACCTGACAGCGGACATGATACCCATGAAGAAAACAATCCAGCTCCTTCTCCTCGTCATCGTCGCCGGCCTTATCGCCACGGCCTGGGACGGCTTCTACATCCTGCCCGAGGGGCAGCAGGCCGTCATCACCCAGTTCGGCGCGCCGGTGGGCGAACCCAAAACCGAGGCGGGTCTGCAATTCAAGACCCCCTTTATCCAGCATGTGCAGTTCTTCGAAAAGCGGATCCTGATCTGGGATGGCGATCCCAACCAGATCCCGACCAATGACAAGACCTACATCTATCTCGATACCACCGCCCGCTGGCGGATTGCCGACGCCCTGCGCTTCCTGCAGGCGGTGGGCAGCCAGACCCGGGCTCAGACGCTGCTCGACGATATCATCGACGGTACGGTCCGCGACCTGATCAACAAGAACACCCTGATCGAGATCATCCGCAGCTCCGACTGGTCGCCGGACTACATGGCCTCCATCACCAAGAGCAGCGATACCCTTCGCGGCACCGAGATGATCAATCCGCCCAAGGTCGGCCGGGACAAGATCAGCGAGATGGTCAAGGAGGCCGCCTCCAAGGTGACGCCGAAGTACGGCATCGAGCTGGTGGACGTGATGTTCAAGCGGGTCAACTACATCGAGTCGGTGCGGAAAAAGGTCTATGACCGGATGATCTCGGAGCGCAAACGGATCGCGGCGGAAAAACGTTCCCTGGGTGAGGGACGCAAGGCCGAGATCCTCGGCAAGGTGGAACGGGAACTGCGGGAGATCACATCCAAGGCCAAGCGGGAAGCGACAGAGATCCGCGGCAAGGCGGACGCCGAGGCCACCCGCATCTATGCCGATGCCTATACCAGGTATCCCGACTTCTACTCCTTCCAGCGGACCCTGGAGAGCTACCGGAACATCATCTCCGGCAACACCACCCTGATCCTGTCCTCGGAATCCGACATCTTCCATTACCTCGAATCCCTGAAGGACATGAACGGCAACCAGTGAGGCAGGTACCAGGGGCAGGGGACAGGAATCCTGGCCCTTGGGGATGAGGGCGATCCGCGGGGCAACACAGCGTCTGCCTGAGCTTCATCGTCTGGCCCGTGACGTATTCCGCCCTGTGTGCTGCCACAGGCTCCCTGTCCCGGCCGCCGACTATTCGAAGACCACCCCCGGTCCCTCGTCGGCAAAGCTCGGCCGCTGCTCCGGTGAATAGGGTATGCGGCCCCGCTCGTTGAGGAGCAGCTCGAAACGGTCGATCTCCTCCAGGCTGGTGATGGTGTCCAGGCCCAGTTTCTCGTATCGGCAGTTGCAGTGAATGAGCTGGCCGCCGCACCAGGGACAGATCTCCACCGGACAGCCCAGCTCGTGGAGTTCACCGCTGGCCGCGTGGCAGGCCGGGCAGACCTCCTGCTCGGTCTGCAGGGACTCGTAGAGGGGATAGTCCTCCGGTGCCGCGCACCCCTTCCTGAACTCCTCCAGATCGGCAAAACCGAAAAAATCGAGCAGTTCCCTGTCAAGATATCCTGCCTCCAGGCTGCCCTGGAACTCGATCCCCTCGCCGGACACCATGTAGAGATAGCCACCGCTTCCGGTCATGGCCATGAGCAGGAAGATCCCCTGCTGACGTCCCATGAGCCGGATCTCCCGTATCCAGTCCTCCCTGGCCTCCGGAAGAAAGCTGTAGAATTCATGCAGCACCTCCAGGACCAGGGGATCATTGCGGTACTGGTCCAGCAGATCGGTGGCCAGCTCCAGCTTGCCCGACGGTACGGCATATTCCATGGCCCTGAGGATGGCCTTTTCTTTTTCCGTGTCATTACGCATGATCTCTCCTCATGTCCTCTACCTGTCCGGCAATCGCCTCCATCCAGCGGGCCGTCTCGGCCTCCATGTCCGCTGCCTGGCTGATGGCTGTCACCACGGCGATACGGCGGGCGCCCAGTTCGACCAGCTCCGGAATGTGATTGAATTTGATCCCGCCCATGACGGTGCAGGGCAGGTCCAGATGGCGCGAAAACCGGCCAATGGCCTCCGGGCCGATGAACTCGGCAAGGCCTTCCTTGGTGGCGGTGGGATAGATGGGGCCGATGTTGTAATAGGAGGCGGCAGACCGGCCCTGCCTGGCCAGTTCTCCCAGTGCCTTCGCCTGTTCCTCGGTGTTGCAGGAAACGCCGATCAGCATATCCGGGGCGATCCGGCGCACCTCCTCGGGAGGCAGATCCTTTTGACCGAGATGGACGCCGTCGGCATCGGCGAGCAGGGCGATGTCCAGCCGGTCGTTGACCAGGAAAAGAACACCGGCCCTGCGGGTCTTCCTGCGGAAATAGCGGGCCTTTTCCAGCAGCCTGCGATCGGATGACCGTTTATCGCGCAACTGGACAATCGGCGCACCGCCGGCCAGGACCGCGTCCAGCCATTGCTCGTCACTGCGACCGGCGGCCAGTGCCTCGCAGGAAACCGGATAGACTCCCACAGCCTGCGCAAACCTGCGCAGACGTCTCTCGTATGTCTCGTTCATCGTATGCATGAAAGGTGATCTCCCGCCCCCCCGGTGGCCGGAAACTCCTCTGCCGGAACAACTTTTCCCTGCGGCGGCCGGGGAGCCGGGGTTCATTTGTCTTGAAATTTTTCTAAAAATACGGTAAAATAAGTGGTGATCGATTTTTCAATCGATACGCCCCCGATGGTTTCAAACCAGCCTGAAGGCGACGACCCTGCCTCAACAGTGGTCGTCACAGGTACCGTATCCGGCCGCAGCGGCAGGTTATCACCGTCTCCGGAAGATCGCCCGCCTGCGGTCAAGAGCGTCTGCACGAATCTTCGGCACCTGTGCCAACGTACAGTTTATCCGAACATCAGGTACCAGGAGACAGGAGAGTTAGCTGCCTGCGCCAGTGAGGCGAGTGTATCCTCCTGATGTTCATGGCCTGTTGTGAAACCGGGAGTCTTCGTGCCGCCTGGGGCGGGTTTGATTGCATGGAAGCGGAACGAAAGGAAAAATGGTTGACGCCCCTGCGCCGTCCACGGTTCGCATGCATATTACGGAGATGATTCGCCCGGGAATGAACCATTTCAACCTCGTTGCATTGCCCTGCGGGGCAATGCGTATGCCCTCTGCCGGATCTTCAGGGTTTATTGCGCCGCCAGGGCATGAAATTTTTTTCCGAAAATCGTCCGAGGCGATCAGTGACAACTGACGCATCTCTGAACTTTTACAGAAAAGTATAGGTATTCGCGGGTAGTTGCTGATGGCGGCGCACTGGTACGGTCCGGCACATCCCTGAGTTGCACAAGCCCTGTGACCGTTCCGCTACGGCAGCCCTTCCATTCTATCCCGGCTGTCCGGTTTGTGCAGTACTTTCCTTTCCCGTGCGCCGGGCAGAACCGCATCCACCGATACGGCGAAAGGCTACGACACCCAGGACAACCACCTCTTGCAAAAGGAACAAAGATGACCAAGACCACGGCCAGCGACACAGCACAGCTCATCATTGACGGCAAGACCCATACCCTGCCCATTGTCAGGGGCACGGAGGGAGACGCCGCCATCGATATCAGCAATCTCCTGCGCGACACCGGATATATCACCCTGGACACCGGCTACAAGAATACCGGGTCCTGCTCCAGTGCCATCACCTATCTCGACGGCAACAAGGGGATCCTCCGTTATCGCGGATATCCCATCGAAGAACTGGCCGACAAATGCGCATTCATCGAGGTGGCCTACCTTCTCCTGCACAACAAGCTGCCCAACAGCCGGGAGCTGGAGGACTTCAAGGTCCTTCTCGAGCGGTTCGCCCTCCTGCATGAGGACATGATCCACTTCTTCGATCATTTTCCGCCCAATGCCTCGCCCATGTCCATTCTCTCGGTGATGGTCAATTCGCTGTGCAACTACTATCCCGAGATGGGCGACGATCCCCTCCAGGACCTCAACATCACCGCGGCGCGGCTGATCTCCAAGATCAGGACCATTGCCGCCTTTTCCTACAAGAAATCCCTGGGGCATCCCCTGGTCTACCCGCGTGCCGACCTCTCCTACTGCGGCAACTTTCTCAACATGATGTTCGACAAGCCGGTCAAGCCCTACACGGTCCGGCCCGAGGTGGTCGCAGCCCTCAACAAACTCCTGATCCTGCACGCCGACCATGAACAGAACTGCTCCACCTCCACGGTCCGGCTGGTGGGCAGCGCCGGGGTCAACCTCTATGCCTCCATATCCGCCGGCATCAATGCCCTCTGGGGGCCGCTGCACGGCGGTGCCAACGAGGCGGTCATCGACATGCTCGAACTGATCTATGCCGACGACAACAACTTCGAGAAATACATCAACAAGGCCAAGGACAAGAACGACCCCTTCCGCCTCTCCGGATTCGGCCACCGTGTCTACCGGACATTTGATCCCCGCGGCACGATTATCAAGAAGGCCTGTGACGAAATCCTCGAGGTCCTCAACGTCTCCGACCCTCTCCTGGATATCGCCCGCCAGCTGGAGGAGATCGCCCTCAGGGACGAGTACTTCATCGAGCGCAACCTCTATCCCAACGTTGACTTCTATTCCGGTATCATCTACCGGGCCATCGGCATTCCCACCAATATGTTCACGGTCATGTTCGCCCTGGGACGGCTGCCGGGCTGGATCGCCCAGTGGAAGGAACAGCGCGAGGATCCCGGTACCCGGATCGGGCGCCCGCGCCAGGTCTACACCGGCGAACCGGCCCGCAAATTCGTGCCCCTGGAGGAGCGCACCTGACCCGACGCAAAAATTCAGCAGCACGCCATCTGCACGCCTCGAGGCTGCCCGCACAGGTAGGCTATCGGAGTCTCGCTGCGCTCGCGTACCGGACGGCCAGTCACGATCACGCGGAGCCGACGCGCTGCCGGACTTTTACCAGAAATACCGGCAATTCAATGTAGTTGCCGCCACCAGCGTGCTGTTGCGGCCCGGCCGGGCAGAGAGATCCTCAGTATTTCACCCTGACCCGGTAGGTGAGAACGGACGAGCCCTCCGCCGGGACCTGTACCGACCAGGAGGCGGTACGGCTGTCCGTGCGGACGTGCGGCAGTGACTCCTCGAGGATGGTCCAGTCGCCGGGGATCTGCTCCTCCACCTGGACCGTGCGGGCGGTCTCGCCGGCATTGTTGACGGTGATGCGGTAGCCGCTCTCATAGACATAATTGTAGGGCGAGAAACCGGAGAGTTTTTTGAAATCGACCTGGGTCCTGCGGGCGGTGACATCAAAGGAGGTGCCCAGCGCCAGGTGCACCTCCCCGCCTTCCGGAATGTGGGCCATCCGGTCCTCGCCGACAAACTGCAGACCGCCGGCGCTGTCCCTGGAGTAGACCCGCACCGTGCCTGCCGGCAGGGGCATGCCGAGACCGGCGTCTTCACTGTTCTTCAGCACCAGCACCTCAGCCACCCCCTGGCGGGCACCGATCTCGCCCACCCTGGTGCTGTAATAGTCTCCGCGGCCCCGGAGAACCAGCTCCCGCCGGCAGGCGACACCGTTCGCCTGCAGGAGCGCCACCTGCTTGTGCTCCTTGCGGAGCAGGGTCACCGGCCGTGGCAGGCTGTAGAGATGGTAACCGAAGAGCTTCTCCCTGCGCACGGCTGGTGCTGCCGCCATCGCCCTGGCCTGGCTCTTCAGCATCAGCTCTCTGCCGCCTCCCCCGGATTCGCGGTGGACCTCGCCAGCCACCAGCTGCACCCGGGCCTGCCTGTAATCGGCCCCGGACTCATTCCTCAGGGTCACCCAGGCACCGAGATCGAGACGGGTGCTGTCGGGGGCGAGTTCGGCCACGTAGTCGGCCTGCCAGGACAGTCCGTCGGTCAGGTAGCTGAGTTGCAGGGACCGTTTGCCTGCATCGTCACTGGAGACAAGGATGCTCAGGGTCGGGCGGTCACGCAGAGAGGGCGGCAGTGAGGGCAAGACAATCCGGTCCGGCGGAACCGTGGCGATCCGGTCACCGATCCGCACCACCACGCCGCCGGAGACACTCAGCAGCATCGCCTTCTCAAAACGCCGTTCCCCGGTCACCGGATGGATGGCCATGACCTCCACCTCCCTGCCGACAAACCGTTCCAAAAGCGATTGCGGGGTCAGGATATCGTAGGCAAAAACCTGCTCCAGCACCTGCAGCCCCGCACCGGTCAGCAGGGCGGTCTCGGGCTGAATACCGGCACTGATGGACGGGAAGAGCAGGCTCTGCTCGCCGGCAACCAGAGTGAAGGTCCGGCGGTCCCGCACCAGGGCGAAATCATCATAGATGGTCAGGGACAACGCGGGTACGGACAGGGCCGATGCAGCGGCCTCGACGGCGGGTGCGGCCGTGCACACACCGGTGGCAGACAGCAGCATCAGGCAGCAGAAGGCTAGACGGTACAGCATGGCAGACCTCCGGGACAGAAAGGATGGGAAAAGGAGACGTCATCAGACAGGGTGTCGACCACCCGGACTTGCATTGTACGTCATTCCCGGCCGGAGGAAAACGAAAAAACCGGCAAAAGTTCAGCGGACTGCCGCGGTCTCGCCGGCCCGCTTACCTGCCAGCCAGCCGCGATCACGCCCGGACGTGGCACTGCTGAACAGTTACCGGTGGCGGCGCGGTAAGCGCTCACAGGATTGTGGTCGAGAAAACCGATGGTTGGTTATCCCGTGAGGGGTTACGCTGCGCGCTGGTACAACCGGTCCCGGGATTCACGCCACACCCAGGGTGTTGTGCAGGATGAAGTACCTGAGGCGGGATTTCTGCTCACTGGTCAGTTCACCGAACTGCACACCCATGCGACGGACACGGATCCGGCTGAAGGTGGTCCCGGGGGTTGAATCGGCCTCACTGACCTTCCTTCCGGGGAGATCGGTCAGATAGAAATCGTCGCGACCGAAAAAGATATCAAGCTGCAGCTCATCTCCGGGCTGTTTTTCAAAGACTACATAGTGGACAGCCAGACCACCCTCACTGATATCACTGATCGAACCGGGAACTGTGCCCAGAAATGCCAGCGCCCCCTCTTTCACCCGGTATCGCCTGTGGCGCCGTCGCTCCACGCCGCCGGGAATCTCCGCTTTTTCGGTCATTCTCACCGCTCCCTGGCTTGTACCTGCACATCCTGGACAGGAGGAACAGGATGCTCCATGCATTGTTCATCATATCCGACAGGCCGTAACCCCTCACAGGGCGACTCACTATCGGTTTCCCCGGGCACGATGGTGCAAAGAGGCAAACGAAGACTCCGTGCGGCTCCCGTGAGCGCTTGCGACAGGCCTGCTGCCGGCCGCAATAGAAAATCGTCCGGAACGGATCGCCGTTCCGGACGATTTTGTCAAACCGTGCCCGTCTTTCCCGGAATCACCCTGCCGGACCGCCACCCCTCTGGCCGGCCCATCGGCTTTCCGGACGGGACAACAGCGGGTTGCTAGGCCCCGGCCTCCCGGCAACCGGAGTTGATCAACCGGCAGTACTCCTGTACCAGTTGCCAGCGCTGGACAGTGCTGAGTCGGAAATAGATGGGGCTCAACATCAGGATATGGATTGCTTCGCGGGGACTCATCTTCCCACCTCCGGGGCTCATTCTTCTTCCCTTATCGACCTGTTTTCCTCATTGCAATATACGAGCCCAAACGGAACAAAACGTATTATCACTGTATTTTCAAACTCCTCGATAGAGCACCAGGAATTTACAGACACTGCCGCCGCTTTATTTTCCAGAAAACCGAAAGAACACTCCCTGTCATTTACGAGTTTCCGAAATAATAGAATCTTCCCGCCACAGTGATTCATTAAACGGACACCTATACAACGATGGTGCAGTTTTTCAAGAAAAAGATGGCGACAGGGGAAAATTTTTTCCACCGCCGGGGAGATGGCAGAGAACAACCATCGTTCCGGGAGGTTAGACAGGTACACTTCCGAAAGACAGGGCGGCGGCCGCAGTGTCGCTGCCGACCAGTGCCGCCGAGGGCGGAGAGCCCGCATGCGGGACCCTCCTCCGGCCAGAGGGCAACAAAAAAACGGCTTGCCGGAAAACCGATGTAAAAGTATCTGTCTTTTCAGGTTGTTGCCGATAGCGGAGAACGATTACAAACCAGACTCCCGGCAGGCACAGGCACTCCCGCCGGTCACCCCTGGTCCTTGCCAAGATTTTGACTGTCCCGGATATTGACCTTGAGCGGCACTGCCAGCTCCATGACGCCTTCCATACAGTTCCGTACCAGGTCGGTGGTCTCCTCCACCTCCCGGACCGGGACCTCCAGTACCAGTTCGTCGTGGATCTGGAGAATCATCCTCGCCCCCAGTTTCCGCGCGGCCAGCTCCCGGTCCACAGCCAGCATGGCCAGCTTGATGATATCGGCGGCAGAGCCCTGGATGGGGGTATTGATGGCGGTACGTTCGGCAAACTCCCGCCGGATGCGGTTACTGCTGCGGATCTCGGGCAGGAGACGTCGTCGGCCGAGCAGGGTGGTCACATATCCGTCCCTGCGGGCCTGTTCGACAATGGACTCCATGAAGGCCCGGATGCCGGGGTAATGGTGAAAATACCGGTCGATGAAGGTCTGGGCCTCCTTGCGGCTCAGGTCGAGCTGGCTGGCGAGTCCGAAACTGGACATGCCGTAGATGATGCCGAAATTGATGGTCTTGGCCACCCGACGCATCTCCGGGGTGATCAGCTCCGGGGCGACCATGAAGATCTCGGCCGCTGTGCGGCTGTGGATGTCCTGATCCTGGTGGAAGGCCTCGAGCAGGGCGGGATCGCGGCTGTAGTGGGCCAGAACCCGGAGATCGATCTGCGAATAGTCGCCGGAGAGCAGGCGGTGCCCGTCGGCAGCGACAAAGGCGGAACGGATGCGCCGTCCCTCCTCGGTGCGTACCGGGATATTCTGCAGGTTGGGATTGCTCGACGACAACCTGCCCGTGGCCGTTCCGCACTGGTTGAACGAGGTGTGTACCCGGCCGGTGGCGGGATCGCGCAACCGGGCCAGGTTGTCCACATAGGTGGACTTGAGCTTGGCCAAGTTGCGGTACTCGAGGACCAGTGCCGGCAACCGGTGCCGGTGCCGCAGCTTCTCCAGGACCCTGACATCGGTGGAGTAGCCGGTCTTGGTCTTCCGGCCCCGCGGCAGCTCCAGCTCCTCGAACAGGACCACCCCGAGCTGGCGGGTGGAGTTGATGTTGAACGTATGTCCCGCCTCCCGGTAGATCTCCTGCTCCAGGACCTCGAGCTTGCGGGCGAACTCCCGGGACAACTCCCTGAGCAGATCGCCGTCCACACGGACACCGGCCCGCTCCATCTCGGCCAGCACCGGGATCAGCGGTCCCTCGAGCTCCGTGAACAGCTTCCACAGACCCCACTCCTCGAGGCGCGGCCTGAAGTGCTCAAGGAGACGGTAGCTGCCATACACATCCTCGCAGGAGTAATCACTGGCCTGTTCCGGATCCACCCAGGCAAAGGCGTCGGAGCGCTTGTCCCCCCGGGTCACCTCGGAATAGCTGGTCAACCGCAGATCGATCTCCTCGCACAGGTCATCGAGGCGGTAGGACCTGCGACCGGGATCAAGGAGCCAGGCGGCGATCATGGTGTCATAGAGGGGACCGGCCATCCGTATACCGCCGTTTTCCGGCCGGGACAACACGCTCCAGTCATACTTGAGATTGTGCCCCACCTTGGGCAGGCCGGCATCCTCAAGCAGGGGCCGCAGCAGGCCGACGATATCGGCCAGGGCTAGCTGGCCGGGCAGCAGGCTGCCGTCGGCATCGCGATGGCCGCAGGGCAGGTACCAGGCCTGCCCGGCGTCGATGCAGAGCGAGACCCCGACCAGGTCCGCCTGCAGCGGATCCAGGGACGTGGTCTCGGTATCCACCACCAGCAGTCGGCCCTGGCGCAGCTTGACGGCAAGACGGTCGAGCTGCCGGCGGTCACGAATGAGGACGAAACTGCGGTGATCGATCCTGGCTGCCGGAACATCCTCCTTGAGCAGCGAGAAGAACTCGAGCTCGGTGAACAGCCGGCGCAGGGGCTCCGGATCGGGCTGCCGGTAGCGGTAAGCGTCAAGCCCGGCCGGAACCTCGCACTCCCTGCTCAGGCGCACCAGGTCGCGGGAGAGGAAGGCCGCATCCCGATGCTCGATCAGCCGCTCCTTCATCCTGGACTTCTTCATCTCCTCCACCCTGGCATAGAGTCCCTCGAGACTGCCATAGGTGGCGATCAGTTTCTGCGCCGTCTTCGGCCCGATACCGGGAACACCGGGAATATTGTCCGAGGCGTCGCCGGTGAGGGCGAAGTAGTCGAGGAGGTGGTCCGGGGCAATCCCATACTTCTTTTTCACCGCCTCCACGTCCATGGTCCGGTCGTTCATGGGATCCCAGAGCGTCACCTGGTCCGAGACGAGCTGCAGCAGGTCCTTGTCGCCGGAGACCACGACCACCCGGTATCCCTGGCCGGTGAGGAGCCGGGTTGCCGAGGCGATCAGGTCGTCGGCCTCCTGGTCGTCATGCTCGAGCCGCAGAATGTTGTAGGCCGAGACGATACGCCAGATATAGGGAATCTGCGGCTGGAGATCCTCGGGCATGGGCGGCCGGTTGGCCTTGTAGTCGGGATAGATCCGGTGGCGGAAGACCGGCCCCCGGGTATCGAAGGCCACGGCCAGCCACTGCGGCGAGCGCTCGCGCAGGATGCGGCGCAGGATGGTGGTAAAGCCGTAGACCGCGTGGGTGGGCAGACCGCTGCTGTTGGCAAGTGGCCGGATGGCGTGGTAGGCGCGGTAGATGTAGGCACTGCCGTCGATGAGATAGACTTCGGGCTCGCTCATGGAATCTTCTGACCTCAACTGGAGAGAGGGGGACCTGGAGGCGGAATGCAGGGTACCAGTTTTTCCGGGCGCTCCACAAGAAAAATAAAAAAAAGCCCCTGCCGCAGGCAGCGGCAGGGGCCGAAATCACCGGATCGGTCCGGACCGCGATCAGGCCCGTTCAGCCTTCACCCACATGGCCTGGGGTCCCTTGTCCCCTTCGACCGCGGCAAACATCACCTCGTCACCCTCGGACAGATCATCCATGGAGATGTCGCGCAGGGAATTCTCATGAAAAAAGATCTCCTGGTTATCACGGGTCTCGATGAAGCCGTAGGCCTCCCGCGGGAACAGACGCCGGATAGTGCCCGACGTCTCGCCGGCGGGCACGGCGCCGGGCACCCGGGCCCCCTTGTGGCTCTTCTGTTTCTTGCGGACAATCTCCTTGAGACGGAGCCCGAGGACATCAAAGGCCTCGACCAGCAGCGGACGTACTTTTTCACCCCACCGTTTGACGACAACGGTGTCATTGGGCACAGAGGCCACCAGTCGAACCTCATAGCCTCCCTCCCTGTAGCCGGGGGTGGCCTCGATGGTCACACGGAGATGAAGGACAAAGTTGGCATAGTGGCGAATGAGCTTGTCGCGCTCCTCTTCGATCTTTTCCTGCCAGCCCTTCCGCATGTCAAGATTTCTGGCCTCGATTTTCAGTTCCATACAGTTCCTCCACTGTTTTCAGGCGTCAGCGACCCCATGCCGCTGCCTTGCGGCCATCCTTCCGCCGGCAAGAGACTCCCGCCACCTGGCCCGCTCAGGGGACACACACCATGACAATCGAACAGGGAAAAGGATAGAAAAAGGAACAGGGAAGGCGGGAACTACATCTTGCAGAGAAAGAAAGATAGCCATACCTGAACTATAGCCACTGCCGGGGGGAGAAATCAAGGGGGCCGTTGACATTTTCTTGACGCTTGCAGGGCGGGCCGGGTAGCATGACGCTGACAGTTCACCGCTCGCGGCAACACGTTTGAATAATACTGACTTTGTAACAGTTCAGCAGTGCGCCATGCCGACCCACAGAAAGACAGCCGTTCTCCTCCTCAACCTCGGAGGCCCGGAACGTCAGGAAGAGGTGGAGCCCTTTCTCCGCAATCTCTTTTCCGACCGGCAGATCATCCGTCTCGGCCCCGCCCTGCTCCAGCGGCCCATAGCCCGCCTCATCGCCCGGCGGCGGGCCCCGGCGAGCAGGGCCAACTATGCCCGTATCGGCGGTGGTTCGCCCATTCGCCGCATCACCACGGAGCAGGCCGCGGCCCTGGAGCACGGGCTGGCCGGCGAGGGGGACTTCATGGTCCGCCCCTGTATGCGCTACTGGCACCCCAACGCCGACGAGACCATCGCCACTATCCGGGATCAGGAGGCAAGGCGGGTCATTGCCCTGCCCCTCTATCCGCACTATTCCGTCGCCACCACCGGCTCCTCCCTGCTCGACCTGCGACGGGCCGTCCGTCGGCACGCCCCGGCCCTGGAGCTTCTGGAGATCCGCTCCTGGCCGGAGCAACCCGATTACATCCGCTGCCTGGCCGCCAGGGTGCGGGAAGGCCTGGCCTGTTTCGGTGAGGAGAAGGTCCAGGTGGTCTACAGCGCCCACAGCCTGCCGAAAAAGTTCATCGACGAGGGTGACCCCTACGTGGACGAGCTGCAGGCGACCATACGGGCCCTGGAACGGCAGACAGGCGTTCCGGGCATCCTCTGCTACCAGAGCCGTTCGGGCCCGGTGGAGTGGCTGGCGCCTTCAACCCCGGACACCCTGCGGGACCTGGCCCGGCAGGGCTGCCGCAACATCCTCATGGTGCCGATCTCCTTTGTCTCCGACCACGTGGAGACCCTCTACGAGATCGACATCCTCTACCGCGACATGGCCCGCGAGCTCGGCATGCGGCTGGAATCCACCCGGGCCCTCAACAGCGACCCCCTGTTCATCTCCTGCCTGCGCCAGATGGTCCTCGCAGCCCTGCACCAGGATATATCATGACCCAACGCGGGCTGGATGCCTGGTAAAAAGTAAAAGTTCACATCACTTCTGGACCTGGAAGCGCCGCATACGGATGTTCATCAGGATACCGACGGCAAAAAGCGTGGTCAGGAGCGACGAGCCGCCGTAACTGAACAGCGGCAGCGGAATGCCGACCACGGGAAGAAAGCCCATGATCATGAACAGGTTGATCACTGCCTGCCAGAAGATCAGCATCACCAGGCCGAAGGCCAGCAGGACCCCGAACTTGTCCCGCGCCGTCATGGCGATATTGATCCCCCACAGCAGCATGAAGAAGTAGCATCCCAGAAAGAACAGGGCCCCGGAAAATCCCCACTCCTCGGCCCAGACCGAAAAGGCGAAATCCGTATGCCGTTCCGGCAGAAAGTGCAGGTGCCCCTGGGTTCCCTCCATGAAGCCCTTGCCGAACATCTGGCCGCTGCCCACGGCGATCTTGGACTGCATGATCTGGTAGCCGTGATTCATGGGATCGCCCTCGGGGTTGAGAAAGGTCTCGATACGGCGGCGCTGGTAGTCCTTGAGCAGGAACTTCCAGCCGATCACTGCCGCGGCCAGGCCGGCGCCTCCAAGGATAGCCATGGTTGACCAGCGGAGGCGGACAAAGACGGTCATGGAGACGAAGAGGATCCCGAGCATGAGGGCGGTACCGAGATCCGGCTGGATCAGGATGAGAACAAAGGGTATGGCAGTGAGGATGCCCGGCTTGATCAGGTCCCGGATCCGGTAGCCGTCCTGCACCTCGGCCCGGGAGTAGCAGCTCGCCAGAACGAGCACCAGCACCAGTTTGGCCGGTTCCGACGGCTGCAGGTGGAAAAAGCCCAGGTTGATCCAGCGCTGGGTGCCGGCGATGGAGTGGACGAAAAAATTGGTATACAGCAGCAGCAGAACCACGCCCACGTACATCAGGTAGCCCAGACTCTCCAGTTCCTTGTAGTCAATGGCGATGAGAAGGAGGATAAAGGCGGTGCCGATGATGTAGAGATAGAGCTGCTTGAAGAATATCGGCGAAGCAGTGTCGCCGCCGCTCCAGGTGGAGCTGTAGAGGTTGGCCAGGGCCATGCCGGCGACCAGGAACAGCATGAGGAGCATGACCCAGTCGAAATGGTGTACCAGTCGGCGATCAAAACGCAGCATAGTCACTGTCTCCGCGGGTTGGTGTCCGGGCCGGGTCTGCCGGTATCCGCCGCTGTCACGGCCCGGCCACCGGCATCAGCGGGAGAGCGGAGGGTGGAGACATCGATGTCCTCTGCCCCGTACCCCCGGTCACGGAAATACTTCTCCAGCACGGCCCGTGCCACCGGCGCGGCACCGGAACCTCCGTGCAGACCATGCTCCACCAGGACGGTAACCGCAATCTCTGGATTCTCCGCCGGCGCAAAGCAGGTGAACCAGGCATGATCGCGGTACTTGTAGGGAATATCCTTTTCCTTGAGGTGTTTGTACTGTTTGAGGCGGACCACCTGGGCTGTACCGGTCTTGCCGGCCACGGTGATGCCGAGATCCTTGAGCCGCGCCCGCCTGCCGGTGCCGTGCCGGCCGTTGACCGCCTCCACCAGGCCCTCCCGCACCAGCCGCAGGTTACGTCCCTGGCCCACCAGCCGGTCCACCACCTGGGGCGTGAACTGCTCGATCACCCTGCCGTCGGGATCCCGCACCGTCTCCACCAGCCCCGGCTTGTAGAGCGTACCGCCGTTGGCCACCGTGGCGGTCATCAGGGCGAGCTGGATGGGTGTGACCAGGTCGAATCCCTGACCGATGGCCACCGACAGGGTCTCGCCCTCCTGCCACGGCTTGCCGAACCGTTTCTTTTTCCATGCCGCGGTGGGGATCAGGCCCGGTTTCTCGTGCTCCATCTCGATACCGGTCCTGCGGCCCAGGCCGAACAGGCGGGCATACCTGGCCAGCCGGTCCACGCCGAGGCGCTGCCCGACCTGGTAGAAGTAGACGTCGCATGATTCAGCCAGGGCCCGCTTCAGCTTGACCGCACCATGGCCGGCATGTTTCCAGCAGCGGTAGGTCCGGTTGCCGAACCGGTAGTAGCCGGGACAGTAGATAATGGAGTCCGGGGTGATCACCCCTTCGGCGAGCCCGGCGGCGGCCGTGACCAGCTTGTAGGTGGAACCGGGCGGGTACTGGCCCTGGACGATCTTGTTGATCAGGGGGTGATAGGGATTTTCCAGCATCGCCTTCCACGCCTTGTGCGAGATACCGCCCACGAACTCGTCGATCTTCAGTTCCGGAGCACTGGCCAGGACCAGGAGCCGCCCCGAGTTGACCTCGATGGCCACCACTGCCCCTGCCTTGTTGTCAGCGGCCATGGTCTCCTCGGCCACCCGCTGCAGGTCCATGTCGATGGTCAGCTGCAGGTCGTTGCCCGGCAGGGGTTCCACGCCCTTGAGGTACTTCTGCTCATAGCCAAGGGCATTGACCTCCATGTAGTTGCGCCCCTTTTCGCCACGCAGATCCTTTTCCCGCAGCCGTTCCAGGCCCATCTTGCCTATGAGATCGCCGCCACGGTAGACGCCAGGCTCGGCATGCTTCAGTTCTCTCTCGTTGATCTCGCCCAGGTAACCGATCAGGTGCGAGGCCAGGTTGCCGTAGTGATACACCCGCAGCGGAACCACCTCGATCTTGATGCCGGGCAGATCCATGCGGTTGTTCTCGATATAGGCCACGGTCTCCCAGTCGATGTCCTCGGCAAGCCGCACCGGGATATGCCCGGGCGTGTCGGCCATCTTGCGGATCTTGACCAGCAGGTCGGAGACATCCCGGCCCAGGATGCGGGCCATCTTCTTGAGCAGTTCGTCGTCGAGCCGGTTGTCCTCCCGCACCCAGACCACGTTGAAGGAGGGACGGTTGGTGACGATCTCGCGTCCCTTGCGGTCAAGGATATTGCCCCGGGGCGCCGCCACCTCCAGGTAGCGGACCCGGTTGGAGTCGGCCAGACGGCTGTATTCCGGACCCTGCTGGATCTGGAGATACCAGAGGCGGGCAACCAGGATGGCGAAAAAAAAGATGACCACAAAGGCACTGTACAGGGCGCGGCGGCGCAGAAAGTCCAGCTCGCCCTCGTCACGGTGCGTGATCCTGGTGACACCGTTTTCCCGGCGCCTCTCAGCGTCCAGGAGCCGATCCGGCCGCTTCCGGTTGCGCTTTCTGATATTCTTCATGACCAGGCGTTACCTGAACCGGTTGCCCGAACGGACCCGCAGCCGTTTCAGGGGAGAAAGACCGCCCTGCAGCCGCTTGTTGATCCGCTCGAACAACCGGAACAGGGGAAAGGAGAAGAGGATAATCAGTGCCGCCCGCAGCAGAACCAGGGGCCAGGACCAGGGTATGAGCACCACCGGTTCCAGGAAGAACAGGACCACGTAGACCAGCCAGCTGACCACCAGAAAACTCACAGCGATCATGGGAACCTGATAGAGTGACTCCCGGACCGGCAGCCGGCCTGCCATGAAGCGGAGCAGGAAAAAGCCGCCGAAGCAGATGGCGGGATACATACCGAGCACGGTTCCGGAGAGAACATCGAGCACACAACTGAGCGGAAAGAGGATGATCAGGCTGCGCAGCAGGTCCATCCGGTAGGCGAGATAGGCAACCAGGATATAATAGAGATCCGGCGCTGCCGGCCAGACCGGATTGAGCATGAAGACCGTGGTCTGGAGAATGACCAGCAAAAGGCCCATGGCGAGGAAAATGACAACCACCACGAGCCTACTCCAGGGGACGTCGTTCCTGCTCGATGACGAGCAGGTCTTCCAGGGTCAGGAAATCAACGGCCGGCCGCACTTCGATCTCCTGGAACATCCCGCGCCGCTTGCGGATGACCCTGGAAACCACGCCCACCGGCAGACCGGTGGGAAAAAGACCGCCGTAGCCGGCCGTGACCACCCGGTCCCCCTCGGCCACGTCCACGGTCTTAAGGATGTACTCCAGCCGGTATGTGAGCGAGCCGGTTCCTTTAAGAATACCACGGACCCGTGATTTCTGCAGCAGGACATCGATGGCCGATGATGGCGCAATTGCCAGCAGGACCTTGGAATAACCGGGCGCGACATTGAAGACCTGGCCGACGATGCCGTCACCGGTGACCACGGCCATTCCCTTGACCACCCCGTCACCCGAGCCACGGTCGATGATCACGGAACGGAACCAGAGCGAGGGATCCTTGCCGATGATGGTGGCGGCGACTGTGGGAAAGCCGGAGTTGCGCTTGAAATCCAGCAGGCGGCGCAGCATGGCGTTGGTGGCCATGGCCTCGCGGCTCTTGTAGAGGGCGGCCCGGCATTCCTGGAGCTCGGACCAGAGCCGGGTATTCTCTTCGCGCACCCGCAGCAGATCCAGGTACTCCGTTTTCAGGGACCGAACATAGTCCGAGGAACGGGCCACCACCTTCTGGACCGGGCCCACGGATTCGAAGATCATCTTGTGCAGGGGACCGAACTCCTGGTTGCCCAGGGTCGAGACCAGGAAGATCAGGCCCATGGTCAGCAGGAGCCCGATCAGGATGATCAGGCGGAATGCCCTGAAACGTGAAGGCCGTTTCCTGCTGCTTTTTTTTCTCATGGGACTGTCGGCAAATCAGCGGAAGATGGGCGACGCGCTCCCGGCCCCACCGGCACCGAAGGGGGGTGGAACCATCCGGCGGAGCGGGCACATCCTAGTCGATGGCGATCTCACGGAGGATATCCAGGTTGTCCAGGGCCTGGCCGGAACCGAGCACCACCGAGGAGAGGGGATCGTCGGCGACAATGATGGGCATGCCGGTCTCGTCGCGGAGCAGGATATCCAGGTTCTTGAGCAGTCCGCCACCGCCGGTGAGAACGATCCCCTGGTCAACGATATCGGCGGACAGCTCGGGCGGAGTCACCTCCAGGGCCACGCGGACGGCATCGACGATCACCTCCACCTGCTCGGCAATGGCGGACTGGATCTCCTTGGAGGTGATGGTCAGGGTCTTGGGCACGCCGGAGACCAGATCCCGCCCCTTGATATCCATGGTCTCATAGGGTTCTTCCGGCATCACGTTGCCGATGGTGGTCTTGATCAGCTCCGCGGTCCGCTCGCCGATGGCCAGGTTGTGCTTGCGCTTGATGTACTGGAGGATGGACTCGTCCATCTTGTCTCCCGCCACCCGTACCGACTTGGCGTAGACAATACCGGCCAGCGAGATCACCGCCACCTCGGTGGTGCCGCCGCCGATATCCACAATCATGTTGGCGGTGGGTTCGGTGATGGGCAGGTTGGCGCCGATGGCGGCGGCCATGGGTTCCTCGATCAGGTAGACCTCGCGGGCCCCGGCCGACTCGGCCGACTCGCGCACCGCCCGCTTCTCCACCTGGGTGATGCCCGAGGGAACCGAGATGATGATGCGGGGATGGACCAGGGTCCGCCGGTTATGCACCTTGTTGATGAAGTAACGGAGCATGGCCTCGGTCACCTCGAAATCGGCGATCACCCCGTCCTTCATCGGCCGGATGGCGGCGATATTGCCCGGCGTCTTGCCAAGCATCTCCTTGGCTTCCTTGCCCACGGCAAGTACTTTGCTGCCCCGCTTGTCCTGGCGGACGGCCACCACGGAAGGTTCCCGCAGAACGATCCCCCTGCCCTTCACGTAGAGGACCGTGTTGGCGGTCCCGAGATCAATGGCCAGGTCGTTGGACATCCAGCCGAAAAGAAAATTGAACGGAGAAAACATCCGGAATCACCTGTATGAGTTTGAGAAAAAAACCGGCCTGGCCGGAGCAGGGTCTCAGGTCACGGCCACAACCAGGTATGAAAACCAGGAAGATACCATCGTCTCACTGCCGCAGGCTGGTAACTCTCCTGACACCTGACACCTGATTTTCTGATAAATACAGCAAACATCCATATTACCAGCAGCATCCATTCTTAGCAACCGATATAGCCGGGCCGGCCGATGAAAAAGGAACGACTTTTGGGTTGACAGTCACAGGCAAAGCATGGTATCAGATACCGCTGTCAAACACGAGTGGGGCTATAGCTCAGCTGGGAGAGCGCTTGAATGGCATTCAAGAGGTCAGCGGTTCGATCCCGCTTAGCTCCACCACGAATACCAGGGAGTCGCGGCACATAGGCGCGACTCCCTTTTTTTTTGTTAAAGAGTAACAGTTCACCGCTATCGGCAACAACCTGAAAAGACCGACACTTTTGCTAAAAGTTCAGCAATGCGTCAGCTGTGCGTGATCGTGGCCGGCCGTCAGGCAAGCGAGCGCAGCGAGACTCCGATAGCCTACCTGTGCGGGCAGGCACGACCGTGCAAAGAGGCAGGCGCAGACTCCGTGCGGTCCCTGTGAGCGCCTACCCGCTATGCGCTATGCGGCCGGCTGCGAGCGCGTGCAGGTAAGTGCAGACTCCGGGTGGCGTGCTGCTGAACTTTTACGTTGAAGATCCCCTTCTTTCGACAGGGCATGCATTTCGGCAGCGTAAAGGTGCCGGTATTGCAAAGTGGTTGGCAACAGTGGTGAACTGTTACCTGCCGCCGGGCTCAATCCTCGGTCTTTTTCAGGGCATCGGCTATGGACAGCGCATAAGGGTGGTGCTTGCGCAAAAAGAGCGGCATGGTGTTGCGTGCCCGCCGTGCCGCATCCATGGAGTCATAGATACCGTAAAAGACGAACAGGGTGGGTGGCGAAGTCTGCTTGCGCAGGATATAGAGCTTGTCCCTGATGCCGTAGTAGGAATCCCTGGTCAGCATCTTCTTGATATTGGCGGTGGCCTCGGCCGAGGTCAGCATCATCAGCTGCACGGTATAGCTGCCGCCGCGGTAGGCCCCGGCGAGCCACTTTGCCGAGGCGCCCAGCCGTTCCCGGAAGAGCCGGTCACCATCACGTTTCCGGGCGCTCTCCTCAGTGCTGACGGCCGGGCCCGTGACCGGGGCCGCGGCCGGCGGCGCCTGGCCGGCGGTCGAATCGCCGGCCGGGGACCGGGCCGGTGCTGACGGTTGCCGGGCCGGGGCCGATGACGGCGGGGGCGGCGTGGAAGAGCGCTCACCGCCCCCGGTGCCAGGCACAGCCGGCGGCGGATGAACACCATGGTCGGTCACCTCCGCTTCCTTCTGCACAGGGGGCTGCTCCGGAGTCGGGGCATGACGGCCGGTCAGCAGCAGCACGGCGAGGAGCAGGACCAGGAGGGTGCCGCCGGCCAGCAGCCACTTCCGGTTGGCCGGCAGCCAGGAGGAAAGACCGCTCCGTTGCGGGCGCGGGCCACCCTCCTCCTGCCCGGGTTCGGTGTCCACGTGGTCGAGGAGGACCAGAAAGGATTTGTCGCTGCAGGAGTGCTGCAGGGACTCCTCGGCCAGGATATTGGTCAGGCGCAGGTTGCCACGGGCGGAGCGGTAGATCTTGTCCACTGCCTCGGGCGTGAAGATATCCTGCTGCTGTTCCCCGGTCAGGCCGGCGGCCCTGAGCCGGAAGTTCAGATAATCACCGGTCTCGTCCCGGCCCAGGGGCTCCAGGCGGTAGCCGGCATTGATATCGACGTTGGAGCAGTAGATGGAGAGCTGGTCGAGATTGGCGTCAAGCCCGGTCCGTCCGGCCAGCAGAATGGTCAGCATACCGGCCTCGTCGGTATCGCAGATCACCCGCACCACCCGCTCCAGGGTGGCCAGGAACAGTTTCTCGGCCTCATCAATGATCAGCACCACTCTGTGCTGCTGTTCGGCCCGCAGTTCCAGCAGAAGGCGCAGTTCCTCCAGGATGTCGGCCGATGATCTCTCGGCGGCGGCCTCCATGCCCAGGTCGAGACAGACGACCCGCATCAGGGCCTCAAAGGAACCGACGGGATTGTCAAGGCAGATGGTCTCGTAGCCCTCGGGCAGACGCTCCATCAGCATCCGGCAGAGCAGGGTCTTTCCGGAGCCTTCACTGCCGATGAGCTTGATCAGGGGCTTGCCCGACTCGATATCCCTGAGGAGCGATTCCAGGACCTCCTCCCGCCCGCCGCCGGGGAAGAAGACCGCAGGATCGGGCTCCTCGGAGAAAGGAGAGGTGTTGAGACGGAAATGTTCTAGATACATGCTGTTCTGGTCACTCTGGCTGACAGGATCTTTTCAGGGCAGGCAAGACAGGGCGGCAACGGTGGGCACCAGGGAACATGCGAAGATCATTTGCTGGCAAACCGGCCGGACCGGACCCGCCGGCCACTGGTCCTTGACCATTGAAGCGTACTGGTTTTACAAAATAGTTGCCGCTAGCGGTGAACGTATACATTATCGAATACTTCAAAGCGATAGTAAACCACTTTTTCCGGGGTTTTTCATCTTTTTCCTTTTCACCCCCCTTTTCGCCTCGACAGAGGATGCCCGCTGCGATAAGACTACACGGTATCGCGGGAAAAAACGTCTCCGGCACTGCCGGCGGAGCAGCACTGCCGGCGGTCTCCCGCAGGGCTGTCATCGGGTTGACCCTGCCTGACAATCGACGATCCATGGTAAGAGTATCGGCATTTCCAGCTAGTTGCCCATCACTGTGCACTGTTACGAGCCATGAACGGAGCAGAACTTTTCGTCAAGTCACTGGAAAATGAAGGCGTGGAATATATCTTCGGGATCCCGGGCGAGGAGAACCTGGCCTTTCTCGAAGCCCTGCGCACCTCCTCCATCCGCATGATCCTGACCCGGCACGAGCAGGCGGCCGGCTTCATGGCCGCCACCTACGGCCGCCTCACCGGCCGGCCCGGGGTCTGCCTGGCCACTCTCGGTCCAGGTGCCACCAACTTCGTTACCAGCGTCTCTTATGCCCTGCTGGGTGGCATGCCGGTCCTCTTCATCACCGGCCAGAAACCGATCAAGAAATCCAAGCAGGGACGGTTCCAGATCATCGACGTGGTGGGGATGATGGAACCCATCACCAAGATGACCAAACAGATCGTGGGTGCCGATTCCATCCCGGCCCTGGTCCGGGAGGCCTTCCGGGTGGCGGTTCATGAAAAATGCGGCCCCGTCCACCTGGAACTGCCCGAGGACATCGCCGCCGAGCCGACCGGCGCCACCTGCTTCCCGGTGACCGGTGTCCGCTCGCCCCTGGCCGATACCCGCAGTGTGGAAGAGGTGGTGCGCGTCATCCGCGAGGCCGAAAACCCCCTCCTTCTCATCGCCGCGGCCGCCAACCGGCGACGGACCTGCTCTGCCCTGGAAGGCTTCATCGAGCGCAGCGGCATCTACTTCGCCTCCACCCAGATGGGCAAGGGCGTGGTCACCGAGTACCACCAGCGATCCCTGGGCACGGCGGCCCTGTCGGCCCACGACTACCTGCACTGTGCCATCGACCGCGCCGACGTGATCATCAACGTCGGCCACGACGTGGTGGAAAAGCCGCCCTTTATCATGACCCGGGGCGGCATGCAGGTGATCCATGTCAACTATTTCAGCGCCGCCTTTGACGACGTCTACTTCCCCCAGTACGAGATCATCGGCGATATCTCCGACTCGCTCCGTCAGCTCACCGCCCGCATTCCCCCGGATTCCCTGTCCGGGGACGGCTACTTCCGCCGCCTCAAAGGGGCCATCGAGGACAACATCTACGCCAAGCGTGCCAGCGGCACCTTTCCCTACACGCCGCAGCACCTGGTGGCGGTGGTCCGGGACGTGATGCCGGAAAACTCGATCCTCTCCCTGGACAACGGCATGTACAAGATATGGTTTGCCCGCAACTACCGGGCCACCTGCTCCTACTCCGTGCTCCTCGACAATGCCCTGGCCACCATGGGCGCCGGCCTGCCGGCGGCCATTGCCGCCAAAATGCTGAACCCGGAGAAAAACGTGGTGGCGGTCTGCGGTGACGGCGGCTTCATGATGAACTCCCAGGAGATGGAGACCGCCATCCGCCTGGGCACTGATCTGACCGTCATCCTGCTCAAGGACAACGGCCTGGGCATGATCCGCTGGAAACAGGGTGGCATGGGACTGCCGGACTTCGGCCTCGATTTCGGCAACCCGGACTTTGTGACCTATGCCGAGAGCTACGGCGCCCATGGCCACCGGATCACCCGCGACGGCGAACTCGGCACCACCCTCGAGCGCTGCCTGCAGGAGCCGGGCGTTCATCTCATCGAGGTCCCCATCGACTACTCGGAAAACGAGTCCGTGCTGACCCGCGAACTGCGGCGCAAAACCTGTATCCTCTGAGATTCCGGAACCATACACTGACCAGGTGTTCCTGCCTGCCCCAAAATGATAAAGATTATCACTTGACAATCCGGCGACCATACCATTTAATCAATGGAGGAGGACAGCATCGCGCTACGGCCGCACACAGCTAATTCACCTGGCCCCTGGTCCTTGGTACCTGGCCCCTGACCCCTGGCACCTGGCCCCTGACCCCTGACACTCCATGCCCACGCCTTGAAACGATACACTGTCGTCATACTGGTTGGATGGCTGCTGGCCGGAACAGTGTCTCTGGCATGGAACCTGTATGACGACTTTGCGCAGCAGAAGGCGGCCGCCTTTGGCACCGCCCGTACCCTGCTGGCCCAGATCGAGCATACCCGTGCCTGGCTGGCCGGACACAGGCAGGGCGTCTACCTCCCCCTTGCCGAGATCCCGGCGCCGTTCCGTCCCGCAGACCAGGCACAGATCCTGCGGACGCCCTCCGGCCTGCGCCTGGCACGGATCAACCCCGGCTACGTGCTCCATGAACTCTCGGGCACGGCCGTCCCGGGCAGTGCCGCCATCAGGCTGGTTCGGCTTGCCGCCGGTGAGAAGAACTCCAGGTCACCGGCCGATCCCCTTGTGGCACGCCTGGTCTCCAGCCGTCACGAGGTGGGCGAGTTCCTCACCCGAGACGGCACCACTCTCTTCCGCTACCTTGCACCTCTTGCCGCAACTCCCCGGTGCCTTGCCTGTCACGCGCAGGCCGGCTACCGCCAGGGCGACCTTCTGGGCGCGGTCTCCATCACCATTGCCGGCAAACAACCGGCCCTCAACCGCCCCCTGATCTTCAGCCACCTGGCGGCCATGTCCATCGGCGCCCTCATCATCCTCTTCTTCCATACCCGCCTGGATTCCGGTCGCCGGAAGCTCCTGGCCCTCAATAACGACCTGCAGCAGGAGATCCGGGAGCGCCGGGAGGCCGAGCATTCCCTCCAGGCTGCCCGGGAGCAGCTCGAGGAAGAGGTCGCCCAGCGCACTGCGGCTTTGACCGAGACCAACCGGGAACTGCAGCGGAAGATCCATGAACGGGAGCGGATCGAGGAGGCCCTGACCGCCATCTACGGGGAGTTCTACCAGCTCTTCAACTCGGCGCCCGACGGCATGCTGGTCATTGACCGCCATTTCCATATTCTCCGGGTCAACCGGGCCTTCACCCGGCTCAGCGGACGTGCCACCAACCAGCTCATGGGGCAGAAATGTTTCGAGGTCTTTTCCGGTTCCACCTGCCACACGCCGAACTGTCCGCTGGTGCGGATCCTGAAGAAGGAACAGCGGGTGGAGGTTGAGGCCACCAAGACCCTGGAATCGGGCCGCACCATGCCGTGCATCGTCACGGCCACGCCCTTCCGCGAACCCGACGGCTCCCTGATCGGCGCCATCATGGTCATCACGGACGTCTCCCAGCTCAAGGAAGCCGAGGAGGCCCTGGCACGGACCACCCGCGAACTCAAGGAGAACAACCAGGCCCTGCAGGACTTTGCCCATTCCATCTCCCATGACCTGAAGGAGCCGTTGATGCTCATCCAGGCATTCTGCCGGAGACTGGGAAAAAAAGTGCGTGATTCCGCCTCCTGCAGCCGGTATATTCAGATCATCGACGGCGCTGCCTGCCGAATGGAGGAGATGCTCAACGGCCTGCTTCTCTATGCCAGGTTCAGCAGCCGCTCGGAACAGTTTGTCCCCGTGGACCTGACCGAGATCCTGCATACCGTGCTCGACGACCTGGCCCTGCGGATAGAGCAAACCGGAGCCCGCATCCGGGCGGAGCCGCTGCCGGTTATCGAGGCGGCGCCGCTGCAGATCCGCCAGCTTCTGCAGAACCTGATCAGCAACAGTCTCAAGTACCACCGCCAGGGAGTACGGCCCGAAATCACCATCTGCTGGAGCCGGGAAGAGAACGGCAGCGGCAAAAACACCTTTGTCCGGCTGGTGGTCCGCGACAACGGCATCGGTTTTGCAAGCGAATCCAGGGAACGTATCTTTGCTTTCTGCGAACGTCTCCAGGCCGGCAGCACTTCTGTAGAGGGCAGCGGCATCGGCCTGGCGATCTGCCGCAGGATCGTCCTCCGGCACGGCGGCTCCATCGAGGCCAGCTCCGTTCCCGGCCAGGGGGCCGAGTTCACGGTCCGCCTGCCGATGCGCCATGACGGCGCGACCGGCCAGCAGAGCCGGGACAGCAACCAGACACCACAGCACCCATGACCAGAGACCGTCGCAATTATCCCAGATACCGTCTCAACGAGGGCGTTCTCGTCACCAGACGCCACGTGCTCGGCCCCATCCTCAACCTGGGCATGGGCGGCATGTGCTTTGAATACTTCGAGGGCGAACAGCTCGACCATGGCCCCATGGACCTGGGGATCTTTTCCGACAGGACCCGGCTCCTGCTTTCCGGCATCCGGGCCACAACCGTCTATGACATCGTACTCGAACAGGGCGAGGGCTTCCTGCCCCTGCGCCGGAAGCGGCGGGCCATCCGTTTCCTCGACCTGACCCCGGCCCAGCAGCAGGCGATCAGGCAACTGCTCACCACCCACACCATGGGCCCGGCCTGAGCTTCCCGGGGGACAGGGGTCAGGGGACAGGGGACAGGTTCCAGGTGTCAGGTGCCAGGTGTCAGGGGACAGGAATCAACAGGCAGAGAGCAGGGGACTGCAACGACAAGAGTCATCGTGAAGTTTTACGGTTTTTCCAGGGAGGGCGTGCATGCGACTGGCAATGATCGGACTGGGCCGGATGGGAATGAACATGTCCCGCAGGCTGCTGCGCGCCGGACACCGGGTGGTGGCCTACAACCGGACCCCGGCCAGGACACGGGAACTCGCCGCCGAAGGGGCAGAGGCGGCTTTCTCACTTGCCGAGGCCGTCGACCTGCTTAATCGGCCGCGGCTCGTCTGGATCATGCTGCCGGCAGGCGCAGTGGTGGACGAGCACATCGCCCTGCTTGCCGGCCTGCTCGGGCCCGACGATGTCATCATCGAGGGCGGTAACAGCCGTTTCACCGACGATATCCGGCGGGCCGAACAGCTGGCGGAACATGGCATCCATTACCTCGACGCCGGTGTCAGCGGCGGGATCTGGGGGCTGGAAAACGGCTACTGCACCATGGTGGGCGGCGACGAGAAGATCTTCAGGCGGGTGGAGCCGGTTTTCCGCAGCCTTGCCCCCGAAAAGGGCTATCTCTACTGCGGTCCCAGCGGGGCCGGTCATTATGTGAAGATGATCCACAACGGCATCGAGTATGGCATGATGCAGGCTTACGGCGAGGGATTCGCCCTGCTCGAGGCCTCACGGTACCGCGACCATCTCAACCATGCCGAGATCGCGGCCCTCTGGAACCGGGGCAGCGTCGTCCGTTCCTGGCTCCTGGAACTGATGGAGAGGGCCTTTGCCGCCGACCCGCGGCTCGAGGAGTTGCGGGGCTACGTGGATGACTCGGGCGAGGGACGCTGGACCGTGGAAGAGGCTGTCAACTCGAGCGTTGCCGCTCCGGTGATCACCATGGCCCTGTTCAGTCGTTTCCAGTCCAGGGATGACAACAGTTTCGCCAATCGCGTGCTGGCCGCCATGCGCAGGGAGTTCGGCGGCCACGCGGTCAGAGACCGGAAGGAGCCCGCCAGGTGAGCGATCTTTCCTGCGACATCCTGCCGGCCGGCGGCCTGGACCCCTGCATCCTGGTCATCTTCGGCGCCTCGGGAGACCTCACCCGGCGCAAGCTCATCCCCGCCCTCTTCTCCATGTTCAGGCAGGATCTCCTGCCACGGCCTTTTACCATTGTCGGCTGCAGCCGGACGGAGATGGACAGTGACACCTTCCGCCACTCCCTGCGGCAGCAGATGGACGACGGCTTGGCGGATGCGGCCACATGGACGACCTTTGCCTCCCTGATCCACTACCATCCTGTCCGTTATGACCGGGAAAGTTTCACCGGCCTGCGCGCCTTCCTGCAGGAACTGGACAGGACCGGCGCCACCGGCGGCAACCGTGTCTTCGACCTGGCAGTGCCGCCACAGCTCTACCCTGTCATCGCCACCCTGCTCGGCGAAACCGGCCTGGCCCGGGAGGGTGAGGAAACCGGTGGCTGGAGCCGGATCGTGATCGAAAAACCATTCGGCCACGACCTGGAAAGCGCCCGTGAACTGAACCGCACCCTGCACCGCTATTTCCGCGAACCGCAGATCTTCCGCATCGACCACTACCTGGCCAAGGAGACGGTGCAGAACATGCTGGTGTTCCGGTTTGCCAACTCGATCTTCGAGCCGATCTGGAACCGGCACCATATCAGTTACGTGGGCATCATGGCCGCGGAATCGCTGGGTATCGGCAACCGGGCCGGCTACTACGAGGAGGCCGGGGTCCTGCGCGACATGTTCCAGAACCACCTGATGCAGCTCCTGGTGCTGACCGGCATGGAGCCACCCTGCCTGCTCGAACCGGACCCGGTCCAGGACGAGAAGGTCAAGGTCATCCGTTCCCTGCGCGATTTCAACACCGAACACGGCAGCCGCATCTGCCTGGGCCAGTACACGGCCGGCGAGATCGACCAGACTGCCGTGCCCGGCTACCGCCAGGAACAGGGCGTGGATCCACGCTCCCGGACCCCGACATTCGCCCTGCTGGAGCTCTATGTCGACAACTGGCGATGGCAGAACGTCCCCTTTCTCCTGGTTTCCGGAAAACGACTGCCGCGCAAGGTGACCCGCATCGTCATCCAGTTCCGCGACGTGCCGCACCGGCTCTTTACCAACCTGGCCGGGGAATCCATCGGCGCCAACCGCCTCACCATCGAGACCTATCCGGACGAGGCCATCCGCCTCACCTTCCAGAGCAAGCAGCCTGGCGCCAGCCTCTGCCTGCGCTCCATGACCATGGACTTCACCTATGGTGAACACTACCGGAAATCGGCACTGGATGCCTATGCCCGGGTCCTGCTCGACTGCATGGCCGGCGACCACATGCTCTTCTGGCGTCAGGACGGCATCGAACAGTCCTGGGCCTTCCTGACCCCGGTCCTGCGCCAGTGCGAACAGTGCCTGGACCGGGAGACCCGCCTCCACTCCTACCCGGCCGGCACCTGGGGGCCTGCCCCGGTCCGGCAGACCGTGGAAGAGCTGGCCAGACCCTGACACTCCAGGATCAACTTTTCCGGACTTCCGGCCCAGCTTTTCGTCTTTTCGGACTTCCTTCTGCCTCGCCAGATAATCCTCCCCCGAACTCACCCATACAACGCACTGAAATATCTTAACAACCAGAAAACCACCAACGCCGGGCATCCTGGTTGCAACGGCAGGGAACAAGAGGAACCTTCTCCAGGAGCGTGTCATGAGAGACAAGATCGTCCTGTTCTTTGCAGCGTCCCT